>Ga0209542_10008782_pt1 | contig 18742 bp, 18 predicted proteins | sample RifCSPhighO2_01_FD_184028 | JGI IMG/M metagenome (GOLD analysis project Ga0209542, IMG submission 184028) | Soil microbial communities from Rifle, Colorado - Rifle CSP2_plank highO2_0.1 (SPAdes) (version 2) | ecosystem: Environmental > Terrestrial > Deep subsurface > Rock core/Sediment ...
GTGCGGAGTGCGGTTTCCGGGGAGGAAGCCGTTGCCGATTCGTGTCCCACCAAAAGGCGGTCCCTAGACGAGCGTGACGGGACCGCCGCCAACTTTTGCCGGGTGTGTTACCCGGCTTTTTATTTAGCCAATACTGGCCAGTATTATTATTGACAAGTTGCTTTATTTATGTATAATCTATGACAATGCATGATGGGTCAATTCTGGCTTATTATGCTGTAACTTTACAAAAGAAAGGAGAAAAAGTGAGATATAAATTGAACGAAGGAACTCCAGATGCTTTAGTCGTTCACTGTGCTGATCCGCGTTTTCAGGAAGCTTTCCGAGCTTTTCTAAGTGAGGAGTTAGACATTCATTTGCCCATGGTGATTGCTTTGCCAGGAGTAACTAGTCACTTCGGAATGCAGTTTTTACTGCCGAAAAACTGGAATGCCATGAAATCTTACATTCGGACCATGACGGAACGTCACCAAGTTGGCCGCGTGGTTTTAATCAATCACGACGATTGCAAGGGCTACGCTAAGTTGGCTGTCCATTTTGGAGGTCTAACTAAGGTTGTGGATGCTCAGCGTAAACACATCCACGGTTTAGCGGAATTTATTCGAAAAGAGTTTTTGCCAAAAGCCTCGATGGAGCTTTATCAGGCGCATATTGTGTGGGGTTTGGAGAATAGAGAAATTGAATTCGAAAAGATTTTTTAAAGTTAAAGTTTTTTATCTAAACTAAATGGGCTTATAAGCCCATTTTTTAGTAATCAATTTTCATGGCTTTTCTAACTAGAGACATGGTTTCTTCTGCTTTGGGTAAAACTTCTTTTAAGCCGGAGGCGAGAATTTCTGCGACTTGAGACTGGTTAAGGCTGTTTCTCTTTTCGCGTATAGGTTCCAAATATTTATTTAAGTCCTCAGCCAGCTTGGACTTGAAAGTGTTATACGGTGTAGATCCTAAATCTTTAGCCGCTGCGATGGGATCTAAGTCGTGAATTAAACTGTAAATTAAAACCAGGTTAGAAATAGCCGGTCTTTTTTCCGGATCGTAAGAAAAGTAATTTTCAGAATCGGTAGTGGCAGCCTTTATTTTTTCGTTTGTTTCTTCTGGGGAGTCTTTGAGATAAACGGCGTTATTCAAACTTTTGCTCATTTTGGCGTTGCCATCTAAGCCAAGAATCCTTGGAGCTTGAGATAATTTTGCCTCTGGTATCGGGAAAACCTCGGCTTTGTAAATTTTATTAAACTTTTCGGCGATTTCTCTGGACAACTCGATAACTGGTAATTGATCTTCACCAACTGGCACAATGTTTGCTCTAATGAAAGTGATGTCAGCGGCTTGGCTGATTGGGTAACCCAAAAATCCGTATGTTAAACTTTCTGCTTCTTGACCAAACAATTCTTTTTTTTGAGCAATTTCTCCTTTAACCGTCGGATTTCTTTTAAGTTCGTTAACAGTAACAAGGTTTGAATAGATGACGGTGAGCTCGGCAATTTGTGGCACTTGGCTTTGAATAAAAAAAGTTGTTTTTTTCGGGTCCAAACCAACTGCCAAATTATCAGCCGCAACCTCATAAACATTTTCTCGTACTTTTTCCGGATACTCCCAATTATCAGTTAGGGCCTGGATGTCGGCAATCATGTAGTAAGATTTGTATTCCGACTCTAATTTTTTTCGGTTTAAAACAGAGCCAAAAAGATGGCCGATATGAAGCGGTCCAGTGGGCCGATCCCCAGTTAGTAATATTTTTAACATATTGAAATTTAAACATAAAAAAACTCCGATTACAATCGGAGTTTTTTTATTTTGAAGAGTTTATACCTCAATAGTCACAGGTAATATCATTGGCCTCTTCTCGGTTTTTTGGAAGAGGAATTTGCCGATTTCGTCGCGGAGATTGTCTTTGATGTAGGTGGTGTTAATCTGCCCCATGGTGCCTTTTTCTACAATGAAACGGGCTTTCTTGCGCACTTGGGCCACTAATTCTTTGTTGTCTTTAAGATAAATAAATCCGCGGGAGATGACATCGGGACTATTGATAACCCGGCCGGTTTTAGTGTCGATGACGACAATGACTACCACGAAGCCGTCTTCGGCCAAAACTTGACGGTCACGCAAGACAACATTGCCCACATCGCCAATCCCTAAACCATCTACGAGAACAGGGTTAGTCGGCAAAGTTTTCTTGTCGAACCACCACTTCGCTTGCTTGGAAACTGGGTTTCCAAGTTCGGGATTCGTCATGTGAATAATTGAGCCGTTGTCGGCGATAATGACGTCGTCTTCGGTTAGTCCTCTGGCTTGACCAAGTTCGGAGTGGCTGACCATCATGGAATATTGACCATGGATGGGCATTAAAAATCTTGGCCGCATTAATTCAATCATGTGGCCCAAGTCTTCTTTTTGGGCGTGCCCTCCGGCGTGAATGTCCATCATTTGGTAGTGGTAAACTTTTACGCCGGTGCGGTAAAACATATCTTTCAGGTTTTGCACGGAGCGTTCATTGCCCGGAATGGCGGAAGAGGAAAAGATGACAGTGTCTTTTTTCTGCAGGCGGATAAAGCGATGATCTAAATTGGCAATGCGCATTAAAGCGGCATTGCTTTCGCCTTGGGCGCCGGCGGCCACGACGGTAATTTGTGAACGGGGATAATTGTTGACCTGGTCCTTGGTAATCTGGGTGCCTTTTTGCATTTTAATGTAGCCGAGTTCTTTGGAAATCTCCACATTCGACTTCATGCTGAATCCTTCAAAAATCACTTTGCGGCCGTATTTTTCAGAAAGCAAAATAATTTGCTGGATACGGTCGATTAAAGAGGAAAAAGTTCCGCAGACGATCATTTGTTTTGACTCCTGGAAAATTAAGTCAAGATTCTCCATAATGGTTTTTTCAGAAATGGAATGGCCTTCTCTTTCTGCTCCGGTGGAGTCGGACATCAAAAGAGTGACCCCCTTATCGCCTAGACCCCGCAAATGGTCGAGGTCGATCGGCTGGCCGCTGGTAGGGGAATGGTCGAATTTAAAGTCAGCGGTGTGCACAATATTGCCAGCCGGGGTTTTGATAAATAAAGCCATGTCGTCGGGAATATTGTGGTTAACGTGGAAAAATTCCACTTCAAAATAGTCTCCCAATTTTACGACATCGCCCGACTTAACTAAGTTGAATTTTACTTTGGGAAGGTGAGGGAATTCTTCGTGTCTTTTGAGAACTAAACCTCTGGTGAGGGCCGCGCCATAGACATCGGGGTTGCCGAGTTTTTCCTGCAAATAAGGCCAGCCGCCGATGTGGTCCATGTGGCCGTGAGTGAACAAAACTCCGCGAATTTTGTCACGGTTCTTTTCGAGGTACTCGGTGTTGGGAATGATATAGTCTACTCCCAAAAAATCTTCATCTGGAAATTTAAAACCGGCATCAATGACGATGATGTCGTCTTTATATTCCAAGAAGCACATATTTTTGCCTATTTCGCCTAATCCGCCGAGAGCGACTAATTTTAAAGTGTCTTCCTGGCTGACTGGCGCGGCCGAGTCTTCACTTTTGGCGGCTTTGGAAAAGCCGGAGGGTGCTCGCCGGATATTTCTTTTTGGTCCCGGCGGCCTTCTGCCCCAAGAACCCTTTCTTGATTTTTTAGCTGTAGAAGCTGTTTTTTCTATTTCTATCATAGTGCCCAGAGAGAGATTTGAACTCTCATGAGATTGCTCTCATACGGCCCTGAACCGTACGTGTCTGCCAATTCCACCATCTGGGCTTTAGTAACAAAGAAAATAGAGACCAAAAATGGCTATATTTAAGAGGAAGAGTTAGTTAAGTAAATTACAGTATAGCAAACTAGAGAGTCAGAGTCAAATTCTATTGGTTATTTTTAACTCGCTTAGTTTCTATGTACCATTGGGCGAGGTTATCGAAGCGATCTGATGGCAGGGACAAAATGGATAAATCGCCGCCTTTTATTTTACTGGCCGGCAAATATAAATAATAAGGAGAATAAAGAAATACGGCGGGCGCATCTTCTAAAAGAATTCTTTCAAAGTCATAATCTTTTTTTTGCCGTTCAGACGGGTCAAGAATCTGCCTGCTTTCTTCCAAAATTTTATCGGCGCTTTTATTATCGTATAAAGCCAAATTCAGTCCGGGGTCTTTTTTTTGCGAAGAATGCCAAAAACTGAACGGATCGAAGTTAAGACCCTGCACTTCTCCAAAAAGCAGAATCTCGTATTCCCGGCTTTTAATAGTGGATTGGATTTCCGCGAAAGTTTCCATTTTTATTTCAATTTTAAACCCAATCTCTTTCCATTGTTTTTTAAGAATTTCAACTGTTTTGGCCAGTTCCGGCACGGTGGTGATTTTAAGGGCCAGTTCCTCTTTATTCTTTTCTCTAACCCCATTGCCGTCAGTATCTTTCCAGTTGCTGTTTTCCAGAATTTGTTTGGCAAATTCTTTATCGTAGCTGTATTTTTGAGAAACGTTGTTTTCGGTAAATTCTCTCAGGAGCGGAGAGTTAATGGCCAATCCGTTATTTTTTAAAATCTTTTCCACCAGCTCGTTCTTGTCGGTTCCGTAATTTAGGGCGAGGCGGACATTTTTTTCAGTCAATAATTTGGTTTGGTTCTGATTAAAGAAGACGGCAAAAAAACGGGGGAGTTTAAGTTGTTTAGTTTTGACTCTTTGGGCAAATTTAATATTTTTCAGTTTTTCCGGAGAGATAAAACTGAGTCCCTGAATATGGCTGTTGTTGTAAGCGGAAATTAATTGATCTTCCGAATCATAAAATCGAAAAGTAATGTTTTTAATAAAGGGCTTGCTGTTGTAAAAGTCTTCAAAAGCGGTTAGTTCAAAACTGCGGATGATGCCCTGGTTGTCTTTGCCAATCTTTTTTATTTTGTAAGGCCCTGAGCCGATCGGGTTAAGATTTAGCTCCGATAAAGCAAAAATGCCCGGCTTAACCCTTTCCCAAAGATGTTTGGGCAGGATGCCGGTGGTGGTGTTATTAATGAATTGGGCATATTTGTTTTTTAGTTTTAGTTTGACTACCAGATCGTTAATTTTTTCCACCTCAATTCCTTGCCAGTTGATCCTTTGGATACTGCCATAGTCGTTGTTTTGTAAAATTTTAATGGTAAAAATGATGTCTTCAGTGGTAAGGGGCTGGCCATCATGCCATTTAATGTCTTTCTTGAGAGTGAAGGTGTATTCCAAGCCGTTATCGGAAATTTGATAAGATTCGGCCAAGTCGGGAATGAGATTACTCTGCGAATCATGTTTTAATAAACCTGGATAAAAGACTTTGGCCAGGTCGCGGTCGGCATCGTTGGCCTGAACTAAAAGGGGGTTGATAAATTGGGGAGCACCGATTAATCCTTCGGTATAACTTCCACCAAAGTCGGGAGCGGGAACGGTGGAATGACGGGCGACGGAAAACGGAAGGTAAATCAGGGTGATTAAAATAACAATGGCTAAAATTAACAAAAGTAAGCGTTCTTTTTTGGAAACGATCTGGGGCAGGAAACGGAATTGTTGGCGAGTGGGAAAGAGATTCTTCAACCATTCAAAAAAATGGCCCGTTTCTTTTGGTTTGTTTTCTTTTCTGTTGTTGGCCGAATTTGTGTAAAATTCGTTTATTTGATTGTCGTGATTCATTACAATCTGATTCTAATCAGAGAGATCGCTAGGAAAGCGAGAGACAAGACGATGGTGGAATAAAAAAGAACTTTTTCGGCTCCGCGTCGGGTGCTGTAAATATTGCCGGAATCTCCGCCGCCTAAAGCTGACCCTAAACCGCTTCCCTTTTGTTGAAGCAAAATACTAATTACCAAAAAAATAGAAATTAAAATCTGGACTATAGTTAAAACTCTTTCCATGATATTTTAGTTAGTTTCAGAAGAACGAAAAACTTTTGAAACTGAGGTTAAAATTACATTAGCAATGGTAACAATAATAGTGGCCCAGATTAAGGCCGAGGCGGTTTGAATGTTCACAAAGTCTAGCAGATAGGAAACCAGCCAAAGCAGGAATCCGTTAATGATTAAGCTGAAAATACCCAAAGTCAGAATGATAATCGGAGTGGAGATTAGTTTTAAAATCGGTTTTATTATTAAATTCAATAAACCAAGGACGATTCCAGCCATCACAAAACCTTTCAGACCGTTGTTAACTACGAATCCCGGCACCAGCCAATGGGCGATTCCCAAGGCAATGGAATTCGAAAAAAGCCTAATAATAAAAGGCAACATAACTACTTTTCATGATACCAAAAAAGACAGTTATGGTCAATGGATTGTTTCTTTTTATCTCACAATTACTGGTGTACCGACATCCCCAAATTGGTAGACTTTTTCCATATCATTGTCGAATAGTCGCACACAGCCGGAGGAATATTTGGAAGTGAGTTTTGAACCATTTGGCCAATAGGGCCATCCATGAATGTAATAATCGCCTGAGTAACGCATACTCCATGGCATCCAGACCCGGGAAAGGGAGGAAAGATGGTTTTCTTCTTTGGAGAGAATGGTGAAAAATCCTTTACGGGTGGGAGAAGTTTTTGGGTTGCCAGTACCGGCAACCGGCACTTTGCCGACGACCTGACCACTTTCCCACATAGTCAGTTCCATGCTTTGGAGATTGATATCAATAAATTTCCCTTGGGAAGCTTGTTGGTGGGGTAGAGCCGAGAGCGAAATGTCCTCACCGTTGGAGTATGAGTCAAATTCAAACTGATTAACTGGCGCAACGGTGCTCCAGTCAAAACCGAGAGCGTTAAAAGTTTCGGCATTCTGGATGAGATGTTTGGTGTTGTTTTTGATTTGGTAAACATCGGGCTGTTGTTCAAGACGGACAAGGTTGTTGTCTGGGTAAAGATCAAGATCTAGCCGATCGAGGAGCCGAATGTCCTCTTCTTTGTTGTCGGTGTAGGATAGGAAAATTTCTAAAGTAGTTGGCCTTTTTAATCCCGCTTCGGTGATGTAGTAAATAACCGGATCACCTGGAATTTGTGCATTGAATTTAGCAGGTAATTTTTTAGGTTGAAAAGTATTTTGATTATCGTCTGAAATTAGTTGAGCGAAAAGAGAAGATGGTTTAACGGTTGCGGTATAAGATATGGATGGGTCAAAACCTTCTTTTGGAATAAAAATAAGTTCGTGGTATTTCTCTAGCCATTGCAGTTCTCCGTCAACGGCGGGTGAGAGGGAAAATGATTTTAAGGCTTCTTGTTCCGAGGTGGAGGGCGGAAAAGAAACAACTACGAATTCACCCATTTCCGGAGTTTGCTGGTAAGAAATTTGGGTGGCAGAGGGCGTATTGTAGTGTGAAAAAAAACCGACCAGTCCAATAGCCAAACTCACAATAACCAATATTACTGTTTCTGCGTTGAAAACTTTCCCTATCATTACTACTATTTTACCAATTCTGTTATAATGAGTCCATGGAAAACTTTCCTTCAAAATCCGGAGCAGAATTTGCCTGGAGCGCCAGTTGTGTCAGTTACTCACAATAAAAGCAAAAAATGGCTATTCTTGACTATTGTTTTTGCATTTATTCTTACTGTTGTTAGCTTTTGGTTTACCTTCCATTGGGAGTATCTTCGTGTTGATTGTTCGCCATCGGTTATTTGTGAACCGCTTCCAGTTTTAAAATTCGGTTGGCCCTTTGAATTTCTTTACGGAATATATGGTATTGAGAATAGTTTTGATTTTTCATTTGCCATAATTGCTGACTTTGCTTTTTGGAGTATGGTGGCTTGGCTATTAATGAAACTGGGCAGAAAACTTATATCTAAATAGTTCTTCGGTGCAATTTGCGGTAGTAGAAGATGGCGAAACGGTGGGCCTCGGAGTCGATTTGGAGGATTAAATTTTTGACGGTAAGGGGTAAATCAAAAAGCGGCACGGCCGTTTTTTGATTGTTAGAAAAAATATGACTTCCTTTGTGTTTGTTGTCTTTGGTTAGGGCAATTATGGCGATATCTTTCGGAATAACCGAAAGAGCAGTGCTTAGTTGTCCTTTTCCTCCGTCGATTAAAATTAAATCCGGAAACTGCCATTCCGAGTGATTAAATCGGCGGGTGAGTATTTCTTTAAGCATGGCTACGTCGCCTCCCTGGTCTGGAGAAACAGTTCTTATTTTAAAACGGCGGTATTCATTTTTGTCTGGGTAGCCGTTGCTAAAAACAATCATCGAACCCGTGGCAAATTGGCCTTGAATATTCGAAATATCGTAGCCTTCAATCCGAAGAGGAACGGTTGGTAAGTTTAATACCTTCCGCAGTTCTTCTAAAACTTTTGAACGACTGGCCAGTTCTTTAATGACCTTGGCATTTTCGAAAACTCTTTTGAGTTGAGCCAGTTTATTTCTTAGTTCAATAGCTTTATCAAAGTCGTGTTTTTGAGCAGTCTGATTCATTTCTTTTTCCAAATCTTTAAAAACAGACGTCTTTTTTCCGTTAAGAATATTTTTAACGGCTTGAATATTTTTTTGATAAGCAGTTTTTTGTTCAGGGGTAAATTTAGCTTCTTTCAGGCAACAAAATCCCAAGCAGTTGCCGATGTGATAATTAAGACAGTAACGGTGGTGTTTTTGTTTACAAGTGCAGAAAGGAAAAATTTTGCGTAATAGTTTTAAAGTTGATTTTAAGGAAGCCCCCTCCGTAAATGGACCAATAAAATTCTGACTTTGTATTTTGTATTTTGTATTATGTATTTTACTTCTTAATACAGGATACTTAATACTTGATACATTTTTTGTTGGCTGGTGAGTTAAAAATATTCTAGGAAATTCTTCTTGGGTGATTCCTACATAAAAATACTGCTTATCATCTCGGAGCATGATGTTGAATGCCGGGCGGTGTTTTTTGATTAGTTGAGACTCTAAAATTAAAGCTTCAACTTCTGAGCCGGTTTCTTGCCAATCTAAATCGGTGGCTGTTTCAAGCATCTTGATTATTCTGGACTTATCCACCTGCAAGGTTAAACCTTGCAGGTGGATAAGTTTGCGGTAGGAGGCTAAACGATTCTTTAAATTGCTGGCCTTGCCGATATAAAGCGCTTTATTATTTGGTCCCCGGAAAAAATATACCCCTGGCGAAGAGGGGATTTTTTTATGTCCAAATAGGTTTGACATAGTTGCAACAATTATGCTATAATTATGTTGTTTGTCAAATCTAAGAACCCCAAGAACTTTAAGAAAGGAGTTTCCAAATGGTTATCGACCCAGTTTGCGGTATGGAAGTCAACGAAAAGACTTCGAAAGACAAGGCAGGACACGACGGCAAGATCTACTATTTCTGTAGTACAGACTGCAGAGATGAGTTCGAAGCCGCGCCGACAGATTACATAGGGGGTAACGAGAACGACGACTTGCAGCCGGCTTAGTGCCGTTAGGCCGATGAAGCGGGGAGAAATCCCCGCTCTTTTTTTATTTTGATTCTGTAATTACCGTGGGAGAGAAGTCTGTTTGGGCTACTTTAAATTTCACGCGGCCAAGAATTTGGCCGCTTTTTGTTTGCACCGTAACTTGCCACTTGCCCGGCTGAACATTATTTTTAAAAGAGAAACCACGAAAACCTTCTTGGCGTCCTCCAAAGATGGCGTATTCCAGACGGCTGGTCGTAATCCATTCGTCTTTAGCTTCGTCGAAAAATTTCCATTCGTGAATAATATTGGTTTTTAGATTAGCGGGAGCGTAGATAGAACTGAAGGCAAAAATCGGTTCGTTGCCGGAACGATGGTAAGTGGGGTTGAAGTCCTTAAAAAAATGGTACCATTTCGGTTTTTCGTAAGTTACTAAAAAATTATTGGAAGAATCGTGTTGAACTTGGTGGGCGATGAGCATGTCTTTAAGAGCCAAAGGGATAGGGGGAATGATATTGGCAAAATATAAAAAATTAAAGATACCGAAAATTAATAATACGGCGATTTTAATAGATCGCTGGTATGGTTTAGTTTGTTCCGGGGCAATAGCTACAATGAGGCGGATGACTAAGCCAATTACCACGAGGCTAGCTATTCCACTGAGGATAAAAATAAATGGGCCAATCGAATCAAGTAAAACAGGAATGGCAAAAATTAAATAAGAAAAAATAGCCAAAAAATAAATACCGATTTGAAAAGCCAGCCGGCGATAGCGATTGCGGAGATATTCGTTGCCGATTAAGAGAACGGCCATAATACCGATAAAGGGCCAGCTGGCCATTAAAGAAGCGCTGCGGGAGTAGAGGACCACAAAACCGCTGAACAAACCGCCGAAGGCGAATTGCATCGCTAAGGGCAGGAGTAAAATCGGCCGTTCTAATTTTTGCAAACGGCCGGCATTAAAAGCATTCAAAAGAAAAATACTTATTCCCGCCAAAAGCAGATAACTTAAAAGAATCAAGTTGTCCAACCAAACATCGGCTCTGGTTAAAGTAAGACTGTCGATGACAAAACCAAGCAGCATAGCTCCTGGGGAAAAATATTTTTCGTGTTTATGAGTAAAGTCTTTAAGTTTTTGAAACATTTGATGAGGGCTTCAAGTTTATGATAGCATAATTTTACGGTAATTTTGTAGTTTAAAAAGGAAGTAAAATATGCGATTTTGTCGGCTTGGTTTGATTTTGTTTTTTGTCTTATCAGCTTGCCATCCGGCGCCAAGCGAACCGAGTGAGTATCAGAAAAATAGTTTTTATCCTCAAGATTTTAAGACTCCCGTATCCGTTTTGGTACAAGAAAGAAACGGTCAGCCTTTTTATATGGCTTCCGGGTTTTTAACAAATAAAGAACAGGGAATCTTTGTGACGGCCAAACATTTTGTCGATCATCTCGGTGGAAGTGATTTTAAAATGTTTTTTAACGGAAAAGTTTATGATGGTTTAGCGGGGGTTACTCCATTCACTTCTGATTTGGCCTTAACTGGAATTGAGGTTTCTAAGTTTAATTTAACAGACTTTCCAATGGCACTTTCTTTGGCGGAAAGTCAGTTAAAAGTTGGTGATAAGGTAAGAGTGCTAGGAATACATCCCCATCCTTTAGCGTTGCAGGTCGATAAAGTTTTAGTGGGAATTTTTGGGGGATACTACAATAAATCAGAGACAAAAAGGGAGTTTGTTTTTGATCAACTAGAGGCAAGGGTTAGCAATTTGGCTTTGGAGATTAAAAATAAAGACATCGAAGGCACTCTCGAAGAAACAGGTTTTATTTCCAATACTTATATTGAAATTATTACGGCCGAAGACCACCAGTTTTCTTTTGCCGGGCTAAGTGGAGGACCGGTCATTAATGAAAAAAGTGAAGTTATTGGTGTAGTGTCTCATGGTCAAACGGGGGGCAGACAATCTTTTGTTGAACCATTTAATACTTATAAACCTTGGAAGATCCTTCGTCTTGTTCCAGTGAATGAATTGAAAAAAATAGGGGATAGTATTTCAACCAACCATAAACAGTAATCTTTTTTAAAAAAAGCTCTCGAATTAGAGAGCTTTATTTTGCAATGGGCCGTTTCTTTTCATATATTCCGTCGCCGTTTTCATCCTTAATTAACCAGCGTTTCTCGCCCTCGGTGTATTCAATTTGATAAGGAGTGTCTTGAATAACTATATTGGGGCCTGTGGTAATGTTGCCGGTGATGTCTTGGCCTTGAATAGTGATTAACAAAACCTTGGTGCCATTGATAGAGACAGCCGCCAGACTTGGATTGTCAAAGGGTGGCTTTGATTTGAAAAATTCCACTACGTTTCCGTTACCGAACCATTCTTTTTTGAAATATTCAATTTGTTTGGAAGCAGTTGGGTCAAAATGGATTTTTTCGTCATCTTTTATTTTGACCCGAATGTTGTAGTTGTCCCGGCGGTCGTTTTTGTATCTTAGGGTAACAGTCCACCCTTGGCTTTTTTCCTCCCATATTTCAATCTTATTTTGTCCAATGGGAGCGATTTCAATATTTAATGGAGGCAGATCTTTCGGTGGTATTCTTCTTTCTTTTTCGGTGACCTGAAAGAGGTTGGCAATAGCAGCGCCATTGAAGAGACTTTCAGACGTCTCTGGATTAACATAGAAGTTTTCTACCGCATCGGGGATGGCGAAACCAATTTCTCCCTCTTTGTCATAATCGCTCACTATTACTGCTGGCCTGCCTTCGGGTAGAAAAATTTTTAAAGCCGGTTTTGATTCTCTTTTAAAGGAACTACCGCTAATGGTAAACCTAGTTCCTTCGATATAATCATTTTTTTTCTCTTGTGGTTTGGGGCCATCAAGGATTTTATATGAGATTAACTCAATGCCCGTCTCTTTTGGTTGCCAGATAAATTTATTTGGATCATTCGGATCACTTGGGTCGGGTTCTTTACGGTCAAACTTCATTTTATTAAACCAAAGAACCGTTTGAATATCATCAAGCTTGCCGTTTTTGCGAGCTTCTTCGATATGGCTACTGGTGAAAGGATAAGCAGCGAAGACGTCTTCAATAAAAACTTTTTTATCGTCATATCCCAAATCCAGATCCATGGGTCGGAGAGAACTCCGCTCGCCTAAATAATTCAGAAATTGATTGTGAAAATCAACCAGCTTCAAGCGATTGTAAACCGCTTTGAAAATTTTCTCTTCCCGTTCCGCTTCTTCCCTTAAGTTGGGAAAAGCTTTGAGATATGGTGCCCATTCCTGGTTTTTGTAATCAAGAACGCTATTCAAATCATCCAGTCTTTGTTTAACGATTTTGGCTACTGTTTCGTTTGGCAGACAAGCGTGGTTTATCTCAAATGTGCCGTCAGAGTTTTCTTTAGTGCACAACAAGCGATAAGAGAGGTGTTCTGATACGGCTTGTTGCTCCTTGGTCCAGCCGGCAGCGGCTGCTTTGTCTCTGACTAAAAATCTGTATCTGGGGGCGCAACCGTTGAGGGTTACTGCCATCAGAAAAATAATAGTTATCTTAATAATCAACCGTTTTGTCATTGCGCCCTCCTTTGATTTTGATTTTTAGCGATGTAAGCTTCGATATTTGTTTTTAGCTTTTCCGGTTCCCAAGAACAGATTTCTTTGGGAGATGTTTTGTAAAATTTCATAAACTCCTCTGCTTCTTTTTCTGAAACCTGATAGGAAGTTCGAATTTTTTGAAACAAAAGGTAGCAGATTTTTAAATGCGGATCTATATTAGCCGCCGGACTGCCACTTTCCTGCCATGCTTCGTCAGAAAACTGTTTGATTTTGGGCTTGTTTGTCTCATACCATTTCATAGTGGCATCTTCACCTCCCAACAAGGTTGGGTTGTAAAGAGTGGCCATAATGAATTTAAGTACCGACTCATTGTCCTGTAGTTTGTCGTTTAAGGCGGTCCACCAGATAGGCTTGCTGTAAAATTCGGCCGTGGCTTTATCCATGGCCTTGCGTAGTTCTCTTTTAGCAATAACCTGTTTTTGAGCATATTCATTAAACTTTTGTTCATCGATCTCAAGATTTCCGACTAATTTACTCTTCACCACTTCTTTTTTGGCTCTTTCGAAGTCAAAACCAAAATAAACCCAAATCAATTCTCGAAAAGTTTCGGCGTAGCCGTGGTTAGTAAGATCGAGATGGTCATCATCAACGAGCATGGCCGGGATACTGGCAAAAGTTTCTGCATTGAATCCCCAAACCAAGGGAATGCCTTGCAGTTTCTTATTGTTGTGGACAAATTCGTGAGCTAAAATCACTATGGAACCCATTAAATGATCCCTAATGACGGCGGCCGGGGTGTAATAAACAATACCGGTGTTTAACCAAGCCACTCCTAATACAGTTGGTATTTCCGGACTTAATCCGATATGAAGTTCTCGGAAAGGGACAAAGTCTTTTTTCTCCAGTTTAGGAGGAATATGGCGCAGTTCTCTAAAAGTAATTCCAGGACTAAGCGGGTCTTCTTTGTCCAATTCTTTTCTGAAATCACTCTCGTTTTTACCGGCTGATTTAGCGGCAATAGTGATAGCTTTTGGCTCTAGTTCGCCCCAAGCGAGGTAGTCCATTTCTATCGCTTCTCGAATATTGCCATCGATTTTATTTACACAAGTGTCAAATTGGGCTTTGGTTATAAAATATTGACCATTAAAGGAGGTATAGCGAATTTGGTCTCCGATGCGGATGTGCTGGTCAAAAATTATTTTTACCTTTTGACCGAAATACTCTTTTTCTACCATTACTTCATCGCTACCGCTGACGAACTCTTTGGCATTTGGATTGGCCAAAGCGTTTTGGGTAGCATTAGTGTATCTGGCCCACTCCTGCCATTGCTGGGCGGGAGTAGTGGCTCTAATGACGCCTTCCGGAAAGAAATGGCAAACAGGCTGACTGGCAGCTGCTGGTTGCTGAGCATTTAAGCTGTTTCTGGCTAAAACAAAAATTACTAAAAACAAAACAGAAAACTTTTTGTAAAAGTTCATCTTTTTGCTCCAATTTTGAGTATGCTAGTATTAAGGCCAGTGTAGTTAAATAGAAAAATCGTGTCAAACAAAATTTTAGAAAAATCCATCTTGTCAACTTTGGTTTATTATGATGTTTTAGATTATCCCTTAACGGCCCAAGAGGTTTTTAAGTTTTTGATTAATCTAGAAAGGCTACAGAAAGATCAAGGTTCGACCTTTTTGCAGATCCAAGGTCAAACCTTAAATGAAATAAATTCTAGTCTGGACATACTAGTAAAAAGCAGAGTACTGGGCGAAAAAAACGGGTTTTACTTTTTGTCGGGGAAAGAAAATCTGTATCATGAAAGAATTGAAAAAAATAAAATTGCGGAGATGAAATGGAAAAAAACGAGACGGTATCTGTTTTTAGTTCAGGCCGTTCCTTATATTGAGGCAATTTTTGCCAGTGGGTCTTTGGCTTTGGGCCATACTAATAAAGAAAGCGATCTGGATGTGTTGGTGGTAGCTAAGGCGGGGCGAATTTGGCTGGTGCGAATTCTGATTTCTTTGATGATGACAGTATTAGGAGTGAGGAGAAAAAATAAAGAACGGGTGGCTCCCGACAAAATTTGCCTGAATCATTACATTACTACCGATTCCCTTCGCATTTCTTTTGAAAGTTTGTATACAGCGCAAGGTTATGCCCATCTTATCCCGCTTTATTGGAAAAATAAGATTGTTATAGAAAACTTCTGGAAGGTCAACCGGCCGTGGATGGAAAAATTTTTGGGTTGTTGGGGGTGGTCTTACGGTTATCAAAGACGGGCGGTTCGAAGCAGTAGATTGTTGGGGTGGGTTAAATTTGTTTTGGAAAAGATTTTAGACCAGACTAGATTAGCCGACTGGTTGGAAAAAGTTTGCCGAAAAATTCAGATTAAACGAATCAATACTAATCTGCCGGGCCGGATTACCATCAGTGATCGGCAGTTGGAATTTCACCCCTATTCCGCGGAAAAAGATATTATCAAAAAGTACAACTCGGCTATTTTCAAACTGGGAATTTTTGGAGATTACCAGGAGACGGATTCGGGTTTACGGTGAGTGTATCGAACTGCTTGCGTTAATAATACTTTTGGTTTAAAGTAGCGAAAAGTTCATTTAAACCCAAAAAAGAGGTTATCTGTGTTTACAAAAATTCTATTTTTGGCCTTGTTTTTTCAGGCTCCGACTTTACCGCCCCTCCATCCTCCTATTGAACCTGATACAATTTTTATTCCCTTAAATGAAGATATTCCTAAAGAAGTAACTCAGACTCAAGAGCAGTCGATGGTGATTATTCAAGCCACTATGCCGATTTTAAGCGAGGACCATCGTCTTCATGTTCAGCCCAGATTTACAGAAGGGTTTGTGGTTTGGCCCGGGTATGTTTTAACTACTCTGCATTTAGCGGGAGGGTATCCAGCCCTCTGGGGGGGAAATTCAAATTTCCCAACCGCCTTTACTATTGCTGACGGGAAAGCTTTATTTGAAGCTTCATTAGTAGATTATAATTACAAAGCCGACCTAGCTCTTTTACAGGTTCATTCTCCAAATGGATGGGCAGTAGAGTTCTCGAAGAAGCCGCTTAAGATAGTGGAGTCAATTGCTCCTCCGTCGGGTGATGCGTCTTTGATAACTCCTCTGCCAGCTAAACTTTTTGCTTTTGCTTACTACTCGACCGACCCCCATTTATTTTTTGCCGCTAGTATTGGGCCGTTGAGAGCGATAACCAACTCTTTTGATGGGGGACGCATCACTGATATTCCTTTTGCCCTAGTACAAGGCACAATCCAGCCAGGCTTTTCCGGCGGTCCTCTTTTGGCTCCAGACGGTACAGCAGTCGGAATGGTCCAAGGAATAATCGGGATTTATACCACAGTGATTCTACCAGAAACCATGCATACTTTTTTGAGCTCGGCTAGAGTTAAGCTAGGATTAGATAAAAATTAACGGTGCACCCTTGACACCGTTTTTATTTTCCCATAGGATGCTCTTTAGCAGTCAATGGTCATGACTGCCAGAGCATAAATTGTTTAAATAAAAAATATGTTAAAAATAAAGCCACTAAGGGATCAAGTTTTGTTGGAACCTCTTAAAGAAGAAAGAAAAAAGGGCGGAATTATTCTGCCGGATACGGTTCAAAAAGAACGGCCGGAGAAAGCGAAAGTCATTGCTGTCGGGCCGGGGAAAAGAGTGGATGGAAAGTTGGTACCTGTTGATTTGAAAAAAGGAGATATTGTTTTATTTACCAAATACGGTCCAAACGAAATTAAGGTCGACGATAAGGAGTATTTAATCGCCAGAGAGGAAGATATTCTGGCTATAATTGAAAATTAACTTTTTAGAACGCCGCTGGCTTGGCCAAGTTTGAGGCAAAAGCGAGCATTCGAACGAGTCATATCTTAATATGACGAGTGAGAAGCGGAGCTTTTGACGAAGAAATTGGCCAAGAGCGTACTGCTTAGTGGGCGAAGCCCACAGCAGAGCGACCAGCAAGTTATATATGGCAAAACAAATACAATTTGGAGAGGCAGCCAGAGTGGCTCTCAAAAATGGAGTGGATATTTTGGCTAACGCGGTTAAAGTTACCCTTGGTCCCAAAGGGCGTAATGTGGTTTTGGATAAAGGCTTCGGTTCGCCGACCATTACCAACGACGGGGTAACGATTGCCAAAGAAATCGAACTGAAAAATAAGTTTGAAAATATTGGAGCCGACATTGTCAAAGAAGTGGCTTCTAAAACAAATGATGTGGCCGGAGACGGAACCACTACGGCTACTTTGCTGGCCCAAGCTATTATTCACGAGGGCTTGAAAAACGTGACGGCCGGAGCCAGCCCGATTTCTTTAAAAAGAGGAATCGAAAAAGCGGTAGAAGAAGTGGTTAAATTTTTAAAAACAAAATTAGCTAAGCAGGTTACGACCAAAGAAGAAATTGCTCAGGTGGCCACTGTTTCCAGCAAGGACCCGGAAATCGGTTCTCAGATTGCCGAAATCATTAACAAGATAGGGAAGGATGCGGTCATTACCGTTGAGCAGTCTCATACTTTTGGTTTGACTTCGGAAATTGTGGAGGGAATGCAGTTCGATCGTGGTTTCATTTCGGCCTACATGATCAATAATCCGGAAAGGATGGAGGCAATTTATGAAAATTGCTACATCTTGATTACTGATCGCAAAATTTCTGCGGTGGCAGACATTGTGCCATTGCTTGAAAAAGTTTCCCATGCCGGTAAAAGAGATTTGGTGATTATTGCCGATGAAATCGAAGGCGATGCTTTGGCTACTTTAGTAGTGAATAAATTAAGAGGAGTGTTTAACACCCTGGCCATTAAATCTCCGGGATTCGGCGATCGCAAAAAAGAATTATTGGAAGACATTGCTATCGTTACTGGCGGACAAGTAATTTCGGAAGAAAAAGGAATTAAATTAGAAAGCGTGGACTTGGCCATGCTCGGGCAAGCCCACAAAGTTATATCCACCAAAGAGAACACCACGCTTATTGGCGGTAAGGGCAAGAAGTCGGCCTTAGAAGCCAGAGTTAACCAATTAAAAATCCAATTAGTCAAAACTACTTCTGAATTTGATAAAGAAAAATTACAGGAAAGAATTGCCAAATTAACAGGAGGGGTGGCGGTGATTAAAGTGGGAGCGGCCACGGAAGTGGAACAGAAAGAAAAACAGCATCGTACCGAAGATGCGGTCCAAGCTACCAAAGCGGCCATGGAGGAAGGAATTGTGGCCGGAGGAGGAGTGGCTTTGGTGAGAGCTTTGGTTGCTTTGAAAAATGTGAAGGCGGAAAATGCAGATGAAAAAACTGGTATGGAAATTATCCGCCGAGCTTTGGAAGAACCTTTGAGGCAGATTGCGACCAATGCTGGCAAAGAAGCCTCGGTAATTATTGAGGAAATTAAAAAAGGAAAAGACGCTTATGGTTACAATGCGGAAACGGATGAATATGGAGATATGATTGCTATGGGCATTGTTGACCCAGTCAAAGTAACTCGTTCGGCTTTGCAGAACGCGGCTTCCGCGGCGGCCATGTTTTTGACAACCGAAGCAGTGATTACAGACAGCCCAGAAGAAAAACCAGCCGGAGGCGGTATGCCGCCGATGGGAGGAATGGGAGACTATTAGACCACTCACGTTCAATACAATCAAAAACGGGCTCAGCCCGTTTTTGATTGTAATTTTTCTTTTTTAGATCTATAATAAACACATGATTATTTGGATTATACTTATTATCTTGGTTTTGTGGGCGATTGCGGTTTTTAACGGTTTGGTGAGAACACGGCAGAGGGTGAAAGAGTCTTGGTCAGATATAGATGTGCAATTAAAGAGACGATACGATTTGGTTCCCAACTTGGTGGAAACGGTCAAA
>Ga0209542_10008783_pt1 | contig 18741 bp, 16 predicted proteins | sample RifCSPhighO2_01_FD_184028 | JGI IMG/M metagenome (GOLD analysis project Ga0209542, IMG submission 184028) | Soil microbial communities from Rifle, Colorado - Rifle CSP2_plank highO2_0.1 (SPAdes) (version 2) | ecosystem: Environmental > Terrestrial > Deep subsurface > Rock core/Sediment ...
TTCCAGGTTTTTATAGTGTAGCCTCCTATTTGTAATGGACCATCTTCAGTGAATTCAGTTTGCGGTTTCACTTTATTTTCGTTTATGGCAGATGCCATAATGAGAGATTTAAACGTTGATCCCGGCTCATAACTTTCAGCTACTACCGGGTTTTTGTAAAAAGTGCTATCAAAGTTTTGGAAATTTGCCGGATCATATGAAGGATATGACGCCATAGCCAGGATGGCACCTGTTTTAGGCTCCATAACCACTACCCAACCTCCTTTGGCTTGGTACTTTTCTAGACCTTCCTTGAGTTTTTCTTCTACAATAAACTGGATGCTTTTATCCAAATTTAAAATCAAATCTCGACCATTTTCCGGTTCTACCCTTTTAGATTTGCCTAGAAGTATAGGCAAACCTCGAGCGTCTGTTTCCTGTCTTAAGATTCCGGCTCTCCCTTCCAGCTGACGGTTATAATATCCCTCTATCCCAAAATAACCTTTATCGTCTCCATTGACGTCACTGCCTACAAAACCTAAAAGATGAGCCGCCATTGAGCTTTCGGGATAATACCGCATATCTTCCTCTTCAAAACCAAGACCAGGTAATTTTTTTCTTTCCAGTATTTCTTTCTCTAGACTTCCTATTTTATGAGCCAGAGGCACCCAGAGACGTGAATCGTCTTGAAGTTTTGCGGAAATGGAACTTATTGGAATATTTAAAGTTTCGGATAAAATCTTTTCGACAGCCTCTTTATTTTTTAGCTTTTTAGGCTCAGCATAGAGTAAATAGGCTCTTTTATTAGCCACTATATAACTTCCATCAGATGAAAGAATCTGCCCTCTTCTTGCTGGGATTTTTAGGGTGCGAGTGCTTTGAAGATCCGCGGCACTGCCTAGTTTATCACTTTCAATTATTTGCCAATGAGCCAATCTATAAATTATAAGGAAAAAGAATAATATAAAAAGAATAAATAAAAACTTGAGTCTCTGCATTTAGTTGCCCGCAAGAGGTGAGAATGCAATAGGTATTGGTCCGTTTAAAGTGATGGATGGGGGACTGACATTTAAGCCAAGGATTTTGGCTTTGACCGAGAGTGTGGTTACAGATGATGCTGATGCGATGGATTCTTCTATTTTGTCATTTTCGGCAACTAAGACATATAGATCTTTTTCGAGCTTACTTACTTTATTGCCAAAAGTAGATAAGCTATTAAGCAAATATAGTTGTGTAAGAACTAAAAAGAGAAAAAGAACGGCTATGAAGATTTTTTTTAGCTGTTTGGTTTTCATATTTTCTCAAATATCCTTAATTTGGCGGATCTTGACCTGGGATTAACTTTAATTTCTTCATAATTTGGTATTATCGGCTTTTTGGTAATCATCTTCAGTTTATTTTTATCAAACCTTAATTTCACAATTCTATCTTCTAAAGAATGAAATGATATTACTACCATTCTCCCGCCCTTTTTTAGAATATCTGCTCCAGAATGCAAACCTTCAATCAAATTATCAAGCTCCTCATTTACTGCAATCCGCAATGCCTGAAATACTAATGTTGGCCTAGGCAAAAATTTTGCCAATTCCCCCGTTGTTTTTATAGGTTTTAGGGCACGGGCGCGAACAATAGCCGAAGCAATTGCCCGAGAATCGAGTTCCTCAGAATATTTTGAAAATATCTCATAAAGAGCCTCTTTTGAATATTTATTAACTATATACTGCGCTGTTAAATTGCTTTCTTTATCCATGCGCATATCCAAGGGCGCATCAGATCTAAAACTAAATCCCCTCTTTGCGGTATCCAACTGATGACTAGATACTCCCAGGTCAAATAATATCCCATCTACTTTATCGAACCCGCATTTTCTTGCGATACTTTTTAAGTTTCTAAAATTTCCTCTCTCTAAGAATATATCTTTGTTAATTTCCAATTTCTCTTTTACATAATCAATAGCGTCTTGATCTATGTCTATACCCAACAAAACACCACCTCTTTTTAAAATCTCAAATGCATGTCCTCCCCCTCCTATTGTTGCGTCAATATATTTTCCGTTAGGCTTTACTTTCAGTCCGTCTATGGCTTCTTTTAATAGTACCGGTATATGGTAAGAGCTTTTGCTGTTTCGGATCATAGGCAGTATAATCCGAATTTACAATTTCTTCTGGTATTCTTCCCAATGTTTTTCATCCCAGATCTCGAAATGATCGCCCGCTCCTATTATGATAACTTTCTCTTTTATTCCTGCGTACATAAGCATTACTCTCGGAAGAACAAATCGTCCTTGGCTATCTAGCTCCGCGTATTCTGCACTAGCAAATATTTCTCTTCGTAAATCTCTTCCATTTTTATCAAAAAAGAAAGGTTTGCTTAATTCTTCCCTTGTATTTTCAATCCAATCCGATTCTTTAAAACCCACTATGCAAGGTTCATGCGCCACTCTAAGTATAATTCTTTGTCCTTCCAATACACTTCGAATTTTGCTGGGAAGCGACAATCTTCCTTTGTCCAATAAATTATGTTCGTAAGTGCCAAGAAACATATATCCCGCTATTTTAGCCCTCCTATATTAGCAACTTTTCACCACTTTATTCCATTTTTCAACTTTTTCACGCCATTGTCAAGGGGTGTTTCACGAAAGAAATACGCTACTTGTAGAGGTTAAAATGAAGATTAAACTAATCTATACTAAATTCTTTCTGGAAGATGGAGGTTTTGCCGTCTGAGTTTTTAAATTTCATCGAGAGTGTCACGCTTTTTACGCCTGTATAATAGACGCAGCGGCCGCGAGAACAGGTACCTAGAGTCAATTCTTCACCGCTTCTTTCCACGCTTTTCTTACCATCCACTTTGATGGAACCGATATTTCCTTTGGGGATTCCCTCTCCTGTGGTATAGGTGATTTCATAATCAATGACTTCAGTACCTTGGGGGATGCTATCAATAGTTAACACCATTGCTCTTCCGCTTTGTACAAATGCCAAATCAACGGTGACTGATGAATCTATGGTGGGAAAGACTTCCACTGTGGGTATTATTTCTTCATCTGTTGTTTGAGTTTTGTTGCTTGTCAATGATCTTAATCCTAAAACTAGGACAACCAAGACTGCAAGAACTGCAACTGCAATAGCGATATTGAATTTTTTGAGCTTTAAGACCATATCAGTCCTCCAATTTTTCAAGAAAATATTTTTTAAGATCAGGGATTTTGACTCTTTGCTGTTTAGTGGTATCTCGATCCCTTATAGTAATAGTATCATCATCCAAAGTCTGATAGTCAATAGTCAGACACCAGGGTGTGCCTATTTCGTCTTGTGATAAATAACGCTTGCCTATATTTCCGCGGTCATCCCAAGCTGTGACAAAGTACTTCTTAAGCGATTCGTAGACATTTCTGGCTTTGTTTACAATATTCTCTTTATTGGCAACAAGCGGAAAGACGGCCATCTTGATGGGAGCAAGCGAAGGTTTAAACTTTAGTACTGCTCTTTTCTCATCTTGCCAATAGGATGATAAAAGTATTGCTAACACTGACCTATCCACACCCCATGTGGGTTCGATAACATGAGGAATGAATTTGCTGTTTGTTTCCTGATCAAAATACTCTAGATCACGACCAGAATATTTCTGATGCTTGGATAAATCATAATCTGTCCGATAGGCAAGACCATATAGTTCTTTAGTGCCAAAGGGGTAATCAAATTCAAAATCAATAGTACGCTTGGAATAATGAGCTCTTTCTCCATCCGGTATTTCATGTTCGTGAACTTTATTTCTATCAATTCCAACTGAGTCAAACCACTGCCACATGGCTTTTTGCCACTGCTCATAATACTTTTGCCACTCATTATCATTTTTGGGAGGTGCAATGAAGTACTCGATTTCCATCTGCTCGAATTCACGAAGCCGAAATAGAAAATTACCCGTGGTAATCTCATTTCTGAAGGCTTTTCCAATTTGGGCTACGCCAAAAGGTAATTTCTTAGGATAGCTAGATAAAATATTTTGAAAATCAACAAACATGGCCTGTGCAGTTTCTGGTCTTAAATAAGCAATAGATGAGTCATCTTCCACAGGACCTATTTGCGTTTTAAACATGAGGTTAAAATTTCTTTGTTGAGTAAGATCTTTTTCTTCATGAGCTTTGCCAGTGGTGCATATAAAGACCGGATCTGTATTGGCGGCTTTAATTGACGAATCTTTCTTTAATTCTTTCTGAAATTCTTTCCATGCATCGTCTCTAAATCTTTGGTGGCAAATTTTACATTCCCTAAGAGGATCGGTGAAACCCTCCACATGACCTGAAGCCTGCCAAACTTTGGGATTCATGATGAGAGCGGCATCAAGACCTAGGATATCATCTCTTCTATGGACAAAGGTACGCCACCAGAGGTCTTTTATGTTTTTCTTAAGCTCGGTACCCAAAGGACCATAGTCCCAAGCATTGGACAGTCCGCCATATATTTCGGAACTGGGATATACAAATCCTCGTCTTTTGCAAAGTGAAACTATTTTTTCCATGAGATCCATATATTTAGGATAGATTATAACCTATTTTGTTCAAAAGTTCTCTTGTTTTGATCTTTGATTCGGTGACAGATTCGAGAAAGCTCGCTAGATTTTCATCCTTAAGGTAGGACGTTTTGGGCAAGAATCCGAGTTTATGAAGAATATGGTTGGTAAAATTTTCGGCAGTTAGTTTATGATCCAAACTTTGGTCATTTACATTCATAATATTTAGTATTTTTAGGAAAGCATCCAATATATCATCATGTTCCTGATGTTCGGGACATAACTTATCGATGAGTTCGGATATATAATAAACAACTGCAAGTTTGTGAAGATCTTTTTTCGTATGGATAAATGAGCTGATATACTCCGCTTCCGTCACGATGTCAAAACTTTGTCCTTTGTGAAGGGTAAGGCGGGATAAATTGAATAGTTCCAAGTGAGGCGCGCGCCTAGAAGTGAGCTTTCTCACTCCTTTACCGAGAATCTTAATCTTGCCGTAGCGTCTGGCCAAAACAGTAAGAATTTTGTCAGCTTCTCCAAAATTGATTCTTTTTAAAATGATACCTTCTGCCTTATAAGAGGAGTGCATTTAGTATTTGAGGGAGACTTCCCTATCGCGCGTCAGCTCAAATGAGTCTATTTTTCTACCATTTAGGTAGATTTCATAAACATTATTGTCTGTTCCAGGCTGCTTTTGGATAAGCAGCGGATATGATTTGCCTTTTTCAAATTTTTTGGGGAGATCAAATCTCACGATAGCTTGGGACGCTCCTTGGGGTTTCACTGTAAGAAATCCTTCAAAAACTGTTTTATCAAGATCATCATAGGTTTTGACATCCTTTTCAGATCCTTTGAAATCAAGCAGCTTGGATCCTTTGGGAACATATATTCTTACCCAATCTCGCAGTAGGCCGTTTAGACATAATCCTCCTGATTCGAGACCGCAATCTGAGGGAGGGGCTGGATTTTTGTAATCTAAGGTCAGTGTAACGGTGCCTTTCCCATTTCCGTCAACTACTAGATCATATTTAGCGCTTCTTTTGACAAACATATCTGATTTGGCGCCGGCAAAATTAACATCATTTACATGCAGGTAGTTGCCGCTATAGTTTTTTATCTGACCTGCAAAATTCATGGCTTCAATACCTTCCTGCGCTTTGGGATTTTTGAGAGCAAAAAGGATATGTTTTTGCTCCATCTCGGAAAGTGTCATCTGGAAAAGTCTGCCCCAATACTGGGAAGGTGAAACACCTAAGGCTTTTTGGAGTATCTGATAGAGAAGGACGCCGATAATATCTTTTCTGGAGCCTTTTTCGTAGGCTACAGGTTTATCAGCATAGAGCTCCAACTCATATATAACATTGGGACAGTCGCACCTTTTGTCATTATCAGCTGTGAAGTTGGTACCATAGGCAGGGATTGATCCCAAAATTTTCATGGCTTCAACTAAAACATGCGTATCGATAGCGACAATACCATCGAAGGCGGGAAATCCATTCACGCTTTGCAGTAATTCTTCAAATCTTTTCATGGATTTTGGAAAGTCGGGGGTATAATTGGTATCGCGGAGTTCCAAAGTGTAAACGCCTTTGTGATATGTAAGGATCTCGGGGGGGGCTGGAAATTTTTTGGATTTGGCTTCATCGAGTTTGTATATATCATCGGCTTTTTCGACAGTCAACTTACCCTGCTCGACTTTAAAAAGAGCATAACCGGTAATAAATCCGCCTGTGGATCTTAGTTCTTTATCGTTTTGGAAAAGTATTAAATACCGTCTTGCTTCGGGAGTTCCCAATACTTGAGGCAATTCTTCCATAAGAGGCCTTGCGTTTATGAAAAGATTGGCGCTTTCATCAAAAATATTTTTTAGGGAAACCAGTCTTTCTCTTATGGCGGTATTTCCTACTTTTTCTGGATAGCGGTTGGGGTCGATAGTATCTAAATCGTTTTTGATACTTTCAACTTTTATGCTAATATCTTTAATTTTGGGTGTAACTTTATCTAAAGTCTTTACTGCGGTTTGTATCCTCTGATCAGCACTTCCACCGACAAAAGTACCCTCTCCTTTTAGCCCAAGCAGATCTGCATAAGGAAGGAGAGCATCTATGGCTATGAGCCCTGCTTCTATACCCGTTGCACCTGCTCTTAAACCATGATAGCCATCAGACCAATAATTTCCTAAAAAAGGGATGAATTTAAGATAAGATAATTTGTCGTATTTATCTTGCGTGACTTTCCAGTCTTTTTGAAGTTTGGCAAGCTCTCCTTTTGCTAATTCTATATTTTGGGTTTTGGCGGCAGAGGCGGCGGCTTGAGCAGTCGCTTTTGTTACATTTAGGGAATAATACAAGTCTCTAGCAAGAATAGCGGTAATACCAATAAATACAGCAAATACGGTGAAAATAATTGCTAATAAACCTAAATATTTTTTGGGAAGCTTCATTTTCTTTTCTACCAAAACAGGTTGGTCTTTTGGATCTTCAACTTTTAAATTCTCTTGGACGTTTATTTTGGAAAAGCCATCGGTCATAACAATTAGAATATTGTAAAGAAAATAGAAAATTTATGCAAACTAAACTGCTCCTTTGCCTGAGATCATGGCCCAGGGAGTAACAATGAGTATTCTCAGGTCGTATAAAAGTGATCTCTTTTCCACATATAGAGCATCCATGGCGATTCTTTTGTCAAAGTTTACTTCACTTCTTCCCGATACCTGCCAAAATCCGGTGATACCCGGCCTTATGGACAATACCTTTTTGACCAGCACTTTGGTGTGGGGATATTTTTTTTGCTGGTCGGAAAGTTCATCCGGGTAATAAGCTCTGGGACCTACCAGACTCATTTCGCCTCTTAGGATATTTAAAAGCTGAGGTATCTCATCGAGAGAGTGTTTTCTTATGAATTTACCTATATTGGTTACTCTGGGATCTTTTTTTAATTTATAGCTATTTCTTTTATATTGCTCGTAGAGATTTTTATAATCTGGGTCAACCCGGAGCATATCATGGGCATTAACGATCATGGAACGGAATTTGAACATTTTGAATAGCTTGCCGTCTTTACCTACTCTTTCCGGGGTATCAGCAAGGACTGGACCGTGAGTATCAAGTTTTATAAGAATAGAGATCAGTATACAAACAGGTGAAAAAATAATAAGTAGAATTACAGACCCGATAATATCAACCAGTCGTTTAAGTATGCGATCATATAAATCTCCGCTAATGATATTCATAATCGGGATAGTAAGGGGTTTTACATCAAATGCTCATTTTCTCCCCCTTTGAGACTTTCAACCAGCTTTTTGATCTTGGGTACAGAATTTTTGTGACAAACTAGTATAACATCATGAGTGCTGACTATCATAAGTCCTTCCAGATCAAGAGCGACCACAAGCTGGTCGGTATAATTATAGATAAGAGAATCTTTACTGCTTGATATGAGTACTTTTCCCTGGGCGACGTTTTGGGATGATGAGGTTTGTAAGGCTTCCTTGAGGGCTTCCCACGCTCCTACATCACTCCAATCTATATTTTCTGAAATTACCACTGCATCTTCTTTTTTTATTTTGGTTAATATCGCATCATCAAAAGAAATCTTCGGAAGCTTGGGATAGATTTCTTTTAAAACATGATTAAATTCTTTATTTATATAAGCTTTTTGAATAGTCGATAAAGGCTCAAAGAGGGTGGGACTGACAGATTTATATTTTTGCCATAAAAATCTAGGGGTAGTGACAAAATAACCTACATTCCAGGCATGGTGGCCGCTTTTTAAATAACTTTCAGCCTGGGCTAGTTCTGGTCGGTAAATCAGGCCATTATAGGGGTATATTTTTATACCATCATACTCCATAAGAGAAGCTTTGCCGAAATCTATCCAGCCCAAATTCTGACTGGCAAAACGAGCCTTTTGGGTGATAAACACAAGATTACTTTTCTTATCTCTAATTATTTTTTCAGCAATTTTTATGATTTTGCGGAATAGGTCTACTTTTTTTACCATATGATCGCTCCAGAGTATAAGTATGGGTTCATCAGGCATAGTTTTTTCCAGGATTGCCGTCATAAGTCCAACGGCAGGGCCTACATCTCTAGCCTCAGGCTCACCTATTATATTTTCCTTCGGGATTTTGGGTAATTGACTTGCTATTGTAGAAACATAGCGAATACCTGTGGCAATATAAATATCTTTCCAACCGAAATCAGGTAATAGTCTTTCAACGGCAAGCTGTAATGTGGATTTGTCGCCAATGACTTTTTCAAACTGCTTGGGTGAACTTTTACGGGATAATGGCCAAAGTCTGGTACCTACTCCACCTGCAAAAATGATTGCTTTCATAATCGTGTTTCCACTAGTTTCTTAAGCCCTGTTTTGAAAATGTTTTTATCAAATTTTAGCACGTTTTTTCTTATGTCATTACTATTATAATGTTTTTTATCAAATTTTAAGAGTGTCTTTATAAGAGAGTGCTCATTTTGGCTGTCAAAAAATTCTCCGCTGGTTCCTTCTTTTATGCTTTCCAGCACTCCGCCACACTCATAAGCTATAACCGGAGTACCGGTGGCTGCTGCCTCGATAGGAGTAAGACCCAAGTCTTCATCACTTGTAAAAATCAGTGCCCGGCAAGTTTGATAGTATAGCACTAATTCTTCATCGGTAACATTTTCCTCGAATGTAATATTTTTAAAAGCAAGCCTTCTTAAGTTATTATTTTCCCGTCCTGTACCTATCACTTTTAGTTCCCAACCTAAAATATTAAAAGCTTTAATAGCTATGTCCAATCTTTTATAAGCCACTTGCCTGCCTACAAGAAGAAAATAATTTTTCCTCGGGACTTTAGATAAGGAAAACTTTTCCAAATCAACTGGCGGATAGATAACTTCTGAGTCAATAGCGTAATATTTTTTTATTCGAGCGGCTGTGTTCTGGGATATAGCCAATAAATAGTCCGGTCTTTTAGCTGCTATTTTATCCCAAATTCTAAGAGGTGATAATAACAAAGAATGAAATATTTTAAATAATGGGGTAAGCATGCCAATCTGAAAGGTTTTTTTATATATTTCCAGCCCGCTCCAGAGATATCTTGTAGGAGTGAGAATATAAGAGATATGCAAAGTGTGAGGTTTGGTGATAATTCCTTTGGCTGACTCGGAGGTCACGGAAATTACTACATCATAATCATCAAAATTGAGACTTTCGAAGGCAAGAGGCATGAGAGGTGCATAAATTTCATGCAGATTTTTGGAAAAGGGTAACTTTTGCAAAAATGTAGTGTGAATCTCGGGAAAAACAGACGCCCATTTGGCAGTATCCTTATTATATACAGAAGTAAATATAGGAGCTTCTGGCCAAAGTTCGGCAAGGGCAAGAAGTATCCTTTCGGCACCCCCAAATTGGTTCAGCCTATCATAGACTATAGCTATCTTCATGTTTTTAAAAGTTCTCTATAGATTTCCAAAGTTTCACTGGTCATCTTTTTCCAGCTATAGGAAGATGACAGACTTAATCCTTTTTTAATTTTTTCTTTAAGCAATTCTTTGTTTTGTAGGGTTTTGATAATTGTTTCGGCAATATTTTCGGGGTTATTATGATCAAAGTAGACTGCGGCGTCTTGATAAATTTCATGAAAGACAGGTATGTCGGATACGATCACAGGGCATCCAACACTCATTGCTTCAAGAGGTGGGATACCGAAACCTTCCATTTTGCTGGCTGTTACAAAACATGATGCATTTTTGTACCATCCTATAAGCTCATGATTGGGAACTTCACCAATCAGAGCAATTGAATTACTATTTGGTGATTTCTTAATAGTTTCGGCAAGTCTAGGGTAAAAAAATTTATCGGAGCCTATAAGGACTAATTTCAGATTTTTATCGACTTTGTTTATATATTCCATAGATTGAACTAATGTTTCGACATTTTTGTGCGGGTGGGCATTACCAACATATAATATATATGGTTTGAGATTTATTATTGATGAAGAAATTTTGTTCTTAAATTCGGTGTTATTTCCTTCCAGCGATCCTGACTCATATGTCACAATAATTTTTGAAGGATCAGCTCTATAGTGATCTTGGATTTCTTTTTTGGAAGTTTGGGAAAGGGTAAATATTTTGGCTGCCCTTTTTATGGAAATATGATTTACTAGATGATAACCAATCTTTTTAAAGAAAAATAAAAGAGGATGTAAAGTCGTTGCTCTGCCTGTCTTGTAATGGTTAAATATGAGATCATGAATGGTCACCACAAATTTTTTGGGATACAGAACTGGAACAGAAAAATAGGGAATATGCAAAAGATCTAAGTTTTCTTTATAAAATATAAAAGGAAGAAATAACTGTTCGGAAAGAGTATGCCATCTTATATCGGCATTTACCTTTTTCCATTTGGGATTTGGCAAACTTATGTTTTCAAATTCATGACTTCGAAAGAACCATACGTACTGATTATCCTCATCCAGTTCTTTTAGATAATGAAATAAGCTGCGGATATACCGTCCTACGCCGGTTTCATTCCAAAGTCGAGCATCGATGCCTATACGCATAGTGTAAATTAGGAACTAAGTTTTTCCTTGAGATTTATACCTAAGAATACTAAGTCTGTGATTAACTTCGAATATTTATTAAGGTAATGCTTTTTGTAAAATAATCTCATTACATCAAATCTTGCTTTTGTTGCCAATTTTTTAGTCTCAGAACTTGCTGTGGATAATTCCTTGGAGTGATTTTTAATCCCACTTGATATGCCTTTGAAGTGAGTAATTTTTGTACTCGGAAGATAAACCACTTTATAACCATTTTCCTTTACTCTATAGCAAAAATCTATATCTTCACCATACCAAAAATAATCCTGGTCGAGCCAGCCGATTTTGTCTCCCACCGAGCGGCGTATCATCATAAAAGCGCCAACGCAACTATCAATTTCGTGGACTTTATTCATATTTTGGAAGCCCAGATGATATCCGTTGAAAAAAAGGTTGTGGGGAAAGATATTAGCAATACCAGAAAAGTAAAAAAGTGCATTTATGGGTGTAGGAAATCCTCGGTGGCAGGCATCATCCAGAGTACCATCTGACAGATCAATGCGAGGAGTGGCAACGGCGACATCTTTATTTTTATCCATATGGTCCAAAACTATTCTCAGTGTGTCTTTTTCCAATATTGTGTCGGGATTGAGAAGTAATATATACTCCCCACCGGCTTTTTTTATTCCCTGATTATTAGCTTTGGCAAAGCCTAAATTTTGTGAATTTTTGAAAATTGAGATGTTGTTTTCTTTAAAACTACTGAGTGTTTTGATGGATAAGTCACTAGAATTATTGTCAATAATAATAACCTCAAAGTCTCCCCTAGAAAGAGTTGATTGGTAAATCGAGTTAATGCAGTTCTTGAGATATTCTCCAGAGTTAAAATTAATAATTATAATTGATACTTTCATAATTTATGTATGACTTTTAGAGACATTTTCATAAAGCTCGTCCAATTTGAGTGAAATTTTTTTCCAGTCATAATTTTCGGAAATCAGTTTTTTGCCATTTTTGGCTAAAGTATCATAAAGAGATTTGTCTGTTATAAGTTCTACTGTGGCATCAGCAAGTGACTGAGAATCATCTCTGACAAGCGCGTGAGTACCATCTATTGCCCTCAAACCCTCTATACCTCGATTGGTGGTGACCACTGGTATGCCGGAAGCCATGGCTTCAAGAATTTTGTATCTGGTTCCTCCGGGTCCATATATGGGAGCAAGTAAAATATCAGCTTTTTTGTAGACGTTTTTTATATCATCTACGTTTCCAAATACTTTTATGGTTTTATTTTCATAATTCTTTATTTCGGGTGTGGGAAATCTACCTACAATCCAAAGTCGTGCTTGAGGAAGTTTTTGTATAACTTCCGGCCAGATTTTGGTAACTAAGATAGAAACGGCTTCTTTGTTTTGAAGCCATTTGAAGTTTCCCACAAAAAGAATGATAGGATTTTTGCTCTTCTCTCTTGTCACATGGAAAAAATCTTCTGTATCTACTCCGTTGGGTACAATATCTACATCCAAATGGTGTACTTGATCTTCCATCACAACTTTGTCGCCTTCTGACATAGCTACTACTTTTTTGGCTTTTTTCCAATAAAATTTTTCCCAGAATTTTATTTTGGCGACATCGAGAGATAAAAGAAGTCGAAATGGTAGAAATACAGTCTCGACAAAATGCTGATAAACCAAAAATTCTATAGTTTGCTCGACTAGAAGAACCGGAACCGAGGTCTTTGGAATATTAGGCATGACATAAAAAGTTTCTGAATGAATAAGATGGTATTTGTTATTTTGTAGTTCTCCGAGAATTGCTTTTTGTAATCTACGAGAGTAATAGATTGAAACTAAAAATGGAAAAGGTGTAAGACCTGCGAGTAATATGTTTAGAAGTGACCAAGCAGGACGTCTTTTAAATGTTTCTACTCTTTTGCAAAACTTAAGTAATTTTTCTTTGTAACGATTTTCATTTTCATTCCTTATAAAGCTAAAAAGGACGATATCATGCTTTTTAGCTAAGTTTTTCAGGAGATTATATGTTCTTATCTGGCCACCAGAAAGAAGCGGGTAAGGAAGATAAGGAGTGAGCATTAATATTTTCATTTAGTTCTGTGGCAGATCTTTATCGGGAACCAACTGTACTATGGCATACTTATCAGTAAGCTTAAGAAGTTTAAAATCTCCCTTTCGCGGATCAAAATATGTTGTCCGTTTCAATATATCTTTGGTCGTTTCGTCAAAATTTATCGAGACATAGTAGTGTGCTCCTTTTTTGATCATATCATCAATTGTACCCTCCATAAGGGGCCATCCATTTCTGAATGTATGATATAGAAATGCAGTATCGCCACTATAAGGCGCTACCACTAGAGATTTATATTTTGACAATCTTTCGGTCTCTATTCCCGCTTCTACAATTTCGGGATGATTGATATTGTAGTAATCTTTGATGTGATACCAGCCGAAGGCTTCCATACCTAGTATTGTTATGAGTATTAATAAGACGGTAACAATCTTTGAGAAGGTTAGGTTTATGATATTAAGAAAAAAGGTAACTCCCTTGGCAAGAAAAATAACTACTACAGGAATAACTAGAATTTGATAATAATCATGTCTGACATTACCTGTTGCTATTATTGTTAAGTAGGATAATGTTCCTAATAACAAGAAATGAAAAATATATCCACCTTTTTTAACTTTGGCTAAAATTCCGCCAAAAAATAATGGAAGCCCCCAATACCCCAAAATTAATCTTCCCAGCCTATCTGCAAACAGCCAGTAAAAGAAGGCTCCCTTAAATCTTATGCCGTCACCATTTAAGAGCCAAGTATATGCCGGTATTCCTTCGGGGAAATGATTAATCCACCATCGCCACCAAACAAATGGTATGGCAATCATAAATAATAATAAATAAAGAGATGGCTTTAATATGCTTCTAATACCCCACTTTTGATAGATCAAATATAAAATTGGGGGCAAAACGAAGAAGGCGTATGGTTTTACCAAAAAGGCAGCAGCACCGAAAAGAATGCCGAGAGCGTAATATCGTTTCTTCAAAGTATTCTCAAGCCATTTGTCGATGAAATACAAAAATCCCAAAGAAAGCAGTACGACTAGAGGTTCGGGAAGGATAACTCTTGAATAGAACATACTGTAAGGCAAGATAGCAAAAAAAAGGGCTGCGAGAATTGCAGTTTTTTTATCTTCATATTTTTTGACCAATAAATATATGAAGATTAGAGAAAATAGCGATATAAAAATTGTGGAAAGACGCATCGAAAATTCCATATTTTTGCCAATAAATATTTTGTCTATTAAGACTGACCAGACGTTATAGAGTGGAAATTCCACCAATCGCAATCCTCGGGGGTTCGGTTGGCCCGAAGGAACAGAGGAAAGATCGTGATATGTGGGATAAAGAATATTGACACCTTCACTTATAAAGTGTCTGGTGACAGATGCGGTATCTGCTTGTCTCCATGAATGCCAATCGGCAAGAGGTGTATCTATTCGATAGAGTCGCAATACAAAGGCTAAAGTGACTAGTATAATAATTACAAAGAGGTCACCTCTTAGAAATTTCTTAAAAAATCCAGCAACCTCAAGCTTGAAACTACGAAGGTCTGGGATAGACGGAGTTGATTTATATCTATCTATATCTTTTTTTAATACTTTGAGCCCTCCCAGCGTGATACCGGCTATGGCCCAAAATGAGAATGCAACTTTGGAAGCTTCGAATATATCAATGTAGATAGCGTTTAACAGTAATCCAAAAATGATTCCGCCAAGCCCGACAGTCAAAGAAAAGAGAACTGGGTCATCTACTGCAACAAACGTTCTCCAAATTATGATAAGAAGTGCACCCAGAACTGCATAAAATGTCAGAAAACCCAGGATTCCTGTCTCTCCTAAACTTCTTAGGAAATCATTATCTGTCGATTCTGCCTCGGAAAAATTGGTTACCTGATCTTTGGTAAGAGTGGAAAAACCGCTTCCTAAGAGAGGATTTTTCACGAAGCCTTTGATTGCCTTTGGCCAGAGAGCATCGAGTCTTATACCGGTTGAGAGATCATAAACCAGGGCGTTTTGAGAGAAAGTACGAGCAACTGCAGATACTGTGGCGCTGCCTGCTGAAATAGGAATAAGAAGAGGTATGTCTTTCTCCACATCGACAGGTCTTTGGGGTGTTGGAGGCTGGTCACTTGAGGATGTGACGGCAGCATATCCGGGATTGTTATCTAGATAAAGAGCGTACTGATTTTTGGGCGGGCCGCCAAAGGGATTAAGCAACAATGATTTTATGTTTCCCAATCTTTGGTCTATTTTCAGCAGCTTAGTAAATCTTTCGGAAAGATCGCCAAAAGAGAGCATGACTACGATGCTTACTAAAGTGATGGTGACCCAAGAAATGAGAGACCACCGAAGCCCTCGTCTAAAAGCCCAAAGAAAACATAATATGGTAATGCCCCCGATATAAGCAAGGAATGACGTTCTGGATGCAGTCAGAATAAGAAGCCAGAAGCTCCCAGCAATAACCACAAGAAGTAATAGTCTGATTAATATATTTTTCAGACCCAGAAAAAGACTCCACAATATAATAAGAAGCATCATGGTAAAGGCGGCAAGATCGTAATGGCCACCAAACGTAGATAGCACTCGAGCATGAGAAGACAGGTATAGTACCCAACCTTTGGAGAATTCCCGATTCATAGTGGAGAATGCAGGCCAATAGAGATATTTTTGACCATATCCGTAAAGAGTAACCCCAACCATGGTGATTATAAGTAGAAGGAGGAAGAACTTAACCTGCCTAAGTGACCTAATGGATGTATAAAAAATGACAAAAAGAGAAAAATATTCTATCCTTCTTAGGAAATGGAGTATAAGTTTACCCACATGCATAATTGATATCGGAACAGTGTTTATGATAAACATGGCTGATAGCATGGAAAAGAATACAACTATCGTATAGATAAAAAAGAGCTTTAAAACTAAGTTAGACTCGATTCTGATTTTTTTTCTCGCGACCCATATAATCCATAGCCCTAGAGTAAATGTTACAAAAAAGTCCTCTGCCCTTACTCGGACAATATAACCGGGCAAAATATCAAAAAGCGGAAGTTTCGGATAAAGTGGTATGAAGGCTAAAAGGAAACCTGCAAGAACAAGTATCAGGTTATCGTCAAGCCATTTTAAAAGCTTTAGCATAAATGGTTGCTTTTTCTCTGTCTCCTGAGATTATACCAAAGAGGATAAGACGTAGCAAAGCTCCGACTTTGAGAATAAGACGTAAGAGTGGTTTCTGCCAGGCTGGTTTGTGCTTGGAAAAAAAGTATTCAAGTGCCTTAAATTCTTCAATGATACCCGCGTATTTACCGCTTCCTGACTTGCCTTTCAAATGGATTATTTCAATAGATGGAGAGTAAATTACTTTAAAGCCTTTGTTTTTTAATCTTTGACACCATTCCACTTCCTCACCATACATAAATATTTGCTCATCAAGAGAGCCAATTTCCTCTATGCAGTGTTTGCCTATTAGAAAAAATGCACCACTCACCCACCCTACTTCTCTTTTGTGATCATAAAAATCTTTATCACTAATGTGATATGCTGGCAAGATTTTTTTCAAGAAGGGTAAATCATCCAAAAATGTCATCCATAAGAGAATATTAAATAAGTTAGGCAAGTATCCGAGCGAGTATTGCACTGAATGATCAGAATTTAAGAGTTTGATGCCAAGAACGTCAAGATCTTTGTTCTCTTTTATATAATTTAAAAGACTTTCTAAGGTGTGAGGAGGCAGTATGGTGTCGCTGTTTAGAAGTAATATAAATTCTCCAACGGCATTTTTGATTCCTATATTATTTGCTTTGGCAAAACCTAGGTTTTTCTCATTTTCTATGAGCTTGACGTGTGGGAAGCTCTTTTTTACTAATTCGACTGATTTGTCAGTAGAGGCATTATCTACAACTATTATTTCTATATTATTCATTGAGTCTATAGAACTGCCTTCAAAAATCGAATTCAAACAATTAATCAGAAATTCTTGAGTGTTGAAGCTGACTATGATTATGGAAAGTAGCATTATTGGAATAACCTTGCGCGGCCTATTTTATATTGAGGCTCTTTTAGTTTTCTCTCTCCAATGACTTTGGCTGGGATGCCACCAACTATGACGAACGGTTGTACATTTTCTGTGACTATTGCACCTGCGGCGATGATGGCGCCTTTCCCAATGGTAACGCCTGGCAAAATTGTGACGCGGGGACCAATAAAAACATAATCATCTATAACTACCTCTTCTTCACGAGCTTTAAAAAAAGGGTCATTTACGTCATGTTCTGAGTTGTAAATCATCACATATGAAGCTATATCTACATGATTTCCTATCTTAAGAGGTGCTCTACCATCTAGGAAAGCATGATCACCAATAACTGTATCTTCTCCCACAGTGATGTAGGGTGGATAGAAAAAATTAGCCCACATGTGGATGGTTGATCCTTTTCCGACTTTCATTCCAGCTAATCTATAAAAGAAACGTCTGATGAAATGAATGGGAATATGCCCGACCCAACGAAGTAGCATAAGCTCAAAGTCTAGTAGAATATTAAAAATTCGATTCATACCTTTTGTTTGGACTTCATGGACGCTTAAACTTTGACCATCTTTATTTTTAATTTCAAGCATATATTATTATTTTATACTTTTAAGAGTATCTAGTACAGTTTGGGCGCTTTTATCCCATGAGAATTTCTCTATTTGTTTATATCCCTTTTCAATAATATTTTTTCTCGCGGATGATGACAGGCTAAGAGTTTGCAGTATGCCATTTTTAATGGAATCAACGTTTTGGGGATCAATAAATATACTGGCATTTCCACCAACTTCAGGAAGACTTGAGGTATTAGAAATAACAGTTGGTATACCACAGGCCATGGCTTCTATGACTGGAATACCGAAGCCTTCATAAAGACTGGGAAGTACCAAACATTTTGCCTGAGAATAAATATATGGCATATCTTCTGATGAAACAAAATCCAAAAATTTAATTTTACCCTCCAGTCCTTCCACTTTCACTTTTTCAAATATTTGAGTATAAATCCATCCCTTCTTACCTACTATAACTAGATCGATATTCTGTAAGACCTCGCCTTGTGAGGCTAGTTTATATGCTTCCAATAATCTGATAATATTTTTCCTGGGCTGAAGGGTACCGACAAAAAGAATATAATCGTTGATAATATTATATTTCTTTTTTCCGCCAGCTGGCGGATTTACTTTTGCATTTTTATACAATTCATTTATGCCGGGATAGGTTACAACAATTTTATCTTCTGATACTTGATAATATTTAATTATTTCAGACTTGCTAAATTCACTTATAGTGATGATTTTATGAGCATTTTTAACTGAATATGCTGTCCATTTTTTAAGCTTAAAAAGATCTTTAGGACGGAACATTTCCGGGTAATGAAGATAAGATAAATCCATAATTGAGACTATCCGGGGAGTTTTTACCAAACGGGGCATGTAATGAGTTGGCGAAAAAAATATATCCAACTTTTTTCTATTAGTAAGAATTCCCAAGGGAAGGGAAATAAACGTCCATAATCCCTTTGATGGAATGACGCGATAATGCCAATTGTTTCTTTCAGGAGGTAAATCATTTTGAGGCGAATTTGGCAGGAAAATCGTATAGTCGCTGTCTTTATCAATACGATA
>Ga0209542_10008784_pt1 | contig 18738 bp, 15 predicted proteins | sample RifCSPhighO2_01_FD_184028 | JGI IMG/M metagenome (GOLD analysis project Ga0209542, IMG submission 184028) | Soil microbial communities from Rifle, Colorado - Rifle CSP2_plank highO2_0.1 (SPAdes) (version 2) | ecosystem: Environmental > Terrestrial > Deep subsurface > Rock core/Sediment ...
GAACCTTGTTTATAAGTTTTACCAGTCTCAAAAAGAATACGCTCGGTTGTAGTCGTTTTTCCGGCGTCGATATGGGCAATAATACCGATATTTCGGATTTTTTCCATGGGAAGATTGCGGTCTTTGGTAGCCGTTACAATTAATGCCGCTTTTTTCTTTTGAACTTGACCAGCCATAAGCTCCTTTCAGTCGCAGTGCACAGTACAAAGAACACAGGACAAAATTTCTATGCACTATGTACTTTGCACTTTGTTCTGTCTTCTCGACACAAAAAACCGCCTCCGTTGGGGAAGCAGTATGGGTATTTTATCAATCTTACTCGTGCAAATCAATGGACCAAAAAAACCACCTCTGAGTATAAGTAAAAAAATGTGTCCTTTAATCAAAAAATTAAGTCGTCAAATATATTCTTCTATTTTAAACAACTCAGAAAATAAAAAGGTGTTGACAAATAAGTGTTAAGTGTTTAGTATACACTTAACATGAAAACAGGAAAATTGATTAAGAAATTCAGAAGCGAAAAGCAAGTAAGTGTTAGTAAGTTGGCCAAAGAAATTAGTGTTTCTAGAAGTTATCTTTCAATGATAGAACACGGTCACGAAAAACCTTCTAAAAAATTAATTAAAAAGATTTCTTCCTTCCTATCTTTAAAAGATAACCAAGTAGCTCAACTTTTACATTTAACTGGATATGACCTCCGAGGAATGGTCGGACAAGATATTTTAATTCCTAGAAGCGAAAATAAACCAGATAATTCTGAACTTAGAGAAAGCCGAAAGGAGGTGAAACCGATGGAAATAAAAACCAACGGAAACTCTACTAAACCTTCTCAAATACCTCAGCAGATTGAAATTAAATTGAGAGAAGGTCAGCCCATAACTTATACCGACATAGCAGTCATTAATTCGAATCAAAATGGTTTAGTTATCAATTTTGGACAACTAATAGGCGCGTTGCCACAAGCAGAAATTACGTTAAGAGTAGGTATGTCTTTAGATCATGCTAAAGCATTAATACATGCCTTAGAAGATAATTTAAAAAAGGCAGAAGAAAAGAAGAAAAGTTAAGACGAATTATAACAATCCATGGATAACGAAACGATTAATAATATCTCAAAAGACTCCTTCAGAGAATATACTGGAACGGTAGAATTCATGCAGGTAGTCAAGAAATATGCAGGAGAAGAGATAGAAGTTAGGTTCTATAAAAGCTTAACTCTAAACGTTGTATTACCAATCTTAGTTACAATAGCAACAACTTTCATTATTAGGAACTTATTTGTTAGAAAGTAGTCTCACCACCTGAAGTGAGCGAAGGCGCGGTTTGCCTCAGCCATTCTTTCCATATCCGACCTTTTCTTCATAGCACCACCGGTATTTTGATTTGCGTCAATAATTTCCGCTGCCAGTTTTTCCGCATAAGTTTTAAATTCCGAATTTGATCTACCTTGAGCTGCTGCAATTAACCAGCGAATTGCCAGACTTTCACGCCTCGTTCCCCGCACTGGTTGCGGAACCTGATATGCTGCGCCTCCTATCCTTCTTGGTCTTACTTCCATCGCAGGTTTAATATTTTCTAACGACTTGGTAAATACCTTAATAGGATCGTCTTTCAACTTGTCTTTGATAATTTCCAGAGCTTTATAAACTTCTTTCTGGGCAACAGATTTTTTACCGTCGCGCATAGAACGGTTTATAACTTTTGCCAATACCCTGCTTTTGTAAACAGGGTCAGGTATGGATTTTCTTACTCTTACTTTTCCTCTTCTTGCCATATTTTTTTCTTGGATTAATTCTTAGGCTGTTGGAATTTCAGCTGGTGCCTGAGATTTAACTCGCTGACTTTCTTTCTTGGCGCCGTAACGGCTTCGAGATGTCTTTCTTCCGACTACTCCGGTTGTATCGTACTTATTCCTTATGACTTTATATTTAATACCCGGCAAGTCCTTTACCGTCCCTCCTCTAACAAGGACAATTGAATGCTCCGCCAATTCATGTCCTTCCCCCGGTATATAAACAGTTACTTCCTGCTTATTGGAAAGTCTGACTCTCGCGACTTTTCGCAGTGCCGAGTTTGGCTTTCTCGGTGTCATTGTACGAACCTGCAGCACAACACCCCTTTTAAGAGGAGATGAGTACTCAGAATACTTTCTATCTTTTGTATTAAACCAACGCCTCAAAGCCGCATTTTTGGTTTTAGCTGTGGCTTTTTTTCTTCCTTTTCTAACTAGTTGTTGAATCGTCGGCATAGATTGGTATTGTAACACAGATTATTCTTTGATCGCAGCCCTCTCAGGAGTTACAGGAATTAATCTGCCAATAATAACGCTCTCTTTTAAGCCCCTCAAATGATCTTCCTTGCCCAAAAGCGAAGCGGTTGTAAGAATATCCGTGGTTTGCTGGAAAGAGGCAGCGGATAACCATGATTCTGTAAACAAAGCTCGTCTGGTTATTCCTAAAATTACTTGTTGCGCTGTTGCCGGTTCGCCACCTGCGGCCAATACTTTTTCGTTTTCCTCCTCAAAAGAAGCTTTATCAACCAACTCACCGGGCAATAGCGGCGTATCTCCTGAAGTTACGATTCTAACCTCGTCACTCATCTTGCGGATTATAACTTCGAAATGCTTGTCGTGTATCGGTATACCTTGACTCTCATAGACCCTTTGAATTTCATTAACCAAATACTCCTGAGCCGCCCTAAGACCTTTAATCGATAAGATCTCTCTTATATCCAAAGATCCAGTAGCCAGAGGCATACCTGCTTCAATTTGCTGTTTGTCCTCAACTGCAAGTTGGATTGTTTTAGGAATTATGTATTCTCTAGTTTCCTTCGGTTTAGTTTGAGAGGAAGAGATTGTTACTTTCCAACCTTCTTCTGTATCCGCAATTCTGACCTTTCCCGATATTTCAGCGAGTGGTGCTAACACTTTGGGAGTTCTTGCCTCAATCAACTCTTCAACTCTCGGCAAACCCTGAGTGACGTCAATTCCGACAATTCCAGCTGCGTGTTTTGTCTTAAGCGTAAGCTGGGTTCCGGGCTCACCGATAGATTGAGCAGCAACTACCCCGACAGGAACACCAAGACCGACTATTTCTTTATTAGAAAGATCGATTCCATAACATTTCGTACAAATACCATATCTTGACACACAAGTAAGCGGCGATCGGACACTGATTTCTTCGACTTGTGATGCTTCTATTTCACTCGCTTTTTGCTCATCAATTATGTCTCCTTTAGCTACAATTACATTTTTACCCTTTTTGTTTTTGACTGTCACATCTTCAGCCGCGTATCTCCCAACAATTCTTTGGGCAAAAACCTTTGGCCGTAGTTCCCTGGTGATAAGAATGCTGTCCTTTGATCCGCAATCGTCGCGCCTTACAATCACGTCGTGAGCAACGTCTACAAGTCTTCTTGTCAAATAACCTGCATCGGCCGTCTTAAGAGCCGTATCGGTTAAACCTTTTCGTGATCCTCTAGAGGAAGTTACGTACTCAAATACCGAAAGTCCTTCTCTGAAATTAGATTTTATAGGAAGCTCTACTATTTTTCCCAAAGGATCGACAACCAAGCCTCTTATCGCCGCAAGTTGCTTAACCTGATCTCTGGAGGCACGACCCACTTTTGCGTCAATTACTACCCTTATTGGACTATTCTCATCTAATAGATCCCAGGTCTTATCTGCTAGATCTTCGGTTACTTCTATCCACACCTCTTGACTAAGACGTTTCTTTTCCTCAGACGTAATTAGTCCTTGAGCAAAGTTGGTTTCAATTTCAGCTACCTTTTTATCCGCCTCCTCCAAAATCTTTTCTTTTCCCGAATATATTTTTGAATCAAATATTCCAAACGAAAGACCGGATATTGTACCTCCGGCAAACCCCAATTGCTTAATCGCGTCTATCATTTTGACTACTTTTTCTCTTTCGACCGTAGCATATGCTTTCGTAAATAATTGTTTGATTATTGTAGAGGTAACCGATTCGTTTACAAATTCAAAACCCTCAGGCAGTACCTCATTGAATAGAATTCTTCCTACGGTTGTTTGGATTATTTCCGTTCCGATTCTTACCATTATTTTTTGTCTCAATTCAATTTTACCCGCTTGGTTTGCAAATACTGCCTCGTTCTTATCTGCAAATAGTCCGTTATAATCATCAACTCTTGAATCTAAACTGGTTAAGTAAAATACTCCCAAAGCCATTTCTTTGCTCGCCGGAGTTGTGATCGGACTTCCATCGGCGGGGCGAAGTAAGTTATTTTGTGGGAGCATGAGTCTTATACTTTCTTCTATAGCCTTTTTTGATAAAGGAACATGCACAGCCATCTGATCTCCGTCAAAATCCGCATTAAATCCTGAACAAACAGCCGGATGAATTCTAATCGCCGAGCCTTCAATCAAAACCGGATAAAATGCCTGAATAGAAAGCTTATGTAGTGTTGGGGCTCGATTTAATAGTACGGGATGGTCCTTCGTTATCTCTTCCAAAATATCAAATATTTCGGGAGGCCTTCGTTCGAGCATATTTTTAGCCGACTTAACATTAGGTGCAATTCCACGCGAAATCATTTCCCTAAGAACAAAAGGCTTAAACATCTCAAGTGCCATATCTTTGGGAAGTCCACATTGGTTAAGATTAAGCTCGGGTCCGACGATAATTACACTCCTTCCCGAATAATCAACTCTTTTACCTAGTAAATTTTGTCTAAATCTTCCTTGCTTCCCCCGTAACATATCTGAAAGCGATCTTAGTGGTTGTCTTCCGCGACCGCGACGGGTTGCTTTTCTTTGCGATGCATCAATTAAAGAATCAACCGACTCCTGCAACATTCTTTTTTCGTTTCTTAAGATTATTTCAGGAGCGCCCAATTCAATTAAATGTTTTAGACGATTATTCCTGTTTATTACACGCCTATATAGATCATTAAGGTCGCTTGTTGCAAATCGACCTCCGGAAAGTTGCACCATCGGCCTTAAATCAGGAGGAAGTACCGGAAGTACCCGTAAAACCGTCCAGGCCGGAGCTATCTTACTTCTGCGCATACCGTCTACAATTTTTAACTGTTTAGCAAGTTTTACAAAACGGGCGTTGGAACTTTTTATCTCCCCCAAATCTTTGCGAAGTGAAGCAGTCAACTCTTCTAGTTTAAGTCTTTCAAGTGCAGAAAGAATTGCTTCGGCTCCCATTCTGGCCGTAAAGAAATCCGAAGCATTATGCGAAACTAACTCGTCATGCTCTTCCTCAGAAACTATTGAAAGTTCCCTCAGGCTTCGCGCCAAATTTAGAAGATTTTCAAATAAATCCTTGGTTCTCTCCATTGTGTTTTTCTCTTCTTCAGCGATGGTTGTTTCTTTTTTTCTAAGTTCAAGTTCGATCTCATTAATAGCTAAATTCAGTTGTTCCGCATTTTTAATTTTTTGTTTAATTTTATCCTTTTCCTCATTTGATTTTTCTTTGAGTATTTTCTTTTTCTCTTCATATATGGAGGATGTTTCTTTTTGCCTAACTTCGTGGGCTTTCTCAAGTCTTTTTAATGCTTCTTTCCTCTTTTTCTCATCGACTTCCAAAACCAAATACCTTGCAAAGTAAATAACTTGTTCTATGGCACGGGGGGCAGAATCCAAAAGTAGTGAAATTTTTGAAGGGGCACCTTTAAAAAGCCAAACGTGTACAACGGGCGAGGCAAGATTAATATGACCCATACGTTCCCTTCTCACTCTTGACTGAGTAACTTCAACTCCACATTTGTCGCATATCACTCCTTTATACCTGATTCTTTTGTATTTTCCGCAATAACATTCCCAGTCTTTTGTCGGCCCGAATATCCGTTCGTCAAAAAGACCGTCTTTTTCAGGTTTCAGAGTTCTATAATTTATTGTCTCCGGTTTTGTTACCTCTCCGCGTGACCAACGTCTGATGTCATCAGGAGAAGCTAGCCTCAGAGTAAGACTTTTAAAATCTGTTAAATGTTTTAATCCTGATAATGGTTCCATAAATTATTTTTTCATTTTTCAACTTACATTTATCATTTAGGTATTTCTAATTTACTGAACTTGAAATAAATGAAAAATGGTAAATGACAAATGTCAAATCTAAACTATTTCTTCTATTTCCATTTTGCCCTTGGGACTTACTAATTCTTCAGTTGCGACAACTTCAGCTCCTGCCGCTTTTGCAAGCTCTTCCGCTTCTTCAAATTCGACAATGTCTTCTTTTGCGTAAACTCCGTCTTTCGCTTCGACTGAGAGTCCGAGCGAATTAAGCTCCCTTACTAAAACTTTAAAGCTTTCCGGGATTGTAGCTTCGGGGATGTCAATTCCTTTGACAATTGCTTCAAATGCTCTGGCACGTCCCAATATATCATCGGACTTTAATGTAAGCATTTCCTGCAAAACATATGCTGCACGGTGTGCCTCAAGTCCCCAAACTTCCATCTCTCCAAGCCTTTGTCCTCCCATTTGAGCTTTCCCTCCGAGCGGTTGTTGTGTAACTAAGGAATAAGGACCGGTCGAACGAGCATGAGTCTTGTCCTCGACCATGTGTTTCAGTTTTAATACGTAGCCAATACCTACAACCGTGTCTTCTTTGAACGCCTCTCCTGTTTTTCCGTCACAAAGACGGGTTTTGCCGTTTAGGGGAAGGCCTGCACTTTTCAACTCGGAGATTATGACCTCTTCTGACACTTTATCAAAAACTGGCAGCTCGCCCTTTTCGTCCTTTTTGGATAAGGCCCAGCCAAGATGAGTCTCAAGAAGTTGACCTAAATTCATACGGGACAGAACACTTAGGGGTGAAATAATAATATCAACGGGGGTTCCGTCAGAAAGATACGGCATATCGGCTTGAGGTAAAATCTTTGCAATGACTCCTTTATTTCCGTGTCTTCCGGCAACCTTATCTCCCACCGTAATTTTTCTCATCTGTGCAACTTTTACAATTACTCTTTTCAGTACCCCTGGACCAAGCTCGTCTCCTTTATCTCTATCCAAAATCAAGACATCGACAATTATTCCGCGTTCGCCATGAGGAACACGAAGGGAAGTATCTCTTACTTCTCTTGCTTTTTCACCGAAAATTGCTCTTAACAACCTTTCCTCTGCGGTTAATTCTGTTTCTCCTTTCGGAGCAATTTTGCCGACTAAAATATCATTTGGTCCGACTTCGGCTCCGATTACAACAATGCCATCTTCGGCCAAGTTTGCAAGGTCAGTTTCGGCAACATTCGGTATATCGCGGGTGAGCTCTTCGGGGCCAAGTTTTGTGTCTACTACATCTGCCTCATATTCTTCAATGTGAATTGAAGTTAATGCGTCGTCTTTAACCAAGTTGTCCGATATTAGTATCGCGTCTTCGAAACCGTATCCTTCAAAAGACGAATAGGCTATTACCAAATTCTGACCCAAGGCTAACTCCCCTCCTTCAATTGCGGGTCCATCGGCCAATAAATCTCCTTTTTTAACCTCTTGTCCGGATTTGACTACAACCCTGTTATTGTAACAAGTTGAGTTTGAAGTCCTTTTAAACTTCACTACATGGTATACTTCAGTCTTTCCTCCGTCTGTTACTTCAATTTCTTCATCTGACATGTCTGAGTCGACTTTTTTATCTAACTTAACTTCGATTCGATTTGCATCCGCATATATCACTTTGCCCGAATTTCTTGCACGTATCGATCTTCTCATGCTTTCGGCTATGTCTTTTTCCATTCCAGTTCCTACAACAGGAGATCTCGGATTAATTAAAGGGACCGCCTGGCACTGCATATTGCTTCCCATAAGGGCACGGTTACCTTCGTCGTGTGCCAAAAAGGGAATTAGTGATGAAGAAGCTCCCACAACCTGACGCGGAGTAACGTCAATTAGATCGATTAAATCGCTCGAACCTTCGGAAACGGAATTTTTATATCTGAATGGAATACGTTCTTCAGCGACAAAACCACGACCGTCTACCTTTACCCCGGAATGCGTAATATGATAATTCTCTTCGTCGTCGGCTGTAAGATACACTATCTCGTCGGTTATTCTGACCTTTATTTTGCCGTTCTTTTTAACTTTTTCAGTTTTTCTATACGGAGCCTCGATAAATCCGAATTCGTTAACTTTTGCGTATAAGGAAAGGTAAGTAACCAAACCGATATTTGGACCTTCCGGAGTCCTTACGGGATCAATTCTACCGTATTGGGACGAGTTTACATCGCGTATGGAAAATGAGGCTCTCTCGCGATTAATTCCTCCCGGTCCTAACACGGATATTCTTCTTAGATTGTCTATTTCACTTAACGGATTTGTATCGTCAAGTATTGTAGAGAGTTGATTTGAACGGAAAAATTCGTTTAAAGCTGCAATCAAAGGCCTTGCATTAATTAAGATCGCAGGTAGTGGTTTATCATCAGGAGAAATTAAACTCATTTTTTCTTTCACCGATCGTTCAAGTCTTAGTAAACCAATCCTAAAAGCATTTGCCGCCACCAATTCTCCAACTCTTCTTATCCGCCTATTGGAAAGGTGGTCAATGTCGTCGACTCGTCCTTCACCGTTTTGCAGTTTAATCAGGTAAGAAATAGTTGCTACCAAATCTTGTTTTGTAAGAACCCAGTTTGCTTTATCGTTAGGAATATTAAGCTCCAGTCTCTTATTGATTTTGAATCTTCCCACTTTGCCAAGATCGTATCTCCTTGGATCAAAAAATAGTCCTTCAAATAAGTTCTGGGCATTATCCAAAAGTGCGGGTTCACCCGGCCGAAGCTTTCTATAAATCTCGATTAGCGCTTCTTCGCTTGTCGCTGTTGAGTCTTTTTCTACAGTGGAGTTAATATACTTATGTTGTTCGTCGCGATCCACTTCCTTAAAAATATTTAATATTTCTTCATCACTTTCTAAATCCAGTGCCCTCAGAAGTGCGGTCGCCACAACCTTTCTTCTTCTATCAATTCTGGCCGCAATTACATTATTTCTATCGATTTCGAATTCAAGCCAGGATCCCCGCAGTGGTCTAACCTCAGCTTTATAAAGCATTCTACCTGAAGGAACATCCAACTCGCCCGAGAAATAAACACCAGGACTTCTTACTATCTGGTTTATTACAACTCTTTCAACTCCGTTTATGATAAAAGTACCTCTTGAAGTCATTTGCGGAAGATCACCCAAAAAAACGTCTTGGGTTTTTTTCTCTCCCGTCCTTTTGTTTATTAAGGTTGCTGATATTTTTAAGGGAACGGAATAAGTCAAGCCTTTTTCTTGGGTCTGTCGTGGAGTTAATTTTGATTTTCCCAAAATCGGATTTTCCAGAACTATCTGCCAATTTTTTCCGGTGAAATCATCAATGGGTGAAATTTCCGATAATTCTGTCGCGATATCTTCTTTAAGAAAGTTTTCCCAAGATTCTCTTTGAATTAAAGACAAATCTAACTGAGGTAAATTATCTTCTTCTTTTCCGAAATTTCTGCGTTTTTTTTGAGACATCTTTTGAATTATTGGGTTTTCTTTTTCATGAACACACAAACTCCCCAAGTTCTACTTGGTTTTTAGCGAAAAAAGAATAAGCGTAAACTTAGTACGCCTTGCTGGATTATACAATATAAAATACTGCTGTCAAGTACTCACTTGTCGAGAAATTTAGCCACGTTTTGGTTGTGTTCTTCAATTGTGGTTGCATAGTGAATGGTGCCTTCTTTATCGTGAATATAAAACCAAAACTCTGAGGTAGTAGGCTTCGCCGCAGCCTTTATTGAAGCAAGACCCGGATTGGCGATAGGAGTCGGCGGCAGCTCTTTATATTTATAAGAATTATATGGAGAGTCTTTTTCCAAATCTTTCGCAGTAAAAGTTGGCCACCAATTGCAATCGATTTTTCCCACGCACAACTTCGTCCCGTTAGCGTACTGCAATGTCGCATCGGCTTGTATTAACCAGCCTTCTGTATCCAATCTTTTCCAAAGAATGCCGGCAACTATTGGTCTTTCCTCATTTGTTTTTGTCTCCCGTTCGATAATCGAAGCCATAGTTACAATATCTTCCAGACTTCTGTCGCTCGACTTAACCGCACCTTCTATTTCACCTTTTACTTTGGTATCGAAAATCTCTTTCATTCTTAAAACAGCCTTTTTAGCATCTGCATCGCGCGGAAAAAGATAGGTGTCAGGAAAAAGAAAACCTTCTAAATTTGTACTAGCTTCTAAGAATTCTTTTCTGAAACTTATAGATTTCGCCGCATCCATCTCAAGCTCCTTCACATATCGCTCAACAACTTCCTCACGCCTAAGACCCTCAGGAATAGTCACCCAAAGTTCAGTTGGTCCACTAAGGAGTTTTTCAACTACTCCATAAAGAGAAAGGTTTGGTGATAAACGGAATTCTCCCGATTGAATTCTATTCGCTTTTCCGTTTAATTGGACATAAATTTTGAAGGCTAAAGGGCTTCTTATAAGTTTTTGTCTATATAACGTCTCTCCAATCTGACTAGCCGATTTACCTTTTAATATTAAAAAATCCTGAGTTGTTGAATCGTTCGATACAGCTCTAGTATTTTCCCCCCACCAAAAAAAAACACTCGCGGCCGCAACGAGAATTATTATGACTAAGAAGACAATTAATATTAACGAACGCTTCATTTCGTAGATTCGTAAAATTAAAATGGAGTAATTATTATTTTTGAATTACCTTTTTGCATTTTGATCTTTGCATTTTAAATTGTCGTTATACTTCTTCAAGAAGCGCTCTCCGATATTTTTTAGTGTCGGGTTCGTAAATATAGATCCTGCCGCAGGAGTGGACAATCTTATAAGTGCCGTCTTTCTTTTTTTCCTTTTTTTCCTTGTCCAAAGGCTGCCCGTCGGCAACACACCTACCTTGTACTAAAAGCCAAGCCTGAATCGGAGCAATTACATTTTTCAACATATTAATTTAATTAGTATATCAAATCATCAATTAGTTGTTAATACAATAAATCTCATAATAAGCAAATTGCAGGAAATTAAGCCTGTTAATCAGAGAATCGCGAAGAACTAATACACTCATCTTCCTCTACTTCATAGTCGGCACAGATTTCGTAAACTTCATTTGTCAAAGTGTACCTAAGTGGAATCTCTGTCTTAGGATCCTTAGGGACTTGACTCATGTATTCAGGAACTAGTACACCAAGCGACTCAGGATAAACACCGCTCTTAGCATAATAAAGCTCGATAGCGGTTCTCGTAATATAAATACTTGATTTTCTTGATTGGTCCCTAGATCTGGCAAGCTGTTTTGACGGATTTATCGATACAAGCACAATAGTCGCACCTACACCTAAGGGGAGTATTAATCCGCCTAGTATAGCAACGAGCACAAATTTTAATCTAGAATTATTGGAGGGTATAAATTCGAATTCGCCTTTTGCCAACTTTAAGTTTTTAAATAAAATCCAAAGATATATTAAACCTAATGGCGCCAAGATGAAAATTACTAAACTAGCAAAAATCGTCTCAATAATTTTTAATTTTAAGATTTGAAATATTAAAGTAGGGACAAAATAAACAATAATAAAAAAAACGGGCAAAAAGGCTAATCTGCCAAACACTCCCCACCAATAACCCTTCACATACTCTCTGCTTTTTAGTAAAGCATCAATCCCCCCTTTTTTTTCGACTACCAAAACAAAATAAGCCATACTGAACCATATTGAAAAAATGATACCCGGGAAAAACAAAAGCATAAATCCTCCTAAAATAACAAAACTCGTTATTATCGTTAGCCACCAGTAGGAAAATATCTGACTCCATGCTCTTTTATATGATTCGCGGATACCGATTTTTTCTTCCGAATTTACTACTGCAGTAATTAACGCTACGTGTCCCCATGTCTGAATTACGAAAGAAACTAATAAAAGTAAAAAAAATGCGACTGTTACCGATATCGCTTTAACTACAAAATTTCCTTCGAAAAAATTGTTTCGTGCAAATGCAAGCAGTCCGACTCCAGTAAAACCAATGATTAAACCAGTGAAGATACTGGCTAAATTAGGTATCAAATAGACGACAAATAAAGTTCCGAACCTATTTTTATAAACTGTTAAAGCATCTTTCAGTAGGGCGAAAGGGCTTATTAAAGGCATTTTGTTTAATTCAGTATAATAGATTTTTGTCTAGAAATCTTTGTAACACCAATGTTGCAGAATAGGCGTCCTCGAGAGCGCGGCGTTTTTTCCTTTTTATACCGGCTTTAATTGATAATTCCTGCGCTTCGTGGGTAGTCAGGGTTTCGTCTTGATATATGATTGGGATTCCGGTTTTTTCTTCAAGTTTCCTACCGAATCGCATTGTCTCCTCAGCCATTTTTCCCTCCGAAATCCCCAATACTATTTTTTCAATATTTAACTCCGATACAATTTTTTCTATTTGTTCACTCAATAAATTAATATCTCTATATCTTAATACCTTCAAAGGTTCTGCAAGTTTTGTTTCGGTGTCACCAACTGCAAACCCCATCTTTCTCTTGCCATAATCAATCCCCAGTATTCGCATTTGCAAATTTTATAACTAATTTCAAAACTCGCAAGTCCCACTAAGGGACGACAAAGTTTTTGAATTTAGTTATATAAGCTGGCGAAGCCTTCAGAACCGACCGAGTCAAGCTCGGGAGATTCTGAAATAGCTTCTGCCTCATTTCTTCCTGCGTTCACAGGAATAAGTTTTGCTCTGACTATTAAGCGTTTGGGTTTTAAGGGATGCCCCGGAGGAGTACAGGTGATCAAAGTTATGAATGAACCGTTTGTATTTTGTTCGAGCACTTGGATATCCTTTGGACTAACCTCAAAAATGTCGTCCACCTCATATCTATATGAAATTCCGTCAAAATACGTATATATTTCGTCTCCTTTCTTAAGAGTCGGTAAGGTAGAAAATATCGATAAATAATTTTTAGGATCAAAGTACTGAGGAAGGATAGAGTGGCCAAAAACAACAGTATTCCCGGTCTTGCCAGGTAGAGCTGTTCCGGGATACTGTATAAGGCTTTTTGCCAAATCTTCTCCCCCAATTGTTACGGTTGCGTTTTCTATTTTTAATTTCGGTACAGTTAGCGAATAATACGACGCCGCTCCAATCGCAAAACTTTTCTTTTTTTGTTTATCATTAAACCAGTTGCTTGCCTGAGTATAATCGGTTTGAGAAAATGTGAAGCTTCCTGTTTCTTTCTCTACAAGCGGGCTGATCAATGTAGGGTATTTCTGACTCGCTTTCCACTCATATTCAAAAATTGGGTAAATTGTCGAAAACAAAATTACGAAACCAGAAATTCCCATAACCAACGCACAGATCTTAAATATTTTTTTTTGGGAGAGCATAAATTTACTTTTCGGCCGATACCGTCACTTCGATATTTTTCGTGACTCTTGGTAGTGTATTTAGCCTTCCGGGAAGGGTCGGGCTGATTTTAATTTCCGCTCTCACAAAACCAGGAATTTCTTTAGTCATATATTCTTTTGCCAACGTCGGGTATTTGCCCCTCAATTTTTTCGCAACTTCCTCCAGTTTTATCTCAGGCAGGAGATTTGCATCGATTGAAACTTCGAATTCATACTCCTCATCATCTTTGTCTAGAAAATCAAACTGAATATCTATTTGTTCGTCTCTTAAAATAAATCCTTGAGGGACTTTATCTTTAAGCGATTCTCTTGATAATTCCAACACTTCTTTTTTATCTATCGAGTAAGCAGTTGCCTCAAGTTCCAAAGATAATTTAAGCGACTCCGCCTCGTCGCCGACTTTGTCGCTATAAGATTGTGTTTTAGTATCGATCTCTAAAGACTCTTCTATCAAAATCTCGCCCTCGTTCAAATTCTCTCTCAATTCCTGCTTTGCCTTTTGCGAAAGCTCTTCTTCCAATTCCGTACGAAGCGTTTTTTGGTCATCTTCGGAAACTGAGCTCACTTCTCTACTGGTCCCACCCGAAAAAGATGATTCATTTTTAGCCTCGATGTCTGATGTCGAATAATTCCCTATTGTAAAACTGTTTCCACTTGCTAAATTGAACTCCGGACCTATATTTTCCGCTGAAACCGAAGTTTTGGTAATTCCCGGCGTACTTGCGCTTCCGCTTGCCACTTCAACACTATTGTCGAGTGTAAAATTTAGATTGTTTGGGCCTTGAACTTTGGTTCCTGAGGAAAGAGTCAACTTGGTTCCAACCCGATAAATTGTAATTTCTCCTTTTGCCTTGTCTCCGACTGTTTTGGTCCCTGTTGTCGATTTGGTTTTATCCCCCTCAACGCTCGTTGTCAGTTTTTCTCCCTTGAGGGTTTTCTCAGGAAAGTTAGAGGAGTCTACCGACTCCGAAACTTTAATATTTATCTTTTCAGTTTGTTTTTTCGGAGCAACAAAGATGGAAATCTCCGCATGAGGAATATACCACCATAAGAAAAATGCAACTCCTATTAATAATATAAAAAATATAGATCCAAAAACAAAAGCTTTTTCTCCGCTTTTAAAAATTGCGAGTTTAGGTTTCAATTTTGAAATTGGTGAAAGAATATTTTTAAAAATACTGGCTATCTTTACATTGCCCAAGCTACCGAGTCTTTTCTGACTTTTTATCGGGGGAGTATCGAAATTGCTTTCTTGATCAACTGGTTCAATATTTTGCATTTCTCTTACTTTTTCCGGTTCAAATGTAGTGGGTGTTTCAATTACCTCGTCTTCTTGGGTAATATCCTTTTCCATGACAAAACCCATCTCGTCTGCACCAACTCCTGACTCATTTCCCGGTTGAGCCTCAGTTTCTGGTTCGGATTCCTCATCCTCTTCGACTAAACTAACAATCTTTTTGATGCTGGCAATTTCGGATGCGCCGGCAAGCGCGATAGCGCTTATCTTCTTATTGGGCTCGATAATTTCAATTTTAGGAGTATGAAGAAATTTAACTTTTTCGTAGTCTTCCCAATTAACCTTAAGAAGGTTTTGTTGCACCTCCTCTATTTCACCTTCCTTCCCGTCGTAAATTAAAAAACGGGAAAAAATATAGTCGTTTAAGGAAAAACGCACCAACCCCTCGACTACATCATCCGCAATTGAGACGCTCCTTGCTACCAAAGTTGAACCAAGTAACGTTCCTTGCCTGAATACAGAAATTTCGAGATTCTCCTTATAAACCCCTACTACTATTGCAGATAATGCACTCCCTTCCTCACTTTTTATAAAATGGGCAATTGCTTCCGCCAAAACTACAAAACCTACCGGTTTAAGAGATAGTTCTGTGCATACCTTTTTAATTTTATCTAAAAATTCGAGTTTAATCTCTCCACCCTCTACCCAACTCGAAGAAACTCCAAACACCGTCTTTGTCGGATCTGCTTCTCCTTCGGGGAAATCTTGTATGGCTGAAGCAAGAGCGGAGTCTGACGCGTTCACAAGCTCCTCGTCCAACTCCCAGGCGGAAGGAGGACCAAGATATGCAACTTGAGCGTTATCGCCTTCAATTTTCCAAATTCCTGCCTGAACCCAACCGGGCTCTATAAGTAAAGTCCAGTAGTATTCACTGGTTGTAGCCTCCTTTCCGGGCAGAAATTTTTTGAGGTCCATGGATCAGTTAGGGTTCTAATTGAGCATAGATGCGAACAAGTCCAGCACCTATTTTTTCTTGCTTTTTTATTCTAACACGTCCGATCTCAGAAGTGTGACCAACGTGGGGTCCTCCACAAAATTCTTTACTCACTGCGTTTTCCAAATTTTCTCCGACATAGTATACTTTTACCGTATCCGCGTACTTTTCATTAAAGGCGTGAATTGCACCTGTGGCTAGTGCCTCTTCCTTAGGCAAAACTTTAAAATTTACCGGTAAATTTTTTTCAATAATTTCATTAATCATATCCTCAACTTTACTTAACTCTGTCTCGGATAGTTTTTGGAGGTGAGGGAAATCAAACCGAGTCCGCGCCGAAGTAATATTTTGCCCTTTCTGTACAACGTGATCCCCTAATACTTTTCGCAAAGATGCAAGCAAAAGATGTGTTGCAGTATGAAGTTTTATAACGTCAGGCGAATGTTCCGCTAACCCTCCCTTAAAAACCCCAGCTGAAGTTGTTCTTGAAAGTTCCTGATGTTTTTCAAATTCTTCTTCAAAGTTCTTCCTGTCTTCCTCTGAAAACTCAATTTTTTCTTCTTTTAAAACCTCAAGCGTTAATTCTAAGGGAAAGCCGTTCGTCTGATATAAGTCAAAAACAAATCTACCATCAATTTTTCCTTCTTTTCTAATATTATCTTTTAACTTTCTTAGTCCAGATTCTAAAGTTTTATTAAACTTATCTGCTTCTTCGTCTACGATATGAGATATGTCTAACCAATTTTTAAGTTTTAAGGGATATTTATGTTTATCTAAATCCTCTATAATCGGCAGCCCAACATAACCCTTCTTAAGTTGTGACAAGTGAAAAACCATTCTTCTAACAAGCCTTCTCAGAACATATCCTTGACCTTTATTGCTTGGCAAAACATTGCTTGAAATTAACATTGCCGAAGCTCTCAAATGGTCCGCTATTATTCTTAGACTACAATCAACATCTGAATCTCGACCAAATGTAACACCATACTGTTTCTCAATAGACCTAATGATCTGCTCGAATAAATCGATCTGAAAAATATCGGGGACTTGATTTACAGCTGCCGTGATTCTCTCTAACCCACCACCGAAATCAACATTTTTATTCGGAAGTTCTTCTAATTTCTTTTCTCCTACTTTTTTATACTGCATAAATACCGTGTTGCCTATTTCCAAAAATCTTCCGCAGTCGCAATTTGGGTGACATTCCTTTCCATATTTTGGATCGTGTATTACTTGAGTAAACTCGAAAAATACTTCCGAATCGGGTCCGCCAATTTCACCAATAGGCATCTGTTTTGGCGTTCCGGTTCTGCTCCACCAATTTTTTTCCACTCCATAATAGAAAATCCTATCTTCTGGAATGCCAATCTTTCGCCAAATTTCAGCGGATTCAGTGTCTTTTGGAACCTGATCGTTGCCTTCAAAAACTGAAACCCACAACCTTTCTTTGGGTAAACCCAGCTCTCTGGTAAAAAATTCAAAAATCCAGGGAAGTTGTTCTTTCTTAAAATAATCCCCCAAACTCCAATTTCCGAGCATTTCAAAAAAGGTAGTGTGGCGGTTATCTCCAACTTCTTCAATATCCTGAAGACGAATTGACGGTTGAGAATTAACCAGTCTGTTTCCTTCCGGATGTGATTCACCCATCAAATAAGGAACAAGGGGTTGCATACCTGAGGACGTAAATAGGGTAGTGGGGTCGTTTTCCAAAACCAAGGGGGCCGGTGGAATTTCTTTATGATTTCTGGGAGCAGATTTAAAAAATTCGATATATTTTTGCCTAACTTCATTTGCGGTCATGGCTCAAATTATATATTCAAAGCTGAAAGTTAACAAATACAAAAGCGAGATAACTGCGGTTTTAGTTTTCCTTTTCTTCAGAAGTGTTTAGAAGTTCTGTCTGGCCCCTGCTTTCCATCCTTTTATTTTTTCCGAATAGTTCGACAAATCCTGTTAATTTATCCGGTCGAATAAGTCCTCCGCCCAAGACCGCGTCTTCCAATAAATTATTTAATTTTTTTATAGCTTTTCGTAAATCTAAAATTATTAATATAACCTGCACACCCACAATAACCAGCAAAATTGTCAGTGCTACTACTACGATAGCTAAAAGCCGTTGTATCCCATCCATATATTAATAAGTAGTCTGTAGTCAGTAGTTAGAAGTTATTAAAAAACACTGCTTTTATCCTAATACTAACAACTCACAACTAACTACTAATTACCCAACTCCGGTACTATCTTACGACGAATGACAGTTTCTTTACCAGAGCGGGTTTTTGCAATCACGACAACTTCACTGGTACCTTCAAAGATTTCGATTTTTGCTGAAAAATAACCGTTCTCATCCACTAATGCGGGTTGGTTATTTACCATTACTGACGCTTCGGGATCAGTTGTTCCGGACACGTTGAATTCGTAAACATTTATCATTTGCCCTTCATTGGGTACATCAACTGTCAGTTTCGGAGGAGAAATAAAATTTTTGTATTGAATAGAAAGGTAGCTCAATATTGCAATGAAGGCAACGGCAATTCCCAAAATAAATGTAAGGCGGGGACTCCAAGTAAATCGAGTGGGAATATCAGGTTTGGGATTAATATTAAGTTTTTTAGGTGGATAGTCGCGCCTAAGCAAAGCCACGATTTGTTTTTTATCTAAGTTTAAGTTGTCGGCAATATTTTGTACGAAACCTTGTATCACCGGGTACTCAGGCAGTTTATCCCATTCTTCCTTTTCCAAAGATTCAATAAAACTTTTCTTGATTTTGATCCGTTTCTCAAGTGTAAATCTGGACAGCTTTTTTCTCTCACGGGCATCTTTTAAAATAACTCCTATCGTTCTCATAGATTAAAACTAATATTACGCAGTTTGATCCATTTCGTTCCCTGAAGAAAGAACCTCTTCCGGACTTCTTATAATAACCTCTCTTGGTTTTGATCCATCGGCGGGCCCTACAACACCGGCCGCCTCTAGTTGATCCAAAATTCTGGCAGCTCTGGCGTAGCCTATTGATAACCTTCTCTGTAAAAGAGAGGCGGATGCGCGGTCATATTGGCACACAACCTCGACTGCGTTTTTGAAATATTCATCCATTTCTCCCTCAACACCGGCGATCGTCGTAACACCCTTTTTTGACATAGTAGTAACTTCCTCCGTATATT
>Ga0209542_10008785_pt1 | contig 18738 bp, 22 predicted proteins | sample RifCSPhighO2_01_FD_184028 | JGI IMG/M metagenome (GOLD analysis project Ga0209542, IMG submission 184028) | Soil microbial communities from Rifle, Colorado - Rifle CSP2_plank highO2_0.1 (SPAdes) (version 2) | ecosystem: Environmental > Terrestrial > Deep subsurface > Rock core/Sediment ...
ACCGCCGCAGGCACGCAGGCGAGACATACCGAAAAGAGGGGAGGATCCAATGGTCACTCGCGCAGTCAAAGCAGCTAATGGGTCTGACGGAAGGCAGCGGCCATCCCGGGACGAACAAGAGAAGATCACCCTTGACGTCGGCCGGGAGTTCGATCGGCTCGAGAAGGAAGGGATGAGCTCCGGGGATGCCGTCCGGAAGATTATGAAGGACCGCGGACGGTCGAACCCATGGGTGTACACCATGCTGGTGCGCTATCGGAGGATCACGGGGGCGGAGAAAACTCCTGCCAAGAAGGGTGCGCGTCAGGCGCAACGCAAGCCAACCAGAACCGATGAACTCCAGTCGAAGCGAGCCCGAGCCACAGCATCGAACGGAACCCAGGGGATTCTCGAGCGCATCGCCGAGGCGACGAAACTCCGCCGCGAGGCCGACGAGATCATGGCTGGGGTGGTGAGGGAGCGTGCCGCGATTGACAAAATGATCGCCGAGGCCGAGACGCCAAGCGGCGACGGCCTTGTCTTACGGGGCCGCGCGAAGAAGCAGAAGCGATAACGGGGATATCTTTGCGAATGTTGCATTCAAGCCGCCCGGCAGCGCCGGGCGGTCTTTTCCTTATTTTCAAACAAGCAAATCAAACAATGGCTTTTCGTTTGTCTTTTTGCTACACTCGTTTTGCAGCGGAAGTATCAAATTCGATCATGGAATACATAGTGGATAAAACCGACGAAGAGCTCGTAAGAGCCTACCGAGAAGGCGAGGAGGAACCTCTCCGTATTTTGATCGCGCGATACCTCCGCGCTATTTACCATTTCACATATCGCTATACCCGCGATGTTGCCGACGCGGAAGACGTAACACAGGAGGTATTCGTAAAAGTTTGGAAGAATCTCCGATCCTACGACGATCAAATACCCTTTCGAAACTGGATCTTTTCGATTGCAAAGAATGCCGCAATCGATTGGATGAGAAGGAAGAGGCCGCTTTCGTTCTCCGAACTTGAACGCGAAACAGGAGCCGATGTCGGTGAACTATTTGCCGATGCGGCACCTCTCCCCGACGAAATTCTTGCGCGAAAGAAGAGTGGCGCGATGTTGAGAGAAGCTGTCGAGAAGCTTCCGGTAACGACCCAGCCCGTTTTGCGCCTTCGATACGACGAGGATCTTACTTTCCGCGAGATCGCCGACCGCTTGGAAAAGCCGTTGAACACAATTAAAAGCCAGCATCGACGGGCGTTGGGTTTTTTGAAGAAGCTGCTCGGGTAATAACGAAAACTAACAGAGAAGGATGCACCCCGTCACAACCCAGCCGAAAGGCTGGTGCTTGCATCTTATCTCTGATCTGCTCATTTCTCTCAACGCAAAAGGCGAAAGATTTCTGGTTGTAACGGGGTGCACCAAAGTGCGCCCTTCCTTCGTATTGGTAGATATGGGGCCCATGCACTCGAATATCCCTCCCGAGCCGTCACCGCATTTATTCGATAACGTGCTTCGAAGGATCGGGCACGAAAAACAGCGCGTCGTGCGAAGGCGTTTCGCATTCTTTTCGTTGACGCTTGCGTCCTCGGCAATCGGCGCCATTCCGGCGTTCCAGTGGGTTATGTCGTCATTCGCGGAATCGGGCTCGCTTGAGTTCCTTTCGCTGATTTTCTCGGACTTCGGAACGGTCTCGGCGTACTGGCGGAGTTTCGGCTTCGCGCTCCTCGAGTCGCTACCGGTCTTGGGCATCATCGCCTTACTCGGAGCGGTCTTCGTGTTCCTGCAGTCGCTGAGATTGGCATCGCGCGAATATACGCATCTCCATCCGTTCGCCGTTAATTCATAGCCACCATTATGGATTTCAACTCATTTTTTCAATCGAAGGGATTCAAGATCACGACATGGGCACTGGCGGGACTCGTCGTACTTCTGCTCGTGTTTCGTCTCGGCATCGCGGTCGGATACAAGAAGGCCGGATTCTCATACCGTTGGGGAGAAAATTACCATCGGAACTTTGGCGGCCCCCGCGGCGGATTTGCCGGAGATTTCTTCGACGAGCGGACGTTCATCGAGTCCCACGGCGTATTTGGGGAGGTCGTGAGCGTTGACGGCAATACGATCGTTGTCAAAGGACGCGACAATGTCGAGAAAATCGTTCAAGTGAAAGACGATACCGTCGTCATCCGCTTCCGGGAAGAAATAACCGCGGCTGACCTCAAACCGAGCGATTCGATCGTCGTGATCGGCGATCCGAACGACGCCGGCCAAATCGAGGCAAAACTCATCCGCCTGATGCCTGCCCGTCCGGCAGGCGGGCCTCCTCCGGGAACCATGATGTTTCGACGCTAATCGGATTCCGTATGAGTACGATTTTTCAAAAAGCAAAAACATTACCCGCTCTCGCGGTGAAGCACAAAGTTATCTCCGCACTTGCCATACTTGCGATCGGCGGCGGCGGATATTACGGCTACCAGAAAGTTTTCACCAATGATGGCGCTATTCGTTACGCGTTTGCCGAGGTGCAGAAGGGTACGCTTATTGTTTCTGTTTCCGGATCCGGCCAAGTATCGGCGTCGAATCAAGTGGATATAAAACCAAGAACGAGCGGAGAAATTGTCAGCGTTTACGTTACGTCGGGTCAAGAGGTCGCCGCCGGGCAACTCATTGTCCAGATTGATGCAAGCGACACCCAGCGTGCCGTTCGCGATGCGGAGACTGCACTTGAAACTGCAAAACTCGAATTAGACAAAACGCTCGAGTCTGCGGACGATCTCACACTACTTCAGGCTGAAAACTCTTTCACCCAGGCGAAAGAATCAAAGCAGAAAGCCGAGGACAATATTAAGAAATCGTACGAAGATGGTTTCAATAACGTTGCGAACGCATTTCTTGCGCTCCCCGGAGTGATGGCCGGACTTCAAGATATTCTCTACGGAAGTGCGCGGGAACTCGGAGGGAATGGCGGCCAGTGGAACGTGGATTACTACGCCTCGTCAGCCGGCTACTACAACGATGCCGCACCGCAATTTAAACAAGATGTGTATGACAAATACCAAGCTGCGCGGAAAGTTTATGACAAGAATTTTATCGACTACAAAGCGACCAGTAGATTTTCCGATCAAGCGACGATTGACGCGCTGATTATCGAAACCTACGAAACAGTCAAGCTTATCTCCGAGGCGGTGAGGAGTTCGAACAACTTGATTCAGCTATACCAAGATGAATTGACCAAGCGAAATTTTAAACCCGCCGCAATTTCCGACACGCATCTTACAATCCTGACTTCGTATACGGGTACGACAAACAATCATCTGGTGAGCCTCCTCTCAACGCAGCGATCTATCAAGGACTCGTACGAAGCGATTGTCAGCGCGGATCGCACTATAAAAGAACGAGAGCTGTCGCTCGCAAAGATAAGGAGTGGAGCCGATGACTTGGATATCCGATCGAGGAAAATCACTATCCAGCAACGAGAAGATGCGCTTGCCACCGCGCGCGAAGCGCTTGCTGACACTTCGGTGCGCGCACCCTTCGCCGGAGTTATCGCTAAAGTCAGCGCGAAGAAAGGCGATAGCACCTCCTCGGCAACGGCAGTCGCGACCATCGTCACCAAGCAAAAAATCGCCGAAGTTTCGTTGAACGAAGTTGATGCCGCTAAAGTGAAGTCGGGCCAGAAGGCAACGCTCACCTTTGATGCGATCTCGGATCTTACGATTACCGGCGCGGTCGCCGAAGTCGATGCGCTCGGCACGGTATCGCAAGGCGTTGTAACCTACGCGATAAAAATTGTATTCGACACGCAAGACGAGCGGGTGAAAACGGCCATGAGCACGTCGGCGGCAATCGTGATCGATGCGAGATCCGACACGCTGCTTGTCCCGAATTCGGCGGTGAAGGCGCAGGGCGACATGTCATACGTCGAACTTCCGGGTGAGACGGACGCCTCCATTGCCTCAGTCGCGAGTGCTGCCGGCGCGGTGCTCGATTCTCCGCTTGAACGCCGAGTGGTGGAAGTCGGTGCCTCAAACGACGAATTTACGGAAGTTCTCATCGGTCTTGGCGAGGGAGACCGCGTGGTGTCGCGCACGATTCAGCCGAGCACGACGCAAACGCAGATCACGCAGTCAAACTCGCTTCGTATTCCCGGCGTCACGGGAGGCGGAGGAGGCGGGGGATCCCGAGGCGGCGGAATGTTTACCGCGCCCGCCCGTTAATTCGCCACTTGTGGTGAGATTGTCGAACCATGATCGAATGCCGGAACATCGTCAAAACGTACCAGAACGGAGACGTCGAGACACGCGTTTTGAAAGGCATCTCATTCAAGATCAACGATGGGGAGTTCGTGGCAATCATGGGGCCGTCCGGCTCGGGGAAATCAACCCTGATGCATATTATTGGTTGCCTTGATTCACCGACGGACGGCACGTACCTTCTCGACAGTAAGGACATTTCAAAATTATCCGATGATGAGCTCGCCGATATTCGCATGCAGAAAATCGGATTTGTGTTTCAGGCATTCAATCTTCTGCCGCGAGCGACGGTTCTTCGAAACGTCACCCTGCCGTTGATGTATGCCGGTACCGCCAAGGAAGAACGTGAAGAGCAGGCGCGAGAAGCTCTTCGCGGAGCGGCGTTCCCGGAAGAATTTTGGAATCACTCTTCGAACCAGCTTTCCGGCGGCATGATGCAGCGCGTTGCGATTGCCCGCGCCCTCGTCAACAACCCAGCGCTTGTGCTTGCCGATGAGCCGACTGGGAATCTTGATACAAAGACCGGAGAAATCGTTCTCGATACCTTTCAGCGATTACATAAGGAACAGGGCCGAACGATCGTGCTCATCACTCACGAACCGTACGTTGCCGAGCATGCGGAGCGTGTCATCAGTATTCGCGACGGGAATATTATAGAAGATAGCAAAGTGAGCCGTCGCCGGTTGATTAACGGCAAAATCTAGCTATGCAGATCCAAGATTTGTTTCAAGAAACATACACCGCGCTTTCGGCGAATAAAGTGAGGTCGGGCCTTACCATTCTTGGTATTGTCATCGGTATCGGATCGGTCATTGCTATGGTTTCCATCGGCCAAGGAGCTTCTGGTCAAATTCAATCCTCAATTGAGGGTTTGGGTTCTAATCTCCTTACCGTGATGCCGGGGTTCGCCCAGCAAGGTCGGGGTTTTGTATCCCAAGGTCGTGGCTCGGCGACAACTCTTGTAAGTGATGATACGGAGGCTTTGGAAGACATCGAAGGCATCGCATATGTTTCGCCGGAGTTTCAGCGTCGTTATCAAATCACCGCGCAGACAGGAAATAATACCAACTCAACCGTTATCGGTGCCGTTCCTGATTATGCAAACGTCAGGAATGTTGCTGCCGCAAATGGTTCATTTATCACCGAAGCGCATGTACGAAGCATGGGACGGGTTGCGGTTTTGGGGCCGACGGTAGCAGCGGATCTTTTTGGCGAAGCGGATTCTGTGGGAAAGACCATCCGCATCAATCGGATCAACTTTAAGGTGATCGGCGTTTTGCAGCAAAAAGGCAGCGCAGGATTCTTCAACCCGGACGACACTATTTTCGTACCGCTGACTACGATGCAGAAAATTCTCGCCGGATCCGATGCGCTTTCCTCAATCGCGATCAGCGTCGCGACTAAAGATCAGATGCCTCAAGTACAAGAAGCGGCCACCATCGCACTCGCCGCAGAGCATCATGTCGATCTCGAGAACGCTGATTTTTCTATTGTCTCGCAAGCAGACATTTTAGGGACACTCACTCAGGTAACCGATACGTTCACGATTTTCCTTGCGGCAGTGGCGGGTATTTCACTGATCGTAGGGGGTATTGGGATTATGAATATGATGCTCACCACGGTGACCGAACGCACCCGCGAGATCGGCCTTCGCAAGGCAATCGGGGCAAAGAGTCGTCATATCTCAAGGCAGTTTTTAGCAGAAGCGATTATGCTCACATTCCTTGGCGGTGTAGTTGGTGTTGTACTGGGCTGGGTTATTTCTACGCTCGTCTCAAGCTTCGCTGGCATAGCAACCTCTGTCTCTATGTCATCTGTGCTTCTCGCGTTTGGCGTGTCAGCCGCCATAGGAATTATTTTCGGTTATTACCCCGCACGACGTGCCGCATCGCTTAACCCCATTGAAGCGTTGAGGTATGAGTAAAAATCGTTATGTCGAGCGATTGATATTAATAGTTATCAATAGAGAAGTATGAATAAATTCATTACAATCGGTGTCGCCGCGGTAATCGTTGTAGGAGGAGGCGCATTTTACGGAGGGATGAAGTACGCAGAAGGCAGGAGTCCTCGCGGGCAGTTTTCACGCGCTGACATTCAAAACCTTTCACCGGAAGAACGTCAGCAACGATTACAGGGACTCGGCGCGAATGCCGGCGCTGGATTCAGAATGGGCATGGGAGGAGGTACGGGTAATCGGGGAGGATTTGTTGTCGGGGAGATAATCTCCAAGGACGACAAATCGGTAACCGTGAAGCTGAATGACGGAGGATCAAAGATTATTTTTACATCCGATTCGACGAAAGTAACGAAGTCCGCAGAAGGATCTCTTGCCGACGTGCAGGTCGGAACGCAGATTCTCGCAAACGGCACGCCGAACCAAGACGGGAGCATTACCGCAAAGACAATTCAGCTGTCTCCCGAGCTGCCCATGACGCAAATGAGATAGAATATAGCGATAGTCGGGTAATGAAGACAGGGGACACGTCGGGTTGTTTTTTTCATTCGTCCGTGGTATCCTGAAAGTCCTATGAAACGGGTAGACAGAGAGCGGGAATTGAATGAGGCGCGCACTTCGCTTGTAAACTTTGCCGAGAAATATAATCGGATGCTCGCGCCCGGATTCCCCCACGCTTCGCCGAAGGCCCTGCAGCGGTTCCAGAGCTCCTACCCGCGCCTCTTCAAGGACGACGACAGTTGGTCCATCGACAAGCACCGGAAGCGCTTCATGGACTGGTACGCATCGCACTACAACAAGGATTAGAACTCGTTTTCTGCGTTTCAATCGCGGTTGGGCTTGGTATACTGTTCCCGAACGATTGCTTATCGGTAAGGCATGGGCCACGTATATCCATGAGAGGCGCACGGTATGTGATCATTGGCGGCGGCATAGCCGGAACCACCGCGGCAGAAACCATACGCAAATACGATGCGGACGGGAGTATCGCGATTGTCTCCGATGAACCCCATCGGCTCTATTCCCGTATCATGCTTTCCAAACCGAATTTTTTTTTAGGCAAAATTCCTTTCGAACGGATATGGCTGAAGCCGGAATCCTGGTATACGGAAAATCGCGTCGAGCTGCTCACCGGGATCAAGGCAACGGCGCTTGACGCGGCGAACAAGACCGTCTCGTTCAGCGACGGCGAGGGTCTCCGCTACGAAAAACTGCTCCTGGCCATCGGGGGCTGCGCCCGCCCGTGGAGGGTTGGCGGGGTGGAGAAGTCGGGGGTGTATTATCTTCGAACACTCGACGAGGCAAAGGCGATCATCGCCGCGGTGAAAACTTCGCGGCGGGCAGTCGCCATCGGCGGCGGTTTTGTGAGTTTCGAGATGTGCGAGATGATGCGGCTTGCCGGCCTGGAGGTGGTTGTTATCATCCGCGAACCCCACTATTGGGATTCGTTGCTCGACGAAACATCCGGCCGCATGATTGAGGCGGCGCTGGAGAAGGGCGGCGTGCGGGTGGCGAAAAACGCCGAGGTGTCTGCGGTCACCGGGGGATCGTCCGTGGATGGGATCGTGCTGAAAGACGGAGAGCGGCTCTCCTGCGAAATGGTTGTTGTGGGCATCGGCGTTCGGTGTCCGTCTTCATGGCTGGCGGGATCGGGGGTAAACGTGAATCGGGGGATCCTTGTCAACGAGTATTTGGAGACGAGCGCAGCGGATGTCTGGGCCGCAGGGGATTCGGCGGAGTTCAACGATCTTATTCTCGGCGGCCACATCCAGCTCGGAAACTGGGTGAACGCCCAGATGCAGGGAAGGGCCGCGGGATTGAATATGGTCGGGAAGCGAGAGCCGTTCCGCCTGGTGTCGTTCTATACCACGCAGGGTTTCGGCATGACGATTGCGTTCGTGGGCGACGTGCGTCCGGCCGCGGATCGCCTGATTATTCCCCGGGGCTCCTTTGGGGTCGGGTCGTATGGTAGGATTATCGTGAAGGACGGGGAAATCGTCGGCGCGACGCTCATGAACCGCACGCAGGAACTTTCGCCGCTCTCCAAACTCATCGAACGGGATTTCCTGGTGCGCGGTCATGAAAGGGAGCTTGCTGATCCTCATTTCGATCTGAAACGTTTTCTCTAGTAGTTTTTTTGGTCTTTGGATCTATGGGAGGGGAAGAATCTCTCGGGAGCGGTGCGGCGGGAAAGCTGAAAATCGGCTGGTTTTCTTTTTCGTGTTGCGAGGACAATACCGTGATTTTCACCGAGCTGATGAACGATCACTGGCAGGAGTGGAAGCAGTTATTTGATTTCCGGCACGCACGCGTGTTGCAATCGCACAACGTGCTGGACGAGCTGGATATCGCCTTTATTGAAGGCGCGATCGCATCGGACGATCACGCCGCAAAACTCAAAGAGATCCGCGAGAGAAGCAGGAAGTTGGTCGCGATCGGGGCCTGTGCTGTTGTCGGGATGCCAGCGGCGCAAAGAAACTATTTTCATGAAGAACAAAAGCAGGAAATCGAATTTCTGATTGCGCGCTTCAAGGCGCTGCCAAGGGTTTTGAAAGTGTCGGATGTGGTCAAGGTGGATGCCGAAGTCGGCGGCTGTCCCATGGATCCGAAGAAATTTCTCGAAGCGGTCACCAGCCTTGTCGGCGAATGGAAAGCGGCGTCGGGCAACCAAAAGATTGTCGGCAAGTAATTCCATTTTTTATGCATAGCGTTGACCTTGATATCAGCATTGACCGCCTGACCAAAGTCGAAGGGTCGGCCGCATTGGATGTCACCGTTCGCGGGGGCAAAGTCGAAAAGGCGGCATTCAAAATCACCGAATACAAGCGCTTCTTCACCCAGGCTATGCGGGGCAAGCCCGTCATTGCAGTTCCTCAGCTTCTCTCGCGCATCTGCGGAACGTGCTCGAACGCCCATATCATTGCCGATATCGAGGCCTGCGAGCATGCTCTCGGCATCGGGCCGACGGAACAGACCAGGATTTTGCGGGACCTCACGATGTACGGTCTCAACATCCGCGACCACGCTTTGCATCTCTATCTTTTCGCCCTGCCCGATATCCGCGGCAAAGACGCGTTTTTGGATTTTGACGAGAACGATCCGGTCGAGCACCAGATGCTGCACGACGGCTTTGCAATCAAGGCCGCGGGGAATTTTCTTTCGGAGCTGGTAGCGGGGCGCTCGGTGCATGCGCCGCATCCAACCATCGGGGGCTTTCTGCATTTTCCCGACGAGAAGGGAATAGGCGAGGCGATTGCAAAATTGGATGCCGCGCGGCCAGCCGTATTGCGCACCATTGGTGTTTTCAAAAACGCGCCTTTTCACTTTGATCGCAAGACGGATTTCATGGCGCTGGTACCGACGGATCACTACGGTTTTATCGAGGGCTGCATCATGACGGGTTCGGGCGAGTGCATCACCGAGGATGGATATCGGGATCATCTGGAGCACGTTGTTCTGCCGTATTCGCAGGCCTCCGGGTATCGATACCGCGGCGGGTCGTATATGGTCGGAGCGCTCGCGCGGATGAACCTCGCAAAGAATTTGCTGCATGCCAAAACCAAAGAATCGCTTGGCGGCACGCTCGATCTTTTTCCCTCAACCGATATTTTCATGTCAAATCTCGCCCAAGCCATTGAAATACTCCATTGCCTGGATCACGCCCTTGAGATTCTGCAGACGAGAACATTTGCGCCCGAGCCGGTCATACAAGCTACGCCGCGCGAGGCGGTCGGCATTGGGGTAGTCGAGGCGCCCCGCGGCACGCTGTATCATAAAATTCATCTCGGAGCAGACGGCATGGTGAAGGACGGCGAAATCATCGTGCCGACCGGTCAGAATCAGATCAATATCGAGGAGGACGTTGCCGTTTTGGTCAACGGCCTCCTGCCAGACACACCCAAGGAAAAAATTCACTTTGAAATCGAAAAGCTCATCCGGGCCTATGATCCCTGTATGAGCTGCGCAGCCCATTTCTTGAAGTTGCGGTGGTCGTAACGGAGCGCCATTCGGGGAGGGATGACTTCCAAAGGCCTACATGAACGCTTCCAGCAGCGCTGAAACCGTTTCAAAAGCCCGATCCTCGGAGAAAGACGGCGGTACGGCTAGTATGTTGAACTTCGGCAGCTTGCCGAGTTTTTCGAGAAACCGCAAATTGGCGTAGGCGTCAAAATCGTGCAGAGTGAGACGCGGGGCCGGCAGGAACGCCTTGAGGTCGGAGAACAGTTTTGTCTGCTCGATTCCTTCGACCGTGTCAAGAATCAGGAAATCGCCGTCGAGATTCCATTCTTCGTTCGGGTCTTTGACGCGAAAGTCGGCCTTCGGGAAACGCTTTTCCAGCCGCGGCAGTATCCGGAGCGGAAGTGAATCGAATGAGAGATCGGGGTTGCCGAAGACGATGATTCTCATGCGAGCGCACGGCGCGGATGTTCCCCGTTTGCCAGGCGGATGCTGTGGAGCGTGTAGCGCCGGAGGAAATTGACCTCCTGCGGCAGGAGAACTTCGCAGGGGACTCCCCAGTGGATTGATATGACATCCCCGGTTTTTAATTCTCCGATATCGCTTGATGCTTCAAGATGTCGCACGATTCTCCGTTTGATCGAGTCGTGAAGCCCGAGCTTGCCGTCGCTCATGGCCAGCGCCTGCGTTTCCACATCAAGGTACGGGCCGGCGACAGAGGCGACCCTACCCCAGCTGACGCGGCATTCGTTCATGCTCTCGAGCGTGTGTTCTCTTTCAAGATGCCCGGTTCGCTTCCAAATATTGAGAACATGGAATGAGTGGTGGGGCAGCGCTCCCTTGCCTATCCGTTCCCCGATTGCGGAGAATGACGCCGATCCGAGCTTCTTTTTGAGCCGATGATCATCAACCAGGTTCTCGTAGAGCTTTTGCTTGCTTACGTTTTCAAGGAGCTCATTGCCGACCCAGTAGGCCTCGACCACCCGGCTGTCGAACGGGTCTTTGATGCTGTTTGCGCGCGCGATCAGACGGAGATAGGGGAACAGGGTCTGGAATTGACGCAGGAGCGTTTCCAAGCCGAAATCACTGACGCCCTCGTCCAGGTACGCAAACATTTCCCGATTCGCATCCGGGCCGCAATAATGGAGCCGGTTCGGGCCGAACGAGTAGCGGCTGCAGCGGAGCACCCCGTCCTGTTTATGGGTAGGCCTCTCCGCTTCGGCTACGAAGTTTCGAGAGAATGTTTTCAATTCGTTTGGCAATGAGAGCTATCCCGAGAATCATCAGGAGGGACGGCAGGACGAGTTTGACCGGGAATCGGTGCGTCACGAGAAGGGCTTCGAGAGAGGCGGTAATGGGCGCTCCCACCACAAGGATGGAGGTGACCACCGTTGCCGGGGCGTGCTTCAGCGCCCAATACCAAGTCGAAACATAACCAAAGAGCACTGCGCCGCTGATCGCCAACCATCCGGCCTCGGCGTAGGAAGCGGGCAGGAGGTTTTGCGTTCCGCCGGTCGCAACGAGGTAGGCGAGGAGAAATAGCGATCCGAAGAACATTCTGCCCCAGCCGACGAGCACCGGGGAAATTTTGGCGAGGACAATCTTTGCGATGACGGTTTCTGCGGTCCACAACAATGTCGCGCCGAGCATAAGCCAAAATCCGATGCCGAACGACCAGCTGCCTGGCGCTCCGGAGATGAAAATACCTGCGGCAAAAAGTCCGAGCGCCGCTATCTGCCAGGAGGTAAGACGCTCGCGCAGGAACGGATAGGAGAATAGGGCAACCCATAGAAACAAACTCTTGTGGATAAACGCCGCTTCCGAGGCCGGTATCAGCGTGAGCGCCTTGAAAAACATGAGAAAGGGGATCGACCCTCCTATGAAACCGAGCAACACGAGATTCAGCCAGTCGTTTCTCGAGAGCCGCCTCATCTCCCCGAATTTTTTCAAAGCCGCGACGAGCCCAATGAGGAACATAACCGTGACCAAATTCCGGGAAGTCGTGAAAGCGGAGGAATCCGCCCAGCTGCCCGCCGCAAATTTATTCAGGAATACGGCAGCGCCGCTGATGCATGCCGTGACCAGCGCAATGTTCACGCCCCGAACAAAAGATGCATTCATGGGTGAGGTTGGTATGCGATAAAGATGCCGCTGATGCCTTCAGTATGGTATAAAAGGCAGGTTGAGAGCAAACAGCGAATGCAGCACCAATGTCCATGTTGTACGTCATCGAAGTGGAAAATCTCGTGAAGCGCTATCGGAAGGCCGAGAAGAACGCGGTTGACGGGGTTTCGTTCCGCGTGCGGGAAGGGGAGTTCTTCGCGTTCCTCGGGCCGAATGGCGCGGGGAAGACCACGACCATCTCCATTCTCACCACCATGCTCGCCAAGTCCTCGGGCGAGGCGACCGTCGCGGGGTTTGACGTCGCGACCGCGCAAGCCGAGGTGCGGCGCCGCATCGGGGTCATCTTCCAGGCGCCGAGTTTGGATAAGAACCTCACCGCCGAGGAGAATATTCGTTTTCACGCATCGCTCTACGGTCTTTTCGGGTTCCGGCCGCTCTACGCATTGATGCCGCGCGCGTATAAAGCGCGCGTCCAAGAGCTTGCGGAGATCGTCGGCATTCGCGACGCGCTCTTCAACCCCATCAGCACGTTTTCGGGCGGGATGAAGCGGAGGATCGAGATCATTCGGAGCTTGATGCATAAGCCGCGGGTGCTCTTCCTCGATGAGCCGACGACCGGTCTCGACCCCTTGAGTAGGAAGAATGTTTGGGAATACCTCCGTACCGTGCGGCGCGAGGAGAACACCACGATTTTTCTCACCACGCATTACCTCGAGGAAGCGGAGGAGGCGGACCATATCTGCATCATGAATAACGGCCGCATCGTCTCATCCGGGACCCCGTCGGAGATTGGGAGCGATATCATCAACGCGTACCTGATGCTCGACGCGAAGAGCCGGATGACGCTTGCGGCGGAGCTTGCGGCGCACGGGTTTCCGTTTACGGGAACCGGCCCGTTCCGCGCGCCGCTTTCAAAGCAGCACACCGCGCAGGATATCATCCGTGCGATCGCGACCCCGCTCACCCTGCTGCGGATACATGAGCCGACGCTCGAAGAGGCGTATATCGAGATCATCAATGCAACCTCGGGTCCGCAGGCAAATCCCGCGTCCGCAGCCGCATGACCCGCCCCTCCGCTCGAATTATTTCTCGCGAATGTTCGGCGATCGCCACGATCGCCTATCGCGACTTTACGAAGCTCCTCCGCGACCGGCCGCGGATGCTCGCAGGCCTGATATTCCCGGTACTTTTCATCGGGGTGCTCGGCACGAGCTTGAACGCCGCCATCGGGCACGATATCGGGTTCGATTTTCTCGCGTTCGTGTTTACGGGCGTGTTCGCGCAGGTGCTTTTCCAATCGAGTGCGGCGGGGGTGATGTCGCTCATCGAGGACCGCGAGAACGACTTCAGTCAGGAGCTGTTCATCGCGCCGGTCTCGCGTTATTCCATTATTTTCGGGAAGATACTCGGCGAGACGCTCGTGAGCTACGCGGCCGGGGTTGGCGTGCTGCTGTTCGGGCTCATCATCGGGGTCCCGTTCACGTCGCTCCAGCTTCTCCTCGTGATTTTGGCAGGATTCGCCGCGTGTTTCTTGGGGGGCGCCTTCGGCGTGCTCGTGCTTGCGAATTTGAGTTCGCAGCGCACCGTGGCGCAGGTGTTCCCGTTCATTCTCTTTCCACAGATATTCCTTGCAGGCGTGTTCAACCCGATCGACAAGCTGCCGCTCGTGCTCGCGTTCCTCTCGCGCGCGACCCCGCTTACGTACGTGGTGGATCTCGTCCGGAACGCCTACTACGGCGCGACACCGAGCGGCGCCATGGCGCGCGCTGTTGCGTTCAGTCCGCTTGTTGATATCACGGTCATCGGCGTTCTCTTCTTCGTGTTCCTTGTCTTCGGCACGATGCTCTTCATCCGGCGGGAGCAGAATCGGTAGAGAGTAAATGGCGTTATCAGGAGCATAACCAAGTTCGAAACACAATGCCGAGGAATATTATGGTGAAGAGATCGAAGATCAATAAGAGAGGGGTTTTTGCCGCTCGTGATTTTAAGAAGGGCGACATAGTGCTGAAATGGCATCCCAAGATCTTGACCAGGGCAGAGGTTGCAAAACTTCCACGACGCTTGAAGCACGATGTTGATCAGGTGGGTAAAAATACATATGTCCTGCAGAGGCCTCCGGAAAGATTCGTGAATCATTCCTGCGAAGCCAATACCAGGGCGAGTGATCAAGCCGACGTTGCGCGTAGGAATATCAGAGAGGGAGAAGAAATTATGTCCGACTATGGGAGGGGGATACTTGTTGCTTTCAAATGCAATTGCCGTACTAACAAGTGCCGGGGGGATCATTAAATGACTCTACCCATTACGGAATAGCATTCGCCGTCTCGTTGGTGGCGAGGATCCGCCCAGATGCTCTATACTGGGCTGGCTCGCCATAGTGGTATGCACATGACTGAGGCGATTTTAGAGGTAACGCGGCTCGCGAAGATGTACGACCAGGCGCTTGCCGTGGATGCTATTTCGTTTTCGGTGCATCGGGGCGAGATCGTTGGTCTCCTCGGACCGAACGGCGCCGGAAAGACCACGACGCTCAATATGCTCCTTGGCGTGCTCGAGCCGACTGCGGGAACCATCCGCATCGCTGGATTTGACGTGCACAAGGAGCGAAGCCGGGCGCTCGCCCGGACGAATTTCGCGGCGATATACGCGCAAGTTCCCGGGAATCTCACTGTTTTTCAGAATCTTTATATTTTCGGCCTCCTCTATGGGGTCGCGGATCTCCGTGCGCGGATGCCCGGTCTCCTGCACGAGTTCGAACTTGATGCGTTCCGGAACACGAAGTGCGGGCTCCTCTCCTCCGGGGAGCAGACGCGGGTGCATTTGGCAAAAGCAACGATGAACCGTCCGCGCCTCTTGCTCCTCGATGAGCCGACCGCGTCGCTCGACCCGAGCGCCGCGCGTATCATCCGCGAAAAAATACGTTCGTTCGCGACCGACGACGGGATGGGAGTCCTCTGGACATCGCACAACATGCACGAGGTCGAGGCGGTCTGCGATCGGGTGCTCTTCCTCTCACACGGGAAGGTACTGCTCGCGGGCGACCCGCGGACGCTCCCCCAAGCGCACGGCAAGCAGAACCTCGAAGAACTATTCATCACGGTCGCGCGCGAGCCGCTTTCACTCGAACTCGAATAAGTTTCTATGGACCCCCGGCGCATCTACGCTATTTTTCTTCGGCAGATGTTCCTCCTGCGTCACAACTGGACGCGTTTTTCCAATATTTTCGTCTGGATCATCCTCGACGTGGTGATGTGGGGATTCATCACAAAATATCTTAATGACGTGGGCAACGCCGCATTCAATTTCGTGCCGATGTTTTTGGGCGCGCTCATCCTCTGGAACTTCCTCATTCGCGTCCAGCAGGGCATCATGCTCGGGTTTTTCGAGGATGTCTGGTCGCGGAATTTTATTAATCTTTTCGCCTCGCCCCTCACGATCGGGGAATACATCGTCGGGCTTATCCTGACCTGTATTGCGACGAGCGTGCTGGGTCTTGCCGCGATGTTTATCCTGGCGAGCGCGGCGTTCGGGTTCGTGCTCTTCCAGTTCGGCACGCTCCTCGTTCCGTTCATCGCCATCCTCTTCGTCTTCGGGCTTGCGCTCGGCGTCTTCACCGCGGGCATCGTACTGCGCCTCGGACCTGCCGCCGAGTGGATCGCCTGGCCGCTGCCGTTCTTCCTACAGCCCTTCGCCGGGGTGTTTTACCCGGTCGCGCTCCTTCCGGGCGCGCTTGAAGTTATCGCAAGGTTGGTGCCTCCCTCATATGTCTTCGAGGGGATGCGGAGTTTCCTCTTTTTCGGCGCGGTCTCGGCGCCTTCGCTTTGGATCGGCTTTTGTCTTTCGGTGTTCTATCTTATCCTTGCCTACCTCTTCTTCACGAGCATCTATCGCCACGCGGTCCGGAAAGGGCGACTCGTCCGTTTCAGCGCGGAGGAGTAGGGGAGCACGGGGAATAACGGAGCGCGGGAGCGCGACGACAGGAATGAATATGCACACGCTTGAAGAACTTATTGATTCGCTTCGTGTCGAAGGCGTTCTTTCGTCGGCGCGCTTCGCGCAAGCGCTGCGGCGCGTCGATCGAAAGGATTTTGTGCCAGCTGACCTTGCCGAACGCGCCTATGAGGATACGGCGTTGCCGATCGGCGAGGGGCAGACGATATCCCAGCCCTACACGGTTCTCTTCATGCTCGGGCTCCTCGCTCCCGAGGCGGGCGGGCGCATCGTGGACATTGGCTACGGGTCCGGATGGCAGACGGCGCTCCTTGCCGAGCTCGTCGGCAAAACGGGAAGGGTCTACGCGATCGAGGTCTTGCCGAATCGTTGCGCGTCCGGAAAAGCGAACGTCGGCACGTATCCGGCTTTGGCAGAGCGGATTGATTTTTATTGCCAGAATGCCGCGCCCGGGCTTCCTGACGTTGCCCGCACGGTCGGCGGATTCGACGGCATCATCGCCGCCGCCGAAGTACGCGACGTGCCGCTCGCGTGGCGCGAGCAATTGAAAATCGGCGGCCGGCTCGTCTACCCCCGCGCATCCTCGATATTCCGAGAGGTGAAGAAAACCAATGGCACGTTCGAGATGAAAGAACATCCGGGTTTCGCGTTCGTGCCGTTCGTTGACGGGGGAGAGAGACAGGAACGCAAACGCTCCGCGTGAATCCCGGCTGCCCGCTGGCCGTTCCGGCGCGCCTATGCTAGGATGTTTTCCGTTGGGCGAAGCGGGCCGAGCATCGGCCATTTTTTATTCCTCTTTTCCTGCGAACACTCCCATGGCGCACGGCGACCTCATTGTCCGGTTCGATGCGGTATCATTCGAGTACAGCCCCCAGAGGCACATACTGCGCGAGGTGGATTTTTCCATTCGCCGCGGCGCGAAGCTCACCCTCATGGGACAGAATGGCGCAGGCAAGAGCACCATCTTCCAGCTCATCACCGGGGCTCAGAAACCGGAATCCGGCGCCATTCATATCGCTCCCGGGCTCACGATCGCGACCGCTCGGCAAGCAATGCCGCGCGATCAATTGGATCTTTCGGTGCGGGAATTCTTCCAACGCTGCTTCCCCGGGAAGGTCTACGACATCGACCCCCGCATCGACGGGGTCCTCGACGCGGTGAACCTCCACGCACCGAAGGACCGCGTCATCAAAGCGTTCTCGGGCGGACAGCAGGCGCGACTCCTTCTGGCATCCGCCTTGATCCAGGACCCCGAACTCCTGCTCCTCGACGAGCCGACCAACAATCTCGACCGGGAGGGCATCCGGCATCTCACCCGGTTTCTCGTCGAGTATCCGAAGACCTGCGTCGTCATCTCCCACGACGCCGATTTTCTGAATGCGTTTACCGAAGGGGTGCTGTATCTTGACATCTTCACCCGGAAGGTCGAGCAGTACGTCGGCAACTATTTCGATGTGGTGGAGGAAATATCCCGGCGCATCGAGAAAGAGAACCGCAAAAACGTCCAGCTCGAAAAGACCATCATCGAGAAAAAAGAGCAGGCGAACAAATTTGCGAAGAAAGGCGGGCAGATGCGGCTCGTTGCCACGCGTATGCGCGAGAAGGCGACGGAGCTTGAGGAAGCGAAGGTGGACGTGCGGCGGGAAGACAAGACCATCCGCCGGTTCATCATTCCCTGCCAGCCGGAGCTCGTCGGGGAAATCGTGAGCATTGCGTCGTTCTCGACGGTGAAGAATCAGAGGATTGTTTCGCATGCCGTGAAGGTATCGCTCCGGAAGAATCAGCACCTCCTGCTCGCCGGGCCGAATGGCATCGGCAAGTCGACGCTTCTCGAGTCCCTGGCGCGCGGCACGGCGAAGGGCGCGCGCATTACTCCGGGCATCCGCGTCGGTTACTATCGTCAAGATTTTTCTACGCTCGACTTCGAGGATACGGTCCGGGATGCCCTCATGGCGGTGATGGACGAGAAGGTTGAAGAGCGCATGCGTTCTGTCGCATCGGGATTCCTGATAACGGGCGATCTGATGCATACCCGTGTCGGCCATCTTTCGGAGGGTCAAAAGGGTCTCGTCGCGTTCGCGCGTCTGGTGCTACAGCAACCGGGGCTCGTCATTCTCGATGAGCCGACGAACCACATGAACTTTCGCCACTTGCCGGTCATCGCCGCCGCGCTCGACGCATACGAGGGGGCGCTCGTGCTCGTGAGCCATGTTCCTGATTTCGTCCGCCGGATACGGATCGACGAGGTGCTGGACCTCGACAAGGGGTGACCTCGCGTGCCGGCGTCCGCTCCGCGACGGCAGAGAGGAGGGTTCGAAGCCCGGCAACTATGCTATAAAGAAGTCGTGGCCACCAGCGAACGGAATCGAACAACGACGCCGACGCGATACCATCGGGTCCTGGTCTTTGCGCTGGCGATAATGCTGCTTTGGACGAACGGGAGCGCGCGCGCGGCCGAGACCGCCCCTCCCTCCGCATCCCCCGCCCGCGAGTATCTGCGGGTGCTCTACTATCGCGAGGGGAAAA
>Ga0209542_10008786_pt1 | contig 18734 bp, 17 predicted proteins | sample RifCSPhighO2_01_FD_184028 | JGI IMG/M metagenome (GOLD analysis project Ga0209542, IMG submission 184028) | Soil microbial communities from Rifle, Colorado - Rifle CSP2_plank highO2_0.1 (SPAdes) (version 2) | ecosystem: Environmental > Terrestrial > Deep subsurface > Rock core/Sediment ...
TAATACGAGTACCCCAAGCGTTATCCGGAATCATTGGGCGTAAAGGGTGTGTAGGCGGTATGGTTAGTCTTCTGTCAAAATCTCGGGCTCAACCCGAGACCTGCGGAGGAAACGGCCAAACTTGAGGGTGCGAGAGGTGAATGGAACTCATGGAGTAGGGGTGAAATCCGTTGATATCATGGGGAACACCGAAAGCGAAGGCAATTCACTGGCGCATTTCTGACGCTGAAACACGAAAGCGTGGGTAGCGAACGGGATTAGATACCCCGGTAGTCCACGCCCTAAACGATGACAACTAGCTTTGGGGAGTATCGACCCTCTCCGAGGCGTAGCTAACGCGTTAAGTTGTCCGCCTGGGTAGTACGGCCGCAAGGCTAAAACTCAAAGGAATAGACGGGGACTTGCACAAGCAGTGGATTATGCGGTTTAATTCGATGTTGAACGAAGAACCTTACCAGGGTTAGAAATCTAAGTGAAGATACGCAGAAACGTGTGTCGTCCGCAAGGACAGTTAGACAGGTGATGCATGGCCGTCGTCAGTTCGTGGTTTGAATTGTTCCCTTAAGTGGGGTAACGAACGCAACCCTCGTTGCCAGTTACAAGTGTCTGGCGAGACTGCCCCCTCTTAAATTTTTGAGATTTTATCGAAAATTTAAGAGGGGGAGGAAGGCGAGGATGACGCCAGGTCAGCATGTCCCTAGATACCCTGGGCTACACGCATAATACAATCGCCGCTACAACGGGTTGCGACGGAGTAATCCCGAGCTAATCCTAAGAAAAGCGGCGTCAGTTCGGATTGGGGGCTGCAACTCGACCCCATGAAGCCGGAATTGCTAGTAATCGCGGGTCAGCTATACCGCGGTGAATACGTTCTCAAGTCTTGTACTCACCGCCCGTCAAGTCAGGGAAGTTGGGAGTGCTCAAAGTCTCACTTATGTGAGCCTACGGTAAACTCAATGACAAGGACTAAGTCGTAACAAGGCACGGGTAGCGGAAGCTGCTCGTGGAGTAATTCAATTTGAAATCGTTGTCTCGAATAGAGGCAGCTTATAGTGTCGATTCCGTCTCGCGCAAGCGAGTCGAGAGGACAATGATCGTAGTCCTAAAAACGGTCTGCAAGAGGGTAAGTCCCTCCGGAACAAAATAGAGAACGATACAAAAATGACCTCGCCAAACGAGGTCGTTTTTGATATAGTTTCTTTTGCGTTTTGCGCGCATAGCTCAGCCCCGACGCAAGGTCGGGGAGCCGACTGAAACGTCGGCTTTGGTTAATAAGAGCTAGGCGTCGTAGAATGCGCGCATAGCTCAGCCCCGACGCAAGGTCGGGGAGCCGACTGAAACGTCGGCTTTGGTTAATAAGAGCTAGGCGTCGTAGAATGCGCGCATAGCTCAGTTGGTAGAGCATTCGACTGATACTCGAAAGGTCCTTGGTTCGACCCCAAGTGCGCGCACTGCTATAATATTATAATGCCGAAAAATAGGATCATTATCATACTTGGAGTGCTCATAGCTCTCTTGCCCGTTCTCGGATTCCCTCGTCTCTGGGAGTCATTTTTCCAAGTAGTAACTGGGCTTTCCATAGTATTGCTTTCAATCTGGGCTAGTATAGACAAACGTCTTTCTCTCAAGGCCAAGGCCCAAAGACGCCAGATTCACAAGCGTCGAGAGGCTGAAATAGAGGCTCAAAGAGAAGCAGAAAAGCAAGTTCTCCAGGAAGAATCTCTCTAATATGCCGAAGTTAGAGGGAAGTTTTATTTTGATTACCGTCGCAGGGGTTGCTGTCATCTTGCTTATTTTTTTTGCGCCATTCTTTCTGAAGTCGACATATTACGCGTCTTCGCCCGCAGACTCCCTGGGAGAATTTGAGGCGACTTCAATTTCGTCCCAGATTATTCCGGTGACCCATCTTGATACTCCCGAACCTCTCAAGGCGCTTTATATGACCTCCTGCGTCGCCAGTAATCAGGATTGGCGCGAGAATCTCGAGATGCTTATCGAAGCAACCGAATTAAATGCGGTAGTAATAGATATTAAGGACTACACTGGAGATGTATCGTTTAGAAAAGATGCTAAATGTTTTGTAAAAGATTTTATAGCATTTATCAACACACTTCATCAAAACAATATCTATGTCATTGGCCGCATCTCCGTTTTTCAAGACCCTTCCTACACTAAACTTTTTCCCGAGCTCGCAGTTAAAAAGAAGAGTGATGGCAAAGTATGGAAAGATTATAAGGGGCTCTCTTTTATAGATGTGGGGGCCAAACCGTACTGGGACTATATTGTAGAACTTTCGAATTATGCGTACGAGCTTGGTTTTGATGAACTTAACTACGATTATGTTCGTTACCCTTCTGATGGCAACATGCAAGATATTCTGTACACCTGGACAGTTGGTACCACTACAAAGTCGGAGATGCTCGAAAGTTTTTTTGCCTATCTTCACGAAAGTCTCAAGGATACAGAGGTAGTAACTTCTGTCGATCTTTTCGGCATGACTACTACCGTGATGAATGATATGAATATCGGTCAGGTATTGGAACTAGCTTTACCTTATTTTGATTACGTCTCCCCGATGGTCTATCCTTCACACTATCCACCCACTTGGAGCAATTTCGCTCATCCTGCCGAACATCCGTATGAGGTGGTTAAGATTGCTATGTCTAAAGGAATGGAGCGCGAGCAGGTTTTAAATATTTCAAATAGTTTAGCGACATCCACTCCATCCAAACTCCGCCCGTGGTTACAAGATTTCAGTCTCGGTGCCGTTTATGACCAGGACAAGGTGCGTGCCCAAATCCAAGCAACTTACGATGTTGGCCTGACTTCTTGGATGCTCTGGAACGCGGGGAATAAATACACTGCTGAAGCTCTCCTGCCGGAATAAGTCGGTTTTGTTGTATAATTGGCGTGATGGCAGACTCTGATAACGAAAAAGTGACATATTTTGCCGAGACGGACTCGCGTGGCAAGCACACACCTTTCGGCATCAAATCCAAAGACCGCCTCAAACACGTCTACGTGATAGGTAAGACAGGCATGGGCAAGTCCACGCTCCTTGAGAATATGGCTATTCAGGATATTCGCAATGGCAATGGTCTTGCTTTTGTCGACCCGCACGGTGGTACCGCCGAGAAACTTCTTGAATATGTACCCAAGGAGCGTGTCAACGACGTGCTCTATTTTGCCCCCTTTGACCTCGAGTACCCCGTATCCTTCAACATCATGGAGGACATCGGCTCTGACAAGCGCCATCTCGTGGTCAATGGTCTGATGTCCACTTTTGAAAAAATTTGGGGAGTAGAAACATGGTCTGCTCGTATGGCCTACATCTTACAGAACGCCTTACTCGCACTTCTTGAATATCCCGACTCGACTCTCTTGGGCGTCAATCGGATGCTGACCGACAAGGATTATCGTAAAAAGGTGGTGGAAAATATCAAAGACCCGTCAGTCAAAGCGTTTTGGACAGATGAGTTTGCTAAATATACTGAACGTTTCGCCGCCGAAGCCACTCCCGCGATACAAAACAAGATTGGTCAGTTCACATCAAATCCACTGGTGCGAAACATCATCGGCCAGGCGAAATCTTCCTTTGACCTACGCGACATCATGGATAACAAGAAGATTCTCATAGTCAACTTGTCTAAAGGCCGTGTCGGCGAGGGTAATGTCAACCTCTTGGGCTCGATGCTCATCACCAAAATTTATCTTGCCGCCATGAGTCGGGCGGATAAGGGCGGAGCAGAATTAAACAAACTGCCAAACTTCTATCTCTACGTTGACGAGTTCCAGTCTTTCGCCAATAAATCGTTCGCCGATATTTTATCCGAAGCCCGTAAATATAAGCTCAACCTGACTCTCGCGCATCAGTATATTGAACAAATGGAGGAAGAAGTGCGAGATGCTGTCTTCGGTAACGTCGGCACCACGATCACCTTCCGTGTTGGCGCCTATGATGCGGATGTGTTGGAAAAGGAATTTGCTCCGGTCTTTATCGCTGAAGACCTAGTCAATCTAGGTTCCTTCCAGATTTATCTCAAACTGATGATAGATGGTATCGGCTCTCAACCTTTTTCGGCTAAGACCATGTCTCCCATAAAAGAGCCGGAGGTCTCTTGTGTGGAAGAAATTATAGAGCATTCGCGCAAAACCTTCGCCCGGCCGAGAAGCGAGGTTGAGAAGTATATTACTGATTGGCATCAAGAGGGTCGAGTGGCGATAAGAACCGCTCCGCCTAAAGCGGTGCATATGCCTCCGCCTGCGTCCCCAGCGGCTCGACCGCCGGAGAAAAAACCGCTTCCAAGCATCTCTCTCGAGAGTCTCAAAGCAAAAACTGATAACCAGCGCAAGCCAGATGCCAAGCATATCGCTGATTTGCGGGATGCGCTTAAAGCGATAGTCGGTGAACGATCAATAACCAACGACCAACAACAGCCAACAATAAATCTCAAACCTGAACCTAAGAAAGAGCCAACTCCAGAGGAATTAAAGAACATTCTCGATGTCTCTTAAACGAATTCTTATATTTTCTCTCGCTTATTTTCCGACAGAAGGTGGGGCGGAGATTGCTGTCAAAGAAATTGTAAAGCGCATACCCGATATTGAATTTGATATCGTTACTATGTGTTTCGATGATGAGCGCGAAACAGAGGAAAAATTTTCTAATGGCACGATTTATCGCATAAATACATCCAAGAATGGTTATCCTTTCAAGGCCTTTCTCTTTGCAAAGAAATTACACCGTGATAGGTTATATGACGCGACATGGGCTATCATGGCAAATTGGGCCGGATTTGCCGCGCTTTTCTTTAAGTTTCGTTTCCCGCAAGTGCGCTACATACTTTCTTTGCAAGAAGGTGATCCCATAGCATATATTAAGCGCAAGGTCTGGTTTGTTTACCCATTATTTCGAATGATTTTCCTTAAGGCGGACATTATTCAGGCCATTTCCAATTTCTTGGCCGACTGGGCACGGGAGATGGGGTATCAAGGTCAGATAGAAGTGATACCAAATGGGGTGGATGTGAAAAACTTTCAAATGACAACCGACAACCGACAACTTCACAACGGTACGGTTCTTATTACCGTTTCGCGACTGGTGGAGAAGAATGCCGTGGGGGATATTATCAACGCACTCAAGTACTTACCAAATAACGTAAAGTTACAAATATTAGGCAGTGGCTCCCTAGAAAAAGATTTAAAAATTTTAGCTTCACATGTAGAGCTCCAAGACAGGGTTGAGTTCCTAGGATTCATACCTACACAGGAAATTCCTGTGTATCTGCACGAGGCAGATATTTTCGTCAGACCGTCGCTGTCTGAAGGTATGGGTAATTCATTTATCGAAGCGATGGCTGCTGGGTTGCCAATCATTGCCACTCCTGTTGGAGGTATACCCGACTTCCTGAAGGATGGAGAGACTGGGCTTTTTTGTAAAGTTAAAGATCCTAAGAGTATTGCAGAACAAGTAGAAAGACTTATGAATGACGATATCCTTCGTCAGAAACTTAAGGAAAATGGCCAGAAACTGGTCAGAGAGAAATACGACTGGAATTTGATAGCAAAAGAGATGAAATCTCAAGTTTTTGACCTGCCTGCGGCAGGCAGGTAAGGTATAAGTAATATGCGTATACTTATCGTCACAGGCATATACCCTCCGGAAATAGGGGGGCCGGCTGAATATGCCAAGAATCTTGAAGAAGTATGGGTTTCCCAAGGGTATCAGGTTTCCGTTAAAATTTTCGGTCGTTTTAAAAAGATTCCCTGGGGTGTCCGTCATATTGTGTTTTTTCTTTACATACTTCCTTCAGTTGTGCGAGCGGATTATATTGTTACTTTGGATGCCTTCAGCGCTGGGGTGTCTACCGTTGCTTCGAGGTTATTTAATAAGAAAAATGTCTTTCGGACTGGTGGCGATGCATTGTGGGAGTTGTATGTGGACAGGACCGGTGACTTGGTGTTACTACGCGAATTTTACAAAACACGACTCGGAAATTTGTCGTTGAAAGAAAAGATAACTTTCTATCTGATGAGGTGGGCTTTGAAAAACTTGTCAGCCATTATCTGGAGTACGGAGTGGCAAAAGAATATATTTATGGATCCTTATGACTTGAAGGACCAACGGCACTTCATTGTAGAGAATTACTATGGACCAAAGATTCTTTCTAAAAATTCAAAAGTAAAAAACTTTGTTGCTTCTACTCGCAAGACAAAATGGAAGAATAGGGAAACGCTTCAAAAAGTTTTTGCCCAAGGTGAGGTTGTAAAATCGGGAGTGATACTGGATACCGACGTTATTCCTCACGATGAGTTTCTAGATCGGTTAAGTGCCTCTTATGCTGTGATTGTTGCTTCCCTTGGTGATATCAGCCCGAACACCATTTTAGATGCTATCAGATCCAATAAGCCCTTCGTTCTTACACGAGAAAATGGTCTTTATAACCGTATAAAGGACATAGGTCTCTTCGTCGACCCTCAAGATCCAGAAGATATCAAAAATAAGGTGCTGTGGCTGGCTAAACGGGAGAATTATGAGGGCCAAAGACAGAAGATCGAAGGGTTTACCTTCACTCACACCTGGGAAGAGATTGCAGATGAGATAATAAATATATGGAAAACAATTTAAAAGTCTTAATGATCTCAAGTGACAGGAATATTCTGGTGCCCGGAAGCGCTGTTTCGGAACGAATGAAGGAATACGGAACTTTGGTTGAGGAACTTCATATCGTGCTTCTGTCGGATGCGCGGCATGGGTTGCAAGACAAGCAATTATCAAGTAACGTCTGGGTCTACACGACGAATTCTTCTCTAAATTTTCTACGACCGATTGATGCCTTTCGGCTGGGCAAGAAAGTTGTTTTTGATAGCAAGTTTGTGCGAGGAAAATCTATCATCACCACGCAAGACCCTTTCGAATGCGGGTGGGTCGGGTTAAAGGTGAAAAGGCAGTGGCGCTTGCCGCTTGAGGTCCAGCTCCATACCGATCCCTTCTCTCCGTACTTCTCTGGGTTTTTGAATAGAATTAGAAAAATTATTGCTAGAAAAGTTTTGCGAAACGCAGACAGTGTTAGAGTAGTGACCGAGAATCTCAGATCCAAAACCTTGAATTTAACCCAAACACAGATTAGAGTCTTACCAATCTATGTCAATAAAAAAAGGATTGAAGATGGCCATGTTATTTTCGATCTCCATACACGCCATCCTTGGCATTTCATTCTACTGACCGTTTCGCGTCTCGCGCCGGAAAAGAATCTTGAGCTCGCACTTGCCATGCTTGTGCTCGTGCGAGCAAAATTTTCGGATACTGGACTTGTGATTGCCGGTTCCGGTTCGGAGGAATTAAAGCTCAAAGCTCTTGTGAAGAAACTCAAACTTGAAAGTGCGGTTGAGTTTGTTGATTGGCAAGATGATCTTACCTCTTTGTATAAAACTGCCGATGTTTTTATCCAAACCTCATTCTTTGAGGGCTATGGTCTCTCACTTATTGAAGCCGGTCTCTCTGGTTTACCAATTATTACCACGCCAGTCGGTATCGCGCAAGAATTAGAACACGGTAAGGATGCTTTCATTTATCCGGTCGGCAATCCAGAATTGTTTGCCCAGGGAGTGGTCGATCTGATAGAAAATAATGATAAACGCGAAAGTCTGCGCACGAATATGAAGCACACGCTTGAGACGAAACTTATTTCTAAAGCTGATTATATGGCCCAAATAAAGGACGGTTGGGTAAGTACAGCCACCCACCTAAAATGAGACTTCTTATTGTCACACAAAAAGTCAATCGGCATGACCCTGTCCTAGGATTTTTTTGCCGCTGGATAGAGGAGTTTGCCAAGCGGTGTAAATTTGTCACTGTTATTTGTCTTGAAATGGGGGAGTATGATCTGCCTATCAATACCAAAGTGTTATCTCTCGGCAAAGAGAACAAATACTCTCGTGTGCGATATATCATACACTTTTATAAGTATATCTGGCGGGAAAGAAAGAATTATGACGCGGTTTTTGTCCACATGAATCAGGAGTACATACTGTTTGGAGGTTTGTTTTGGAAATTCTGTGGCAAAAAGATTGTTATGTGGAGGAATCATTATGCAGGGAATATATTGACGGACATCTCCTCTTTATTATGCAATAGAGTTTTTTGTACCTCTCGCTATTCGTATACGGCTAAATACAAAAAAACACAGATAATGCCGGTCGGCATTAATACAGAAATGTTCAGACCTCATCCGCAGATATTACAAATTTCCCGTTCTATCTTAATGTTGGGTCGAGTCTCACCGTCAAAGAATCTAGACTTGATTATTGCAGCGCTTGGTAAACTTAAAGAGCTTGGAGTCAGCTTCTCGGCAGATATATATGGCGATGCATTAACGAAAGATAAGTTATATTTTGAATCACTAAGACAAGAAGTTAAAAAGCTGAATTTGGAAGAACAAACTTTTTTTTATTCCGGAGTCTCGAATGAAAAAACACCTAATATTTATAGAGTGCATCAAATATTCATAAACGCCAGTCCAACAGGTATGTATGATAAGACGATTCTTGAAGCTGCCGCTTGCGGCTGTCAAGTACTGGCTGTGAGTGCAGATGCACACATGGACGTACCAAGTATAGTAAAATTCTCTGCCGATGATAAGGAAAATCTAGTCGAGCTCTTAAAAGAGAAACTGGAAACTAAGTCGGATAATTTATTTGCCCAAGGACAATATGAAATAGTTGAAACCAAGCATGGTCTTGGCGCCTTGGTTAGTTCAGTGATGAAAGAGCTATCCGGCTTGTCCTTATGACCACCGCTCTAGGAAAAATCTATAGCGACCATCACAACTCTAATAGGGAAAGAGATTTTTCTGTCATGAAAGACGAAAGAGGCACGTTCTTAAGGCGGCTTGTAGGTAAGGGCAAGAAAGTGCTCGACATAGGATGTCGTAATGGCGCGCTGACAAAATATTTTGTCGAAGGCAACAATGTATTGGGAATAGATATCGATGATTCGGCACTTGAAGAGGCAAAAAAATCACTCGGTATTGAGATAATGAATATTGATTTAAATGGAGACTGGCGAGAACTTGGCGACAGGAAATTTGATGTAGCAGTGGCTGGCGAGGTGCTTGAACACCTGTATTATCCTGGAACGGTGATAGAAAAAGTGGCGAGACATCTTAGTCCCAGAGGCATGTTTATCGGCTCTGTTCCCAACGCCTTTAGTCTCAAGAATAGGATGCGATATCTTGTTGGCAGAAAAACTCATACACCGCTTAGTGATCCTACCCACATAAATCAATTTCACATAAGTGAACTCGACTCGATACTAAAACGTCATTTTAGACATGTAAAAATCCTCGGGTTAGGCAGATATAAAAAGTTAGCTGGAATGTTTCCCGGGCTGTTTGGATTTGACCTTTTTTTCATTACTACTTTATGAAGTCGACATCTATACATCCTTATAATGCTGAGCGCGATTTAGGATTTTTCCAAAAGTTTTTGTACCTTTTTCTCAACTGGGTTAATAATCTCTTCCCTTATCACAATCTTGATAAGAGAATTGTCTTTAAATCATTTGGAGATTTAAATTGGACTAGGGAGTGGGATAAAACATATCCCAATAGTTCAGTCGGGAGGAAACTCTCGGACCTTTTTTGGCGAACTATGCCGTGGAGGGAAATTAAAAAAGAGCTCGGCGAGATTCACATCTTCGACACAGGTTGTGGCCAGGGTAATTATAGTACTCGTATTCAAGATGGAAGTGGCGGGCTAGTCTCAAGTTATACCGGTGTTGATGCCAAAAGAAGAAATAATTGGCAGATACTCGAAGAAAGGCACCAGAATTTTCATTTCTTAGAATCAACCTCCAACGATATTTCCCATCTTATTCCCCCAAAGACGAATCTTTTTATCAGTCAGTCAGCCATTGAGCATTTTGATAATGACCTGCTATTCTTCGAACAGATCCGTAGATATATCGAGAAAAGCGATAGGCCGATAATACAGATGCATCTTTTTCCAGGGGCAGCGGCCTTACCCCTTTATCTCTTCCACGGCGTTAGGCAATATACGCCCAGAACTATCGCTAAAATCACTAAACTATTTGATGACTCATCTAACATTTATCTCTACGGTTTGGGTGGAAGTAAGGGCAAGAGAGTACATTGGAGGTACTTCACTTGGCCTGTGCTTATATCGCGCAGATTGACGAAACCCACTTTCAACGTGTCAGAATATGATAAAAGGCTTCGTTTGGCGGTAGAACAAGATATGAAGCATCCGAGCAAATCACCAATTTTCTGGGCGCTGGTGATACACTCTCATCCGCGTAGGAAAATATGGTAGAGTAATAAACCATGAAAATTGCAGTAATCGGAGCAGGGATATTTGGTTCGACAGTAGCCATAAATCTTGCCCAGCACGGTTTTGAAGTAAATTTATATGAAAAGGAGTCCGATATTTTACAGGCGGCTTCTGGTATCAATCAGTACAGACTACATAGGGGTTATCACTATCCTCGAAGCAAGGAAACAGCCTTGTCCTCAAAGTATTCGGAAGATTCTTTTCGTAAAGAGTATGGAGGAGCTGTGCTTGACCATAATGAACACTACTATGTTCTGGCTAAAGATAAGAGCAGAGTTTCCGGTGAAGATTTTCTAAACTTCTGTAGAGAATGCGGACTAGAGTACGAAAAAGTGGAGTTAGACCATGTCCATCCACACATGGTCGATGTTACTATAAAAAGTAAAGAATCAATTATAGATCCTATTAAACTCAAAAAAACAGTAAGTGAGAGGATTACTAAACACAATATCAAACTCTTTCTCAACCAGACTTTCATATCAGAACAAGTCGGAAACTATAACTTGGTGGTCAATTGCACGTACGCCAATCTAAATTCTATCTTTAAAAACTTTCCCGAAGCGATGAGACACTATCAGTTTGAGCTCTGTGAAAAGCCAGTTTTAAAATTACCAGAAAGATTTCAGAACAAAAGTATCGTGGTGTTCGACGGGCCGTTTTTCTGCATTGATCCATACTCGAATACCGGGTACCACGTGATGGGCAATGTAGTGCACGCTATTCATGCTACTAACGTAGGTTTATATCCAAATATTCCGAAAGAATTCGAGTCTCTTATGAACAGAGGAGTGGTAGAAAATCCATCCATTACAAACATAGATAAATTTATCGAAGCGGCTATAGAATTTATGCCTGAACTTAAAGATGCCAAGCATATCGGCTCAATGTATACCGTGAGGACCGTTCTGCCCAATGTCGACGCCACCGACGAGCGCCCCACTCTTGTTTCCAGAATAAATGAAAAAATTATCAATGTTTTCTCTGGTAAAATTGGCAACTGTGTCGAAGCTGCTGAAGAAGTACTTAAACTTGTTCGATGACCCTGTAGACCTCAAGAGCGAATTCTCCACTCGTGAGGGGTTCTCTTTCGTTCGTAATTGAAAGGAGAAAATCAGAGATCTCTGCTGTCACTGAAGAAATCTCTGGCAAACTTATTTTTTCCAATACTTGCATCTCGGTATTTATCTCAAAGAGTTCGTCATTGTTCCAGATATAACCACCTTCTTCTGTTAGCACTGTCAGTATCTTTTGCTTGATTGGACTTACTCGGTTAATGACAGATTTTATATTGTTCCTAAATTCAGTTTCTAAGATGTCAGAGTCAGAGATGACTTTAGTTTTTTTGCATGAGGTTGGTTCAAGTTCAATGCTTAGAGATTTTACTATGGAGATTTCGTGGCAGAGGAGATGAGCAACTGAATCATCCTTAAAAGTGCCCCACTTTTGCCAGTCGAAATAAATGTTCCTAATATTCTGGCCTTCCATCAACTCTTTAAGTTTCTGAGCGGCGGGGTGGTGGGGAAATTCGTAACCGACTGCAAATTTCAAGTTTTTTTCTTTGGCTTGCTCTATTAATTTTTCTAAATTATTACTACTAGTGGTACCGGGTTTTTCTAAAAAAACGTGTTTACCAGCTCCAAGCGCTTTTTGGGTGATTTCAAAATGAGTTTCAGTCGGAGTAGCAATAAAAACTGCCTGAATTTCCGAATCAGCAAAAATTGGCGCCAAGTCAGTCTTGCTGTCGCCCTCATATTTGACCTCGGCCTGCTTTTTAAGCTCTTCAAGTAAAACTTTCCCCCAATGCCCGATGCCTATCATTGCTACTTTCATTTTGTAAGACATGCTCTTTTATCGTATCATAGCTCTGATATGACTCCCTGGAGAAAAGAAGTTTATAAAGCCATTACGTCGAGCCCGATTGGCGGTAAAGTGCTTGATCTTGGCGGTTCGCGGCAATCCGGTTATCATGAGCTTTTAAAGGGGGTAGAGAGATTTGATATCGTGAATCTCGACCCCGAAACCGAACCAGATTATCATTTTGATCTCGAAAGTGTGTTTCTCTTGCCAGATGATTCATACGACGGAATTCTATGCCTGAATATCTTGGAGCACATTTACAACTACCGTGGTTTTCTTTCAGAATGCCATCGTGTGTTGAAGAGGAACGGCACGCTTATTGTCGCCGTGCCGTTTCTAGTGCAGGTGCATCCTTCTCCCCGCGACTATTTTCGCTACACTAACGAAGCTCTCATGAAAATACTCACTGAAGCCGGATTCCACCATATCTCCATACAGTCCATCGGCAGTGGCGTGGGTCTGGCGCTTGCGCAGATTTTCTACAACGCGCTTAAATTCAGTTTGCTGCGATTAATCGCAGAGTGGAAGGGGAGATTTTTTGATGCAGTAGTCTCTTTGATTAAAGAAGAAAGTTTTTTATCTAAAAAGTACTATCCTCTCGGTTATGTTGTCACTGCCCAAAAATAATTCACTTTTATTTTATGTTTGACTAAAAACAAAGACAAACTAAGCAGTTTGAAATAAATGAAGATATGCTTAGGAAATTCGATTTTCTCTTTCTGACAGAAACTTTTGGCGGCTTTGATATAGATTTTTAATATAGTCCACAAATCTCTCAGTGGCAGATCTTTGTATTGACGAAGAAGGATTAGAATATCCTTCTCGTGGCTGCTAAGCTGGAGATAGTGCTCTATGTTTTTGATAGCATTGCGTGCTGAATTGGCTCTTTTGTCACCACCAAGTTTGGGAGTGAAGCCAGAAGTGCGATAGAAGAGCAGGGGTCGACTGATATTGGCGAAACGTGTTTGAGTAGTAAAGAGCAACCGACTGAACAATTCATAATCCTCTGAATTGTAGAAACTCTCGTCATACAAATTATTTTTAAATATTTCTGAACGGCCCATGGCTGTTGGATGAATCACGGGAACAGAGAACAGAGCAGACCATTTTATATCAATATGATTGATGGGCCTCCTAACTTTTTTAAGAATCTTTCCATTCTCTTTTATAAGGATTACCGAGCTTCCCACTAGGTCAACATCCGCATGATTTTTGAGGAAGATTAACTGTTCTTGGAATCGACCAAGAACACTGATATCGTCCGCGTCCATGCGAGTAATAAATTTTCCCTGGGCGGCCCTGACACCGATGTTGAAAGATTTTGCTAACCCTAGATTCTCGCTATTTTTTATATAAACAATCCTTTGATCATTATATGACTTAATGATTTCTTCTGTCTTGTCCATTGAGCCGTCATCGATGATAATGAATTCAAAATCAGAGAATGACTGTTTCAGCACACTCTCCACGGCTTCTCGAAGATATTTCTCCCCGTTGTAAACGGGCATGACTACTGAAATTACGGGCATAATTTTTGGAAAATTTCCTCGTGCTTTTTGAGCCAGTCTTCTTTATCGAACCTCGAGGCACTTTCTCTGGCAGATCTGCTGTATTCTGAATAATTAGCACGAATTTGCTCTATCGCTCCCGCCACCTCGTCTGCACTGGGATAGTGCAGTTTCTCAAAGTCTTCTACGACCGGTATCAGAACCCCGGATTGTTCGTTTACCAATTCTGGTATCCCTCCGTTTTGACAACCAATTACTGGCAAACCGCAGGAAAGGGCTTCTTCTACTGTGGTTGGACAAGGATCAAGGTATTTAAGGTGAATAAAAATATGCGCCGATTGAAATAAAGCCGGAGCATCTTTTTGGAGATAGGTGCCTCGTTTCTCTATCCATTCTTCATCAAAATTTCTATCTGATTGCCCAATGATGATGAGCTTAGTTATTACGCCTTTATTGCGTAAAGAGCGTATAGCTCGGGTGACTACGAGCAGTCTTTCTTCCGACTCAAGATGATTACCGAGCATAATAAGTACGAGAGGTTTAAGAGGCAGAGGAATGGCTCGGGGAATGAAATGCCCTGTATCCACAGGATTTATAAGTATTGATGATGGCCCGCTAAATACGCCTAGATACTCATCTGCGCAGCTCTTAGTGAATTTAGTCTGATAGATGACATAATCGCTCAATTGCATAGGCACATAAAGATCATTAATGCTTCTTATTATTTCTGGAGAATAGAGAGCGGGATAAGCCACGCCGTTCTGATTCCAGACTATTTTGACACCAAAAAATTTATAAATCTTTATCCAAATGGCAGGGGCGAAAGGCAAACCACTTGAAACAAAATAGCCAATGTTGAATTTTCTCCACGAATCGCCAAAACGCTCCCGAAGATGTAAAAGCTTCACCTTACCGCCATGCACAATCTTTTTTGATCCGGGCGGAGGCATGACTCCAGCCAAATTAAGCCGGATGTCTCGACTAGAAGGTCCACGCAAGAGACATCTTGCAAAGATGTAAAAAGCGATGAGAGGATATTTAAGTGGTTTCGAGATAAATTTGCCTATACCCATCTTTTTATATTTTAAAGACCTCGAGGTATTTATCGACTGTATCGGTGAGGGAGGGATTGCTTATCTTATCCTGATAATTCTTGTAGTTTGCCGTCACCTTATCTAGAGCCTCGAGCGCCTCCTCATTGGTAGTGAATCCTTCTCCTCCTTCTTTCACCAGTTCTGAATGTCCGCCCGACCTAAGAAAAATGGCTGGCAATCCACAGGTCAATGCTTCCGCGAGAGCGTTGGAGCAGGGATCATCCTGGCTGGGCGCAATGTAGATGTCATGTTGGCGTAATATATCGGCCAATTCTTCTGATGGTATGGGGGGAATTACTTGGGCGCCCTTAAATTCCGATTTGGTGTGACCAACAAAAGTGAGCTCGTAACGTGAGCGGTCGAGGTGCTCATCTAACCACGCTAGTAAGGGACCTCCTTTCCTCGGATTATTTGACCAAGCTGTAGCAATCAGTTTTATCTTGCGAGTGTCATCGGGAGGAGTGATGCGCCCTTTGGTATGAAATATATCCGGGTCGCTCGCATTTAAAATAGTATGCGGTTCCTTAAAGACCATTCCGATCTCAAGATATTTTTTGTACGAAAAATCAGAAATAAAAATTGTCGCATCCGCATATTTACCGTTCAGTTTCCAGAGGTCTCTGTCAATGGGGGTATCGGACCCACGGTAAACACCAATAGGTCCGGCCAAACGCTGAATCATGCGCGGCTGAAATTTGGTTCTGAGTCTACCCAGTTTTTTTTGGTCCAACTGGAAAGAATTGAATAAAACCGCACGAGTTTTTTTACCGATAGAATTACTCCTGACATCAAAGCCGCGTCGTTTAAGCTCCTTGGTCAAGGCCAGCAAAAACTGATTGCCACCACCGTAGGGTGGTTTTTGAAATCGGTGGAAAATGGAAATTTCCGGGCCGTTTAAGAAGTGATTAAGTCTTTGAAGTACTCTTTCCATAATTGTAATTGTGCACCATAACTATTTTCTTCGGCCGTTACCAAACCAGCATTTATGAGCCTTTCTCTCACATTCTCATCTTTAAGAACTTTGAGAGAAAATTCGTACAGCTTATCAACATCATCTGTGGGGGCCATCATAGCATTTTTCCCATGTTCCACCAGATCTTTACACTGACCAACTGCCGTAGTGACGACAGGCACTCCTTTGGCCATGGATTCAAGACAGGACTTCGGTCCGCCTTCTTCCCGTGAGGAAATAATATATAAGTCAATAGCATCATAGAGCCGAGTAAGCTCTCTCGAATCTTTTAAATAAGTATGGCGATAGGGGATGCCGATAGCATCTAGGCCATTTTTAATATAGCCACGAGATGGTCCTGATAAAAGTACCCAGAGATTTGGTATCCCCAACTTAAGTTTCTCTATTACTTTCAAGAAAATATCTGGACCTTTGATTAACTTAGGCTCATTGCCTTCGCCCCAGCCGACTCCATCTTTTTGGAACGAGCCAATTACAATAGCTTGTTTCGGAATATCCAAGTTCTGGCGTGCTGACAATCTTTTTTCAGGCGAGGTACGTGTAAATATGTTCGTATCAATTCCTATCGGTATGCGCATAACTTTCGCTGGGTCAATGCCGCTCGATTTTATCAATGACTCCATGTCCTTGTTTGAGACTCGAACTTTTGAAATATCTTTATAGTGCTTCGTCAGCGCTTCGAAACATTCTCTGAAACTTTCTCCCTGATGCGGTTTGCCGTGATAGTAGTCTACCGATATTCTGTGTTTTTTTTTGTAAATGCTCTCATATTTTAGAGAGAACTGAGAAGCATAATGCACTACTTGGGAAATATTAAAATAAACTCTTTTAACAAGATGGGCTGGTATATTGAGTTTATCGGCGACTTTTTTCAACTCCCGAGCTTCTTCATCTATAGCCCAACCGACGCTATCACCAATAATGAAAAGTCGGCTATAGGGCTTCCAAAAGATATTTCTCAATATGCTCATATTACTTGGTAAAGACAAGTCCATAGCCTGTTGTCCAGGCTTTCAGAAGAGGAGCAGTCGTTTTCTTATCTAACCACATGAGGAATAATACCAGGGGAATTTGAATTGGTCGCCACGACATCTTTTTAGCCAAAAACAAATGTTGAAGCATGAGGGCCGCAACGGCAAAGAGTGTTCCTTGTGCTTCCACTACGATCTTAGAAAATCCGCTTTCTTTCGCTACTTCTTTCCAGAAGGAATCGGTATAACGACCATAGTCAGAAGGATCACTGTGAATACCAATCATGAATGGGACAGTAGCTAATAATACACCGCCCGATTTAAGGATGCGGTGGGCCTCGATGACGACAGTGCGCGGATCAGGCACATGTTCTAAAAGTTCGCCCATGATCACTATGTCATAGGAGCTATTAGGTACAGGAATATTTTCAGCACTGGCGATGATATCAGGATGGCTAGATTCATCTATGTTGACATAGATGAATCTAGTGCCATATGTCTCGATATTAAATAATCCGCGTTTCTCGGTCCTCTTTCCCCCCACATCAATTATTTTTGTACCCTGGTGGAACAGATGCTTTTGGAAAAAAAAGAATTCATCAATAAAATGTCGTCGGACTGAAATTGAGAGGGAAGTGCGCTGCTTCATACTTTTCTTATTAAGCGGCGTATCTCCACTTCCCAGATGATGATGCCATAAATAGCATTTACAAGGGAAAACAGGAGTGAAGCCGCAATCAAGCCCCAGATCTGCCACAGCCAACCAAAGACAAGGAAAAGGGTTATACGGACGATATGATTACCAATGTTTAAAGCATAAGTTGCTCGGAGCATATTTTGACTGGCGAAAATACAACCGATATAAATTGTGACTGGGGCGATGATAAGACCCAGGGCCTGTACTTGAGAGTAAAGAATAGCATCGAGGTAGAGCGGCAGAAAGAACTTGAAAAGGAGTGGGGCAAAAAATAAATAGGTGAGAGACAAGGCAAGTCCAATGAGGAGAGAGAGGCCTAGGCGTCGATAAACAACCTGCCGGACCTCACCTAGCGTTCGCTGGGCAAGTCCGGGTACGGCTATACTCGCCCAATTCTTGATGAGACTCTTCAATCTCTCTGGTCCGGCTATGGCGAAAGCGTAAACAGCAAGCGTGGCTGGCCCAGCAACCTGAAAGAGGACAATCTTGTCCACGTATTGAGCGATAGTGCCGATGAGTCCGGCCCCAGTAATATGAAAAGCCGTGCGCCTCATTTCTCTCACTTGTACTGGATCAGGAATGGCCCAATCCAGGTGTCGAGTTGCAAACGTGTAGGCAAAAATATTAGGCAAGAGCGACATCGAGGCATAGACTGCGACGAGGATAAGGATATTGTCGGTTAGAAAAAGAGTGGCGACAGTAATGATTGCACCTATAATGCTGACGATACTCGTTATCTTCGTCAAAGTGTCGAAGCGTTTTCTACCGGTAAGAACCTGTTTGTATATATGGAAGGCCTCCGCGAGGGGATAGGCAAGTGCAAGCATCACAAGTGCTCCGGCGAAAATTAAATTGCCCTTGAAGCCGTAGTAGAAAGCGACGACCACAATAATGGCAATAGCAACGAGGTTGTACTTTAGTTGAAGTCGCAAAGCAACTGGGACTACATTCTCATGCCCTCTAGCCACAGCGCGCATCACTGCAATGCCTATGCCGGAGAGAGTGAGGAAACTTAAGGAAGCGCCAAGAGAGAGGAGGTAGTTGTAAGTACCATAAATCTCGCGCGGGAGGAGGTTGCCGAAAGCGATCATTGTGGCAATAGAGGCAAGAGTGCTTACAATGAATGAAAGCGTCGTCCAAAATCCGCCCTTGGCCAAATAGACCATGTCGAGCTTAAACAGAGGTTCGCTTGAGCGCAATACTTGGGACACCTTCTCTTTTAGACTTTGCATATGCTGGTATCATGTTAGGATAGCACACATGAGTAGGCCAAAACGAGCCATA
>Ga0209542_10008787_pt1 | contig 18732 bp, 25 predicted proteins | sample RifCSPhighO2_01_FD_184028 | JGI IMG/M metagenome (GOLD analysis project Ga0209542, IMG submission 184028) | Soil microbial communities from Rifle, Colorado - Rifle CSP2_plank highO2_0.1 (SPAdes) (version 2) | ecosystem: Environmental > Terrestrial > Deep subsurface > Rock core/Sediment ...
TAAAATGATTTGCAGAATTCGCAGTTGTCGTCGTTCCAGTCTTCCTGAACGCAGGTTAGATTTTTTGAAGAGCAAACTTGATTGCAAGATTGTCCCTTTGCTCCTTTGTATAATAAGGCAGAAGAAAAACCCAGGTTGAGGATTGTTATGACTAATATGAAAAGTATGATTCCCTCTTTTTTCATTGTTGTATTTAGCCAAGAGATTATTTAAATTTATAGACTTTGCTTGTGAAGCCAGAGATAGTAATGTTTATAATTCCCTGTTAACTCTATAAATTATGTCTTGGAAAAGAGGGATAGTCTGTTTATACTTTGCGATAATTTTATTTAGTTTTGCTTCGGCGGTGGATGTGACTAAATCAGGAGATACGGTGAGCGTGAGCAGTGCGACGAATCTTTATGCTTACGAAGTTAATTTTGCTTTTACTGGAACGCCTTCTGTGAGCAGTTATGGGAGTTTTTTGGGAGCTGACACGAGCACTGGAAGCAATACAAGGGGAACTACGTTTAGTGTTTACGAATCTAAGTTAGATCCGACGCAAACGGGAACTTCTGGGAGCGGAAGTTTGTTCAGTGCTTCAAGCACGGGAACTTTTACTTTGTCGAGCGCTGAACTTGTTTATGCCGACGGAAGCGAGACGACTTTGTCCTGCGGGGACGGGACTTGCAATTTGGCTGAGACAACTTCAAGCTGTGCGGCTGACTGCCCGTCAACTGGCGGGGGCGGGACTTCTGGAGGGGCTACAACAACCACTACAACTACAACTACGACAACTGTTGAATCTGTCGGCGTGTCTGTCTCGCCTGAGGAATTAAACGTTGATTTGATTGTTGACAAGGTTGAATCGGTTGAGATTACAGTTAGTAATGACGGCGACAATGACGCGACTTTAACTATGGAAGCGACTTCTGAACTGAGTGGCAAGGTGACTTTTAGTCCTTCAAGTTTTGTTTTGGCTCCTGGCGAAGAGAAGGTTGTTGAAGTTGTTTTTGCTGTTCGGGAAGGTGGACTGCTGACAGGCGAGATTTTAATCAAATCTGGAGCAATTGCAGTTGCGACGATTCCTACGTCTGTAAATGTGCGAAGCGAGAATTTTCTTTTTGATGTTGCTCTTGCTTTGGTTTGGGGAAAGAAAAACTTTTTATCAGGGGAAAATCTGCGGCTTGATATAAGTCTCTTGCAGGTTGGGCCTGAGGAGAAAGTTGACGTTACTGCTAATTATATCATAAAGGACTTTACCGGAAATACTTATTTTGAGGAGAGCGAGACTTTCTTTGTTTTGGGAGGCAAGGATTATATAAAAGAAATTTCGACTGAGGGGCTTCAGCCTGGAAAGTACACTGCCGGGCTTGAGATAGTTTATCCAGGGGCGTTTGCCACTTCGTCGACGCAGTTTTCGGTTGTTGAGAAGGCTGACAGAAGTTTGATTTTCTTTATTGGTGTCGCTGTGGTTTTGGTTGCGGCTGTGATTTTGGTAGTGGTGTGGGCTGTGAGGCGCGGCAGGAAGAAGGCTGTTAAAAAGAAGAGGGGATAAGTTTGTTTCTATCAAAAATCCTGCCTGCGAGCAGCTGTTCACTTCGCTCGCTCCAAAGCGTTCGCGAACGCGAGAATGAAAACTTCCTGTTTGCTTTCATTTGGCTGTGTCAGCAGACGAATGAATGAAAATCGCGAAGCGATTTGCTTTTCCTGCTCGCCCAAAAAAATAATTATCACAAAATCAAATCTCGTTTGCTAAATAATTCACAGATGAACCCCTGTGATTTTACCAAAATAATTTTTTCTTGGCAGGAAGCAGATGGATAGTGAGCGTGAGCGAACGGATTTGCTGGCAGGGTGATAACAGTATTACCAATTCCTCAATTATAATTCCACTTATCCAGCCCAAAATTCTTATCAAACCCAATCTTCTTGCTTCTAAGACTCTCAAATTTCTGGTGCATCAACTCAACATTCTCCTCGCAGACGAAATCATGATGCCTAAACCCTCCGCCAAAAGATTTAGGAATATGCAGAAGTTCATGAATTATAACTTTATCCTGCTCCTTCTGATTCAGCTTCTCAAACCTTTCCAAAAACTCAATCGCGTACCACGCCTTTGTGTCCATCGCCATCTGCATAACTTTCCCAAGCGCATGGCACCGCGCAATCGTCCCACGGGAAGACGAACCCTTGCTTCTCAAACACTTAACCCTTTCAGTCCTCACATGATTCATCCCAAGAACATTAATTATCTCGTCCATCCTCGCCTGCAAGTCCGGCGCATATTCATACCTCAATTTTCCACCTTTTTTCATTTCAGCCTCCGCAAGGGAAATGGAAAACGTGAGAAATTCCCAATTTCGCTCTTCTTTTTCATAACACAAATTAACAAAATAGGTTTTTAATTATTTAGATTATCAGCACCTGAAAGTCAATTGCAAACCAAGTATGATTTACCGAGATAATTATTTCTTTTGTTTATCTATAAGTTTTGTATGACGAACTCATTTACCTACCTCAACAATCTTCTTCCTTGACTTAGGATTCTTTATCCGAATCTCCTTAACACCAACTCCAAACTCCTTCGCCAGCAAATTAATCAAACGACGATTCGCCTTTCCGTCTTCAGCTTTCTCCTTTAGCCAAATATCGTAAACGCCGTCATCACGGCGAACAATCTCTTCCCTAGAACTTCCAGACTTCACATTAACTCTGATTATCATTTACGAATAAAAAATAATTATTATTTAAATCTTCCATCGGAAAAATAATTAACATATTTTTGATATGACTTTGTATTACCGACGGCATTTCCAGGTAATTAAGACTGGCTTATTATTAGTCATTTCTCCCATTATAATTAGAGACGTTAATCTTTCATCAGTGCTATCCGTTCATACTGCAGTCAATCCTAATAAACTGAAAATCTCTTCGATAATATGCTTCCGTATCGAATTTACATTAATTTTGTTTTTACGCTGAGGAATTGTTTACATCTTGGTCGTAAAAATAAAAATCACTCAAACCTAATCCCGTCATAATCAATCTTAAACGGAATAACTCTCATCTTTTTCAAATGCCCATTCGCCGCCTTTAACTTCTGAATCAATCTTTTTTTATTATCAGTGTAAAAAATCATGCATCCGCCGCCGCCAGCCCCCGTAGCCCTGCAAGCCAAATAATCTCCCTCGGCAAATTTCTGAATTTTTCTCATAGAATCTGTTTCCATTTTCTCATGCAAAGATTTCTGCAGCATCCACGTTTCATTAATCAGCTCAGCCATCTTTTTTTCGTTGGCAATATACTTTTTCATTTCTTTTGCTATTTCCTTCATTCTCTGAATTGCAAAAATATGATCCATGTATCTCTTACCTTCAAAAACTTCCTGATGAACATCCGACGACTGATGCCTGTCTCCGGTATAAACCAAAACCAATCTGTCAAACAAATGTGTTGCTTTGCTCTCACGAAAACTAACTCTGTGAATAGAGCCTTCCTTGTGAAACTCAAAATAATTAACTCCTCCGAAAACAGCCGCGCATTGATCTTGGAAGCCGGCCCTTTGTCCTATAATTGCATTCTCCAAAATATTAACTCTCTTCACGAGCTCCATTTTTTTATCAATCAGTTCAGGATTTGCTGCAACTAAATAAACTGTCCTTAAAGCCCCAGAAGTCCCGAGCCCTGACGCTGCAGGAACTTTCTCCAGCGAGGTAATTAATTTACCATTTCCCAAAGTTCCCTTAACTCTCAAATCAATAGCAGCATTCAAAACAGCACCTCCAAACTGTCCGCGAAACGGATCAGCGTCGCTCCAGCCAGCTGAAATATCAATTCTCACAGGAGCAGTCACCTCTATCATCTCCTAAAAATGCAGTAAGAGTTTTTATATTCTTCGCATGCAAAAAATTTCACTCATAAAAATTAACAACAATTACAGAACGATTATCCCCAAGAGGTTCAAACGAATATGCCCCATCATACGAGGATATTGAAAAGTGAGAACTTGATGAAGGAGCAGCTACAGCAATTCTTTCATGAAGGTCTGGCAAATCGCTGATATCGCATGTTACACCATGTGGCTCCCAAAGCTTGCCTCCAACAGGCACGATTAAATGAGTACTCCCAATAAACCCAAATTTCCTTGATTGAAAATCTTCTTCAGTCATCTCTCTCATAAGTTTCTAAGATTAAATCCATATAAAAACTTTTCTTCACCAATTAATAATGTATTACCAGAAATAAGGTTATCTTAATAAATGAGATAACAACTTTCTCTTTAATAATCTTATCAGTAAAAAACTAAGCTCCGAACTTTCTTTCAGCGCCAGTCTGCCTGTCAACCAAGTGAAAAGGCCTGGGCAAAACATAGGGCTTTTCCAACTCGCGAACCCATAGAACATGATGCGAATATTCTGAGTCAGTTCCGAGTCTATCGACAACCTTTCTTTTTCCGATATAAATCTCGCCGATATAATCTCCTGAAAAATAATCCTTCCCTGTAATCTGTGTCAAACACTGTGGACTGCTTGCATCCAAAGTCAGCAGCCTTCTCGGATGGCTCTCAAAATAAACTGTGTTATTATGCTCAGAAACATGATTCGATATTCCAAGTATTGAACTCGCAGCTCCCTTTCTAAAACAAAAAACTAAAACAAGTTCTCTATCAGGCACCTCAATTCTTTTCCTTAAAAAATCCCCAATTCCCCTATTCAAAATTAATGAAGTCATGACAAACTAATAAACTCTGGATTTAATTTAATTTCTATACTCCAGAATAATCATCTTCTATAATAAAAGACATTAAATCTTAACCAATATTCTTTATCTACGCTTCAGCCAATTCAGATTCATTAAAAATACCATCGGTAATATAAATTCGTATCGAGTTTATGTTAATTATGTCTTTGTGATGGGCAAACATTTATGTCTTGGGCTATAGTAATCTCTGCCTCGCCCAAACCTCTAAGCATCCTGCCCTCGATAGCATCCTCTAAAGAAACAATTCCGTGAGTCTCCCACGAGGCAGAATTTGTGTCTATGCGAACCATCCCAAAATGTTCCATGCTCCAGGGAAACCGGAAAACACTATTTGAAGTTTCATTAAAACTCCCAAAAACAAGAGCTTGCTCGCCAACTAAACATCTAATCCTCTCCTCTTCGTCCAAAGCTGTTCTTTTTTTCTCGTCACTATCAAGTTCGTAAGCAATATTGCAGAACAAAGGAGGCGCATTGTCATCAATCCCGCAAAATCGAATACTAATCCTCCTCAGCACATTGCCCTTAAACTCGCCACCATTCCAGCCGTCACCATGCCAATCAGCAGAATAAACTCTTTCAACAATTCCGAGAGCAGCAACCGGCTTGCCTACGAAATTATTTCTGATAAAATTCCCAGATTCATTGGTGCTGGCATCAATCCTAGACCTGCCTACGTTAATGCCATCGAAGTCAAGCAGTCTCTCAGATTCGTCAAACAAAAGCGTGTCGATATAACTATCCAAATCGACTCCTGCAATCTCGCTCATTTTCCTCATATCATAATTAATAACTCCATAAGCCGAGACAAGCTGTTCCCTGCTCAAATTAGGATAAAGTTTTCTTCCAAGCGTATGCCTCAAAAAAGATTCCCCAAGGACAACTCCGCTCAATCTATTGCTCCTAACTCTCAGGTATTGCCACTCTGTTTTACCATCGTCCTGAAAACTCGCCGTAACAACCGGCTGTGTCTCCGGCGCAGGATTAAAATTATAATCCTCTGGAATCTCAGTAAACATCTCGCATCCACTCAAAACCAAACCGGCAGCAATCGCTCCAATTCTCATCAACAGCCAAGAAAATGAAATGTTAAAAACATTTGTGTGCTCTACTTAAATGCAGCAGGATAATTAATTATCTCTTATTAATTCCGAGGTTTGTGCGAAACCTTTTTTGCAGGAGATTTAAGTCCAAAAAAACCGTTGCTCGTGAAACTGCCAAATCTCCGACTGGTTCTTACAGTCGAAGAAAAAGATATCTCGGCATCTCAGTTTGCTTCAGGATAAATGCAGTCCTGTCCTCTTCTAACATTGACATACGGAGCAGAAGCGTCCCTCGTATTTTCATAATTGCACTTTCCACAAGCTGTATAAAAGAGACATTCCCTTCCGCAAACAATTCCAGAGCCATTCTGAGTTGACATAAACAATCCCAAAGAAACAGATATTTAATTCTTTCTAAATACTAAAAACCTTGTCTCTCCCTTTATCCCTTTTCAGCTCAAACTTCGAAGGCTCAACCCCAAGACTCCTTGAAAGCAAGGCAAGAACTTCCTGCATATGATCCGCCTCATCTTCCTTAGACAAAATGTAAACCATATATCTCCTGTCGCCGAACTTCTCAACAAACTGCTTTGAACTTCCGAACCTTATCCTAACTTGAATATCCATGAAGAAATTAAACAACTCCTCTATTTAAGGATGATTATTTACGATACTTATAGTTGCTCCAACCATTATGAAATACATCAGTATCAAGATGAATCAAATCCAGATAATTATTTCGGTTTGATAAATTAATAGTTTGTCAATCTCGTTGTATTGTATTAATTTTCTTCTTGTAATAATTCACTCAGCACAAACTTGCCCATCCATTCTCTTCACCAGCACAGCATCAAGAGAATTAACTTTCAAATCTCCATTAACATCGTTCTTAGCACATTCCTCAAAAATTATATCGCATCCGGCCATAGACTTAACTTGTTCTGCATCAATCAAATCAACATTTCCGTCGTCATTCACGTCAGCATCGCAAGGAGCAGGCGAAAGCCGAACATCCTTAATCGGAAAAAAAACCATCATTAAAATCGCCGCAGACAAAATTAAAACAGCTAAAATAGTAAATTTGAAACCTCTTCCTGCCATTATTTACTTAGCAAATCAGTGTATAAAAAACTTCTGTCTACCCCGTCATAACCCCAAGCAAAAAACCTCACTTCTTCATCTTCCTCAACAACTTTTTCCTATATTCCTTTTCCTCTTCAAAACCCTTAACCTGCCTTTCCCAATATTCGACAAGATAATTTTTCTCATGCCCAAATTTCTCAATCTTCTCCTTATGCTTTTCAATCTGCCTCTGGATGCTCTCAATACCTTTCTCCAATTTCTTTTTTCTTTTAACCATTTTTCAGCCGTTTAACCCTACTAGAAACATAATCATAAAGCCTTTCAGCCTCGCTGACAAAAAGCTCATCCATTCTTTTCTTCCCATCTTTAACTCTCAAATAACCTTCATATGCATTCCCAGAACCAGAAATTTTCTTCGCCAGAGAAACTAATTGGCTCTTTTTGCAAACCTTGCCTGCCTTCAAACAATCAATTGTATAAACAATTCTCAAATTTAGAATCAATGAATAGGCAATGGCATCCCCAAGCTTCCATCCGTTCTCTCTCGCAAGCTCAATAAACTTCTTGTTCACTTCCAAAGCAGAATCAGCCAACTCCAATGCGATCTTCGTATTCTCTGCAGACAATTTAACCTTTTTCAGAGTTTCAAGCAATGCAGAATTAAGAATTGACTTAGCCTCCTTAAGCATTGGAAGAAGAGGGATAATGTTTCTGCTTAAATTTTCCCTAACATCCTCCTCAGCCATTAAAATAATATTATATCTGCCGATATCAATTCTTTTATTGATATTGTTTGTAACTACAAGAACATCAATATCACTCCTGTCTTCTTCCTCGCCACGTGCATAACTCCCCGCAATATAAATTCCCTTAATATTCTCAAGATACTCGTCTAAAATCTCAAATATTTCTTTTTTTATATCGGACGGCTTTTCAATTAATTCAACTCTTGCCCTGCCGTTAATCCAGTTAAGAGGCAGAATCACGCCGGCCGAATTTCCGACTTTTATAACTTTTTTGATTAGCTCCTGTTTCATGTAATAACATTGTTATAACATTATTTAAAACTTGCTACTTAGTCATAATTTCCAGCCCATCCCTATGCTTCAAAACATACTCCTTTCCCACCGCCCTCTTCGTTTTCAACAACACCGCCTTCACAAACCCCTTCCCGATATCCGTATGCAGACGAAACGCAAAATCCAAAGCCGTCGCACCGTTCTTCATCAGATAACAATCCGGCAAAACATTTCCCTTGCTGTCTGTCATTTTCTCGCCGGCTGGAAAAACACAAATCATATCCAACAAATCAAACACAACGCTATTCATAACTTCCTGCACGCCAGTCGAACCAAATTCCGCAACCTCCTCTTTTATCTTCCTTAACCCTTCTTTCTGTTTTTCATTAATCTCTTTGACTATCTTAAAATCTTTCTCTCCAGGAGTATATTCTATAATTCCATGCTTGTCTGCTTCTCTCAAAGCCAGCTCACCCTCGGCAAAACACGGAACAATCGGATAATCAAACTCTTCTTTAATCTTCTTCAAGTTCTCTCCGGCTTTTGGCCTGTCCATTTTGTTCGCCGCAATTATCATTTTCTTAGAAACTCTTCTCAACTCCCTTGCAAATTTCATCAACTCGTCATCTGTCCAGCGCGAACATTTCTCCGCATCCAAGCCCGACTTCCGAATAGCGTCTTTAACGTCGTCCTCAACAACCTTCAGCCCGGAAAACTGAGTCGCAACGGCTTCAGAAAATTTCTTCTTCTGCATTTCAACCGTCCTGGCAAAACCTCTCCATGCTTTGAGCAAAATTCCGTAATACCACTTATCCAACTCTTTTTCAACAATCACAATATCCAAGCCAGGATAATAATTTTCAACATGCTTTCCCTCGCCGTTCGTCTCGCCCGACATGTCAACAACATGAATAAACGCGTCCGCATTTGAAAGATCATTAAGAAACTCATTCCCCAATCCCTTTCCTTCAGAAGCCCCTTCAACCAAACCAGCCACATCCATCAAATCAAACGGAACAAATCTCCACTTTCCCTTGACATAACCCTCGCGCGGATTAGAAACCTTCCCGAACTCTGGAGCCAAATCCTCAATCTTCACATAACCCATCCCGTGATTCGGCTTTATCGTCGCAAACGGATAATCTGCAATCAGCACGTCTGCCAGCGTCGCCGCTTTGAAAAACGTGCTCTTTCCTGAACTTGGGCGGCCGACTAATCCGACTAACATGTTATTTCTTATACTCCTTTAAACATTTAGATAAATCTTCTCTTTGCAAAACTAAAAAAGGAAACTTCTGCCTTAGTTCATTCGAGTAACCCCTCGGCACAAAAGCACTCAAAACATTTTTCCCTTGTTTCTGAACAAGCTCCAAAGAAGGAACAAAATCAGCATCTCCTGATATCAAAAGACAAGTGTCGCACTTATTTTCTATCAAAGAATACCGAATCATATCAATAGCAATCCAAACATCTATACCTTTCTCTTTCTGATGATGATCTGCAATATCCAAAAAACTTCCTTCAACAATCGGCTTGCATTTATCACATAAGTCCAAAGAATCAACAAGATCCTGCCTTTGTTTCTTGATTTCCTTATTCGATAGCCTTTGCAATTTTCTTGTTATTACCTTGATACCTCTCTTTTGCAGATCTCCTAGAAACACCCTCTGTCGTTTATACACCAATTCGTTATCTTTAATATTAGGCATTGAAGCATACCATATAATCTCAACAACATCCAAATCTTTCTTGCTAGCCAACAACTCCACAACCTTAATTATGTCAAGATCCCCGGGAGTAAGCCAATGCTTAACATTATGATACCAATTATTTGCATCAACAAACACTATTGTCTTTTTAGACATCTAACCCTCCAACACTTAAAGAACATAAAACCCGGCATGTCCAGAGGAGATACCGGGGACTTAAAGTAATACCACGTGTATTGCAATCTTTATAAAACTTGCTGTTAAACATACTTCCTGAATTTGGACGGCCGACTAATCCTAATAACATCGTAAACTCCTCATTTCAAACTCCCCCATCCATAAAATCTCTAAAGGCATTCTCAAAAACCTTTCTGCCTTTCTCCAATTCTCGGGCCTTGTTTTCATAATAAGTATATTCGTCATTATCCTGTTTTTTTAAAATCATAGATTTCAGTAAATAAAAGTCCGGATGCGGAATTGTCTTTTCAGCTATTTTAAGACAAGCATCTATTTCTTTTAGAGCATTTTCAAAATTAGAAAACTCGTACAGTATCTGTGCTTTGTAAAAATAAGCATGGGGATTTTGTTTATCAATTTTGACCAGCTCTTCAACTTTTATCACAGCTTCCCCGAAATTTTTCAGCATGATTAAACATTCGATCTGCAATCCTCTTATCATTTTTATAACTTCTTTTTCAAGATAATGCCCATAATTAAGTAAAAAAGATAGATTTTTTTCTGCTTCATGCGGATTATTCTCGCTTATTAGTCTGTCTACACAATCTAGAACCGCCAAAACAAATGGTTCTTTCATCAATTCTTTTGGCTTAAACCAAAATTTTTTAAGAAAGTTTTCAGTTCTCTTTTTGTCAATCTTTCTTGCTTTCTCTACATATTCGCTGTAATACTTGTCATTTTCAAGAAAAAGATAATTTGCTACACCGATAACAAAATCAAAATTATGTGGCTCTTGCTCATAAGCTTCTTTCATGTATTTAGCAGCTTTGATAAAGTTTCCACCGTACATGTATCTCTGAGAACGGTAAAACGAAGCGTAAGCTTTGGTATCCTCATTTTTGTCAAGTTTGTTTAAAATCTGTTCTGCTTCCTCATATCTCCCTAAATCATTCAAAATTTCAGCTTTCATCAGAAAAATTTCGTCATCACTTACAATTTCAAGGACAGATTCAACGCACTTGAGTGCTTTTTCGTATTTTTCCTTATTGATTAAATAGTCAGCTTCCCGCAATAATTCATCTGGCTCTTTATAATTTTCATCCCACTCAAATTTTAGCTTCCTACTTTTCCCGACTGAATTTTTCTGGGGTATTTTACCGTAAATCTCCTCATACATCTGCGCAGGAGTCTTGCCCGTATCGCTTTGTTTCCTCACATTGTTATACCAATCTGTAAAATCTTCCAATTGCTTTTTTTCCTCATTTTTGCTTCTCGGTCTTGGTTTATTCTTAAAATACTCTTTCCATGCCATATCAAACTCTCGAATAGCAGGTCTTTCTTTTGTTTTTTTGTTGGTTTGTCTTTTCATTTCAGACTCTCCCCTCTTTTATTTTCTTCTACTAGTTTCAAAAAAATCCTATCTAATTCTGGTCTTACTTCCTCTACTAGTTCAGAAAACTCTTTACACAAATCTTCAATTCTTTCTGGATTTTCTTTAGTTATATCAAAAGAGACAGATAATGGTCCTGATTTTGGAATTATCCCTGGCACTTTGTGAGCAAATTCATTTCTTATGTTACTAATTCTACGAATTTTTTCAGTTAATCCTTTTTCTAAACCTAAGCTTATCTTTTCAAGAATCCTTATCTTTAAACCAAAAGAAAAATATTCGTCATCTAATGCCTTATGCATAAACTCATTTTGTCTTGATTCTTTGGCAAAATATAAATTTAAAATTGCGTTTACCATAGCTTCTACATCAATCGCCATTCCTATAATAAGACCTCTATGTTCTTGAGTTTTTACATAAGCCCTTCCCAGTTCTTCTTTTGTAAGTGTCATTTCAGACTCTCCTCAACTATCTTTATCTCTTCTTTCGTCAATCCGTACAGCTTGTACACTCTCATCTTTTCATCAATTCCTCCGCCGTAATTATCGTGTCATATCCTCCAACGTCTTGTTCTTTATGTTTGTTTATTCCTGTGTAAGCTAGGCTTGAATCTTCGTATCTTCTAAATTTGAAAACAGCATCATTCATGAGATTACTGTTAAACACCCCTAAACTCACCAACAACTCAAAATCTTTGACCGTTAATCCTGTAACTTTTTTGAACAAACTTGGTTCAAGTTTAGTAATAACGTCTTTCAAGGTCCTTTCTCTAAAATCAGTTAGATACATAAAAATTGGAATTCTAGTAGCAAACTTAATCAGCTTTTGTTGTATTTCTTTCCTCTTGCTCTTATATTCTTTTTCTTCCTCAGATAATCTCTCTTTTTCTTTGTGAGGTATCTCCTCTTCATCCGCCATTTTCTTTTTTGCTTTCTTAACTGCCTCAGATTTATTGATAATTGTTTCTATGTCTTTATTCAGATTTCTGAATCCTTCTATGCTCATTAAAGCTTGCATTGCCTGAGGATTTTTTAGTAGCCTGTTCAATGTTTCGTTGTCTACATTTACAAGCAAAGCACTTTCCCATCTCCTAGCAAGCAAAGTTGAAGTTGTTCCACTCATCGCAATGTCGAGAACACCGGCCGCATCAATCTGTTTCATTGAACTTCCGTCATAGGCAAGAATGGGCAAGAAATCAATAAATTCCTTCACCTTTCTCTCGGAGTCTAGTCTCTCGTCAATATTTAGTTTACAGCTATACTCTGCAATTTGCTTTAATGCTCTGTTTGGGGCAAAGTCAAAAACATAACACTCCTTCTTTATTATTTCCTCTTCATTGGGAGATTTTCCATCAGGATTCTTAACCGCCCATGGCGACTGAACCCTAAAAGCAGACTGAAAGTAAGTCTCAGGACTTGTTAAATTTCTCAGCATGAAAATTCCTGTCCAAGGTTTAACTGTTACTCCAGTTGTTAATTTTCCACATGATAAAGTTATAGACTTGCTGTTTAACGGACTTTCCATAGCTTTCTGAACCGGAGGAAGTGCGTTTACACCTATGCCTGCACTTGTTCCTGCAGCAACTACGATATTATAGTCATGATAAAATTTGTTTTGCCTTTGCATTAAAAGATTGTACATCGCATGGCAAGAAGCCACACTCGGTAAAAACCAAAAAGTATGAGATAAGACGTTAAGCAATCGAGAGTCTGAAAAAGGAAACGGTGGCTTCTTAGCACCCAGCTTAAGGCTGTCAATGTTTGTTTCCATGTAACTTCCTCTAATTAAGTCCAGCCATCTTTGAACCTCAGCTTCGTACATAAATTTTGCATCCCTTCCATTTCCAGTCGCCTTGAAGAATGCATTCAAATCGAAACGATCGAATTCTCCGCCGCTTACAACATGCATAATAGAATCTGGCAGTTGGTATGTTAAAAGAACCATTTTAGGCAGAGACAGGTAAGGGTTATCTTTTCCTTTCCAAGTCCCCTTTGCCCTCTGTTCATCAGTATAAGTCCAGTGAAATATTTGTTCTTCAATGAATTCCCCAGAAAGAATCGCTCTAAAGGGAGTTCCAGATAAATAGAGATAAGCTTTCGTTTTAATTGGAATCGTTTTCTCTAAGTAGTCAACCGTCTCTTGCTCATCAACTTCCTCGTCAACAGTCTCATCATCCTGAGTTAAATATTCTCTTTCCTCATCAAATAGCCCCCTTGCTAATTCTCTCCAAGCCCCATAATGGTATTCGTCAAATATCACACAGTCCCACTTAGTTTTATGCACCCATTTGTTCTTTATTTTGATGCCCCCAATTTCACTCTTACCTAAATAATCCTGAAAAGAGCCAAAACAGATAAAGGGCTTCTTTTTATTCAAACTTTCTGGTTTTATTCCGTTATGCTTAGAGACAAACTGCCAGCCTTCAAAATCTATATGACTCATCAAATCATCTTCCCAGGAGTTCTCAACTGCAGGTTTAAACGTCAAAACCAAAATTTTTTTCCAACCCATTTCTTGAGCAAGTTTGTAAGAAGCAAAGGTTTTTCCAAATCGCATTTTTGCATTCCACAAAAAGTGGGGAGTTCTCTTAGTATCTTTTTTGTAACGCTTAAAATAATGAACGGTCTTTCTGATGGCTTCTTTTTGTTCCGGTCTAAGCTTGTAACTTTGAGTCCTATCTTCTTCATTTTCTATGCCAGTCTTGAGAGCCAGAACAGCAGCCTTGAGCTGGTCAATTGAACATTCAAACCACTCTCCGCCTTTATTTCTTACTCCCTTCTTCTTAAGATATTTATGGATATCATAATCATCAAAAGAGCTTCCGTCACTACGCATCGCAGATTCTTCAAAAACTATCTTCCAAGGTCTTTCGCCAGGTCGCTTAGTGGGATATTGCTGAACAACTCTTTTTTCAACTCCGATAGTAGTATATCCAATTTTAAGAAGACCTTTGTATTTGGGGTTATCATCAATATAGGCGTAAATCTCAGGATGAATATCTGGCTTTTCAGAAAACAAATCTTTAGTCGTCTTCAGAGCCATTTTCTTCTCCCGCATTATCTCCGTTGCTATTCGAGTCCATTGGCCGAATCATGCTTTCAATAAAGTCAATTTCTTCTTTTGTTAGATTATACTTCTTGTAAAGCTCTTCATCTGTCCATGACTTTGAGAAGTCTTGTATTGGTATAAGGCCGAAGACACTTTTAGTAACGTGCATTGTGCCTTTTCCAAAATAAAGTAATACTTTGAAAAAATTAGTTTCAATAAAAGTTTTGCAATTTATTTGCTCCATTTCATTACTAAATGGTCCAATCAATAAAAATGTTTCAGTACAGATTGAGCCCGGTTCACCCATGATTACTTCTGGAGGGTCAATTGCATTTGTAGAGTAGCTTGTTGTAAAGTATATTTTGTGTTTATTTATAGAAGCAAGATTGTTAGTAGGTGTTTGTTCTGAGACATATCCCACAATCCTTCTTGCGCCCCCCTTAATTCCTTTTACTCCATATACCTTTAAGCTATTTTTAAAAGGCTCTAACTGCAGATTTGATTCTGGATATCTTTGAGGATCATTGAATAAGTAGTTTCTAATTCCGTAAGGTCTTGTTAAAGAAACAATCTCAGAGAATCTTTTGCCATTTGAAACTTTTTCTATAATTGACAATGCCCTATTGTCTCTAAGCACATAGTCAAAAAAATTATTTTTTAGAAACCTTGAATATTTAGTTATTGAACCGTCATTTGACTTGAAATTATATTCCGTAGCTCCCCGATAATCTTTATCCCACAAAAAATAACTAACACCCCCATCAAGATGGAGGCCAGGAAAACAATCCGATGCCTTTTCAAAATCATAGATTATTTTAATTCTCTTATCAATAATCATTTTTTCCCTAAACTTTTTAAGCCCTCTTCCACCGAACATCCATTTTGATGGGGTAATCATCACCAAATATCGAGGGTTAAGTAAAATAGCTTGCTCAATGAATTTATTATAAATAGGGATAGCACTGTCACTACTACCACCACTGCCATCGCTCAACTGATAAGGCGGATTCCCAACAATTACATCGAATTTCATTTTGAATATTTCCTCTGGTTTTTTAGTGTGTATAAACTGATAAGCATATGATTCCAAAGCATCTCCTCGGTCGTAAACTTTCTGGCTTGCCCCGCAATACACACATCTTCCACTTTCCCAAGTGTGCTCCGATTTATATAATTTTATATTGCCATCAACACCTTTGAAATCACTACAGACAGAGTACTTGCCAATGGCATTTTTTGAGCAATATACGCTTCTCCTTGATAAAAGAGAAGTTAACTCTGTGATAGCTATTCCATAAAGCTGATTCTTAAAAATATGGTCTATTCTTTTCTGTCTATTAGGTATTTTCTTCTCTAACCCGACATTTAACCTCCTTGCAATTTCTCTCAAGAAAACACCGGTCTTGCATGCAGGATCTAGAAATTTAGCATCTTTGTTGCTCCAAAGTTCTCTGGGTAACATGTCTAACATTTCATTTACAACCTTTATCGGAGTAAAAACTTCATCATTGCTTAGGCTGGCGAGACAAGTTAGGATATCTGGGTTGTAACTAATTTTTTGCGTCATCTTTTTAATTCCATGTAATTTATGATAGAATAGTCTTTTAAAACATTTGGCAGAATAACTTTCTCTCCATTATCATTACTCGCGCTATAATTCCAAAAGATAGTTGGCGAGGATATATCTTTAAACGAATACTCCTTTTGCTTTAATCTCGCATCATTAAAAGGCATAGACCATTCGGAAAAAACTATCGGTTTACCTTTAACGTCTTTCATTGTTAGGGCATCCCCGCAAACAATGTTTTTTTCTAAAATAATTTCTAAAACTTCCAGCAACCTCTCATTCGCACTTTTTTTAAAGACAGAGTTATACTCTTGTGCAAATATCCCAAGTAACCTCTTCCTGCAATCTTCTATGTTGTCTTGAAGCAAGTCTATTCCATAGATACTTGAGATTGCAATTACAGAATACCTGTCATAATCGTATTGGCTTTTTCTGTATTTTTGTTTTAGCACCTTTAATTTTCTGTTCAAGACTTCAACTAGAAAATTGCCTGTCCCGCAGGCAGGCTCAAGAAATCTGGAATCCAACCTCTCCGTTTCATGTTTCACTAAATCAAGCATGGCGTTAACTTCTCGTTCATGAGTAAAAACTTCTGCATGGTCAGCCACTCTTTTTTTAGACTTAATCTGATGATTTGTTTGCTTTTCGTCTTGTTTCTTATCCATTCAAGTTCAACAAAAACATTCTATAAAAACTTATCTCAAACAAATCAGCAAACAAGCCAAACTATAATCTCCCGCCCAAACACCTAACTGACTCATAATCCAGTAAAAACCGCAAAATATAAAAACACCACCATAGTAATACTTTTATGAAAAACCAAAAAGAACAAAAGATGGAAACAGTTCCTGCAAAACTGACAAAACGCATAGTTTTAGAAATGGAAGAAGTCATAGAGCAGGGCTGGTATGCAAACAAATCCGAACTAATACGCGATGCAATCCGCGAGCTGATAAAAAAACAAAAAGTAGTACAACTGGAATCCGCCATTAAAGAAGATATTCAATGGGGATTATATGGGAAGTAAAGCCGTCTCAAACACAGGACCAATAATTCATCTGACAGAAATCAACCTGATTAGAATACTAACTATCTTTCAGAATATTACAATACCCGAAGAAGTTGAAGAAGAATTGATAAAGAACAAGGTGTCAATACCTAAAAAAATCAAAATAACTCAGCTTAGACCAGAGTCAAAAGATAAAACAAAAATCCTGACGAATGAATACAACTTGGATTTAGGAGAAGCAGAAGCCATCTCACTAGCTTTGCAGGAAAAATCAGACTACTTTCTAACAGACGACTTAGGTGCAAGACAAATTGCAAAAGAGTATAATATCGAAACTCACGGAACAATTGGCATTATCTTAAGAGCATTCAAAAAAGGATTAATCAGCAGAGAAATAACTATAGAAAAAATTAAAGAACTTAAGACAAACTCTTCTTTGTTCATAACACAGGATTTGATCAGTGAAGTTGTTGAATCAGTTAAAAATTTCCGTGGATGAATCTCCAACAAACTATCGGTATAATAAAAGACATTAATCTTTCACCATTGTACCTATCCAATCAGAATTAATTGAGAATGCTATAGGTAATAAAAACCATATCAAATTCACATTAATAATGTTTTTTACACTGAGGAACTATTTACGTTTTGTACTAAAAACCCTACTCAAACACAACATTCGCAGGCAGTGGAATCCTGACACTTTTCATCCCACCGCGCTTTCTGAAATTCAGAACTTTATATCCTTTCAATTCATTTGTTCGTTCATCCCTCGCCTCAAAAACATCGTCGTCAACCTCATCAAAAACACACGAACTCGGTTCTCCGATTATAATTTCTAAAATATCCCCTTTAGCATCATAATAAAGTTCTATACTTTTTGGTTTCATCTTCTCTTCATATTCCTCGCCATAAAGACAGGTATCATATTTATCTTCATTTAGAGAGTTAATAAAAATATCGCTAAAAATTTAAATACCCAATTAAATAAATTCATTTCATGCAATATCAAGAAAAACCAATTGTTCACATCGAAATTATATACAGCAAACCAGGACTGACAGGAGAAAAAGGAAAGCCGATATGCGCAATTAAATACTCCCTAGACAGCGGGAGACTTCAAGTATTTGGAAATATAACGGTATCAGGAAGAGAAGACTATAACGCCCTGGAATTAGACGTTTTAGGTTCTAAAGAATTAAACGGCAGACAAGTTGAAATACATTTGATAGCAGAAAAAGACATTCGCCAGGCAAGAGAATCAGAATTAAAAAGAATCGCAGCCGAGCACAACAACGCTATCTCACAAGATGTAGATGTTTACCCATTACAAGAGAAATAATTAATATAAATTCGAGACGATTGTTTATTACCGATGATGTTTTTAATGGTTAAAATTTAATGACTTTTGTTATATTTCTTCCCGCCCTTTGAACTCCCATCCCCAGAAAACCCCAACGCCGCAGAATTAATACAATACCTCTTCCCCGTCGCAGTCGGCCCGTCGTCAAACACATGCCCGAGATGACTTCCGCACTTTAAGCAAACAACTTCAATTCTCCCGTAATCGTCTTTCAGTTTAACCTTCCCCTTTAAAACACTGTCAAAACTCGGCCAGCCCGTTCCCGAATCAAACTTCGCACTCGAATTAAACAACTCATTGCCACAAGCCTTGCAAGAATAAATTCCCTTCTCCTTGTTATACAGCAACTCGCCCGAAAACGGCGGCTCTGTCCCGCACATCCGCAAAACATCAAACTCTTCCTCAGACAATTTCTTCTTCCACTCTTCCTCTGATTTTTTCATCAATAAAATAATCGAGAGAGATTAATAAAACTACCTCAAAACCCTATAATGCAACTGAACAGTATTTGCAGATAACTTTTTAGTTCCAACCAACTCTAACCGAGATTCAAAATCGTCATCAGCAAACAATTTAATCCCCCT
>Ga0209542_10008789_pt1 | contig 18724 bp, 22 predicted proteins | sample RifCSPhighO2_01_FD_184028 | JGI IMG/M metagenome (GOLD analysis project Ga0209542, IMG submission 184028) | Soil microbial communities from Rifle, Colorado - Rifle CSP2_plank highO2_0.1 (SPAdes) (version 2) | ecosystem: Environmental > Terrestrial > Deep subsurface > Rock core/Sediment ...
GTTCACGTATTCCTTCATCCTTCTCCTTTGATCTTTAGACATTCTCGCAATACTGTCCCCAATGGTCAAGTTTGTTACTGCTCCCGTTGCTCTCAATTTTAAAATAGCCTCAGAAGTATTATTTTTGTGGCGTTCGTTTAATAATACCCCATCGTCATACGCGTGTAATCCGTCAAAAAATCCTCCAAATACAGGTTGCGCATAAATACGAGATCTTCTTGCTGTTACCGCTACAGAATCTCTATAAAACATACCATTAAGTTTTGTGATCAATCCTCTAGTAACTTTTCCAATACCGGGCAATTCTTTTAACCTTTTTATTAAGGGCCCAACCTTCGCTAGCGTTTCAAGTTCTGGGAATAAACTGTCTGGTTGCATTCTATTTCCCTCAAATAAACCAATGCTTAAGTCAAGTGGGGCGCCACAACCAATTATTTTTATTTCTTTATGTTCTTTAGTATTTTCCCTAACGTACTGTCGTAATTTTGTAAAGAACTCTCTGTAAACTTCTGGTGTTGATTTAGTCTCATCTCTTAATCTGCGCATAAAGACCATAGACAAGAAATCTGTTTTGAAGACATCAAATCCAAGATCAGAATACTTTTTGAAAACCTCGAACAAATGCTCTTGTACTTCCGGTAGTGAGATATCTAAAAGGTAAGGCTGATCCGCTATTGGCATAACATCGCCCGTTGGCTGCATTTGTGGGAGAGGAAAAAGTACAGGCTTTCCATTGCCACCTCTTACAAGCCAGTCTGGGTGCTCTTTAACTATTGGATCTTGTTTAACAACCATAAACGGCGCAACCCAGATTGCAGCCTTCCTTCCAGTTTTATGTATTTCTAAAGCTAACTCGGCAAGATCGGGAAATTTATCAGTATTTACTTCCCAAGAACCTGCTGACTCTTGATACCCGTCGTCTAAACATATTGTTGTTATATCTATTCCCGCTTCATTAATTGCTCGTAACTCCCCAAGCATACTTTTTTGAGTTACGCCCTTACCTTCTACGGCCCATGAAAACCACCAAATTTCTTTATCAAACATTTTATCTCTTCGCTCGTTTAATTTTGATAACTGCTCGGAATAAGCGTCCGCTAATGTGGAGTATCTTACCCTTCTTCTGTCTTTCTTTCCATCCACATTTGGTGGGTTTGGTTCAGCCTTTACTATAAATACTTGAAAGCGAACATTTCTTTCTCTATCCACGCCTTCTAAGTTTTTAATTACAGCCACAGTATTACCATTTGGTTGAAACTCAATATAGTCGATGTCCACAGATTCGTTGCCTTCATGATTTGGGTTTAGGTTTGGAATAACTCCTACAAATAAATCGTGCGTACCTTCATTCGTTGTACGCCTAAGGTCTAAGTATCCATAACTTCTTCCAACCCCGGTCTCTATCTTCTCTCTTCCCATACCGGGCTCAACCACATTAACAGTTCTTCGACGTGAAACACTTCCTTTGAGGCTTTTCATTCTAACGTCGTCTCCGAAAGCCTGTTTAAACTCATAGCCCGACCAAGTATGAAACCCACCCGTGATAGCTACATCATAGTCTCCAAGATTTTCAATACCCAAAACTAGAGAAACCTTTTCAGCTTTTTTGGGAACGGATGTTTCCATAGATACAACATGTCCAAGCAGATTGCCGTTAGCATCGTAAATCTCTTCGTACCTACGATTAAAGAACAAGATTTCAGTCTCACTTCCATTTTCATCTATTAATTTTAGTGAGCTAGGAAATTCAACACTCTCAAGACCCGGGAGTTTGGCATGTTCGGTAATACTATCAATTTCTTCAGCAATTTCAGGCTTTCCATTCAGACCATTCATACCTCGTAAGTATACCTTAACTGCCCATGATGATATTATTTAGTAAATATGGCAAACGAAAACCAATTTAAATTAAAAACAAAATATATAGCCACAAGAGGTGTAGCAGAATATAGAGATACAATAAAAGAATTTGTTAAGCCAAGCGATTCTATTTTAGAAATTGGATGTGAATGGGGGACTACTTCGGTATTAATTCATGAGGTTTGCAAAAATTTAATAGCCACTGATATAAGTTTGGAATGTATAACTAGAGCCAGATCGCAATACCCAGAAATTCGTTTCGAAACATTAGACGCGTTTAATATTAAGGATGCCATGAAGTTTAGTGATAGGTTCTCAAAGAATTGTGTAGTTTGGAAATACGGCGTCTCATAACTTGGGGTTTAGCCAAACTGTAAGACGCCGTTTGTAATTAATTCTTTGAGCTCAACAATTTCGTACAGATTTATGCCATCGGAAATTTTAGTTCCGACAATAAACAAACTTGGTATATGGTATATTTCGTATCTACTTCCACCACTAGTCCTAGTTTAGTTATTGCATCTTGGTATTATTGTAAAGATTCGCCTTCGAGATTTTGTAGTGAGAGGTTGCTAATTATACCTAATTTTATAAAAAATAACCTCTCTTTGCAATTTTGCGCGAGAGGTTTTTGCAGACGTTTACTTGAAACTATTTGGATTGTCCTGCTTCATACCTTACCGCTTCAATAATCTTTGTGTCATCGCTGAATGTCGAAATAACCGTCACTCCGGACTTTACAATAAGTAGTAACATACCGTAATCCCAAAGTTTAATCGCAAAAAAAGTCCTATGGGAAAGGTTAAAATAACTAGGAGTGACCAATATCCCCATCCTACAATAGATTGCCACATCATTATAAAGCTAACAAAACTTGTAAGACACACAACAACCAAGCCTATTAGATCCACCAACTTGAAAGCGTTTTTTGCTTTTTCGTTCTTCATTCTTGGAAAAAGTCTTGCACCAGAACTAAAGAAAAGAATAGGGCCTGTCAAAAACAAACCTAACCAATACCAAAACGCCCAGTTTGGAATGCTCATCTCCGTCTCCTTCTTTCGTTTAGGCTAGCACGATTAGAATCACAGCAATGGCAATTGCAATCGCCGTGATCACGGGATTATTCCATTTTTGTTGAACCGCAAAAAATGAAAGTATAATTACGCCGTACTTTGCTCCAAAATTCACCCAGTTCGAATGGGTTTTATATATGGACTTGGCTATATTTGCAAGCGCAACCCAAGTAACAAAAGCCCAAAAGAAAGGCCAAAATCCCATTCCGATCCATATAAAGATAAATGACAGTACGAAAATGACTATTTCTCCCATGCTGTGTCTCCTTTTGTGAATGGGTTTTGTATCGTTAGTATATTATAAGGCAACAACTAATATTAGTCAACCTGTAGTATGTCGCAGTTTTGAACAGAACTGTATTCAAATTATTATTGATGCGATTAGTTTGGTGTGAAAAAGAGGAATCCTCTAACTTTCGTCTTGAGGATTCCGATTGACTTGGAGCAGTTTTAGTGTGAGCAGTGAGAGACTTGAGATAAGTGTTCCAATAATCAAGGTCACAATAATCCATTCTAATGTTAATGCTTTAATCGTGACCATGATTATCAAGGGTGGAAATACTATACCCAGAATTGATACAAGGTCATGAATTCCTAACACACCTCCCCATGTAGCCATAAAGCTTAACACAATGGTGGATAATGCTTGTTTATTTCTTAAGATATGCACCTTTGTTACAGTCAGGTATATTTGAATTACGCTCATTATCAGACCCATCAGGCTGAGAATGCCGAATACCGCGACGGCCATAGGTTCCCGTGCATCGGCTACGCCATCCTGTAGTAGTATGTGCCGGAATTCCATAAACAGATAAACGGAGTTTGGAAGATGCATCAACCAAACATACCCCCAGAAACACATGCTCATTTTACTTCCCGACCTCTGTGATTTCAGGTAGAATCGAAGCCATATTAAGGATGTGAAAACCAAAGTGACATCTGTCCATAAACCAAAAGGAAATACATCGTGCCCGTAGAATACAATACTAAATCCGTGTATTTCCATAGCCCGCCTCCTTATGATATATGCGTACTAGGTTTTTTTGAGAGCTGTTGAAATTATAGCGTAAAATTCAAATTTAGTCAACCTGTAGTATATTGACTTTCCGTATTGGAGATTACACGAACCGTGAGGGAATTGGTGTTTGTTTAAAAAACAAGCCCTGTGAATTTCTTCTCAGAGCTCGTTGCAAAAGTTCAAACCCGCGTTACTGTGTTGTCTCCAACCACGGAGGGGTATTGGCAAAATTTACGTCAAAACCAATTCTTTCAAGAGCCGCCTTGAGTTGTAAGCTGGTGCTATCTTCCCCTGCCTGAAAGTGGCATACACTAAATTCTTCCATTGGGCGTTCGGGAGTACCGCCAAGTTCCTGAGATAAAATTCCCGCAAGTGATAATGTATAGCAAACGGCATACCACGATCCGGGCGGTCTTGCAGGAACAACAACCATTCCGTCGTCCGGCATCTCATCAAGATCAACTGAACACATATTCATCGCCAAACGAACAGTCAGCGTACCTCTGTTGGCCATAGCCATTCTCCTTTTGATTGTGCCTAATCATCTCGCCTATTTGCTTAGGGCGGCAAGAGCTACACCTTCACTCCCATCCCCAACAAACCAAATATCAATAACAATCCCGGTACCAGGAACTCTTTCCCACCACAGAACCAATTTTCCCGCGTCGCGAACTTCTGCAACGGTAAGTACGAGCCAATTGAGAAGAGGCCGGTTGCGTCGTACGACAAGCAGTACCCAAGCATCGTCCAAATCACCGTTCACACCTTTGTTGAGAAGCCAGTAGTCGCCAACTTTCACCCATTTGCCTACAGGCAAGGTGGAAACATTTGCACCGTTTGGAAACTTTTCTTGAGTAAGACTGCTCAAATCTTTGTATGCGAACCGTCCGCCGGCTTTCTTTGCCAACCGTGTCTTTAAATCGTAAGTATCCATGGTTGATCTCCTTTTCAATTGTTAGTGTATGAGGATTATAAAGTAAGCACCGGTATTAGTCACCTGTACTTAATGTCTCATGACATCTGCAACAACTTCCATGGGTGTTTTTAAGTTAATACCAAGGTGTGGTCTCCATGTGTTGTATTTGTTTAGGTACTTAGCAAACCATTCACGTAACTCGTCATAATGTTTGGGAGATTTCTTCATCATGAAAAAGAACTCTTCCTCATCTGTTCTAAACGATCTCTCTATTACAGCGTTCTCATTTGGAGTGTTTTTATGTATGAAGTGGTGTGTTAGTCCTATATCCTTTAAGTATTCCAAGAATCTATCTTGAAACTCAAGTCCATTATCCGTTTGTATAAATACAGCTTTAAAGGGAAGTTTTGGTAGAATTTCCAGTAACCTTGGACGAGCTGTTCTTGCTATCATGAAAGCAAATATAACATGCTCGGACAATATGTAAATACGATTGACAAATTGTCCGTTTCATGGCTCCCCATATTGGAGCTTATACGAACCGTTAGGGAGTTGGTGTTTGTTTAGTTTTGAAGCGATAAAGTAACTTGTATGCAATATGTAAATACAGTTGACAATGTGCATGGAATCGTGTAATGTATTTTTATGCTACTAATCAGATCTTTAGGAAAAAAAATAAAATTATTATCAACAAAATTCCCTGTCGTTGCAATTACGGGACCGCGTCAATCAGGAAAAACAACACTAATATTAGATCTGTATAAGGAATACAAGTATTATAATCTTGAAAATCTCGAGTTTCTAAATCTTGTCGAAAAGAATCCCGCCGGGTTCGTAAAGGATAATTCAAGAATAATAATTGATGAAGTACAAAAAATGCCAAATCTTTTGTCATATATACAGGTTAATGTAGATGAAAAAAAGATTATGGGGGATTATGTTATTAGCGGTTCTCAAAACTTACTTTTATCTCAAAATATTAGCCAATCTTTGGCAGGACGAGCGGCTTACATTACTTTATTACCGTTTTCTCATGAGGAACTCAAATCGAAAGATTTACAAAAAAGCTCTGTGTACGAACAAATATTAACAGGTTTTTACCCCGCTATTTATGATAGAGATATAAATCCAACAGATTATTTTAATGAATATCTAATCACCTATGTTGAAAGAGATGTTAGGCAGCTTATAAACATCTCTGATTTGTCTCAATTTCGGAAATTTTTGGGTTTGCTCGCGGGTAGGATTGGTCAGTTACTAAATCTCTCTTCTTTAGCAAATGATGTGGGTGTTTCTCACAATACGATAGAGGGATGGATTTCATTACTTGAGGCCAGTTATATTGTTTATCGATTACCGCCTTATTTTGGGAATTTTGGTAAACGACTTATTAAATCACCGAAAATATACTTTTATGATGTTGGCCTTGCCTGTAGGTTGTTGAACATATCTTCCGAAGAAGAATTAAAGACCCATCCGTCTATTGGTAGTTTATTTGAAAATCTTGTCATTTCTGAGATACAAAAATATATAAATAACTCTTCAAAATCAGCTACTCTTTACTTTTATAGAGATAGTAATGGCAATGAAGTAGATTTAGTTATAGACACTGGAGTTGGTAAAATACCTGTTGAAATAAAATCCGCAGGAACCTTTTCTAACGATTTCCTAAACGGTATTACTCGTTTTGTATCGTTGGATACAAGAACAAAAGATAAGTTTATAGTATATACAGGTGTTGAGACTGGAGATTTTGATAACACCAGATTATTAGTTTGGAATAATTTAAGTCCATTGTTTGAACGCATCTAGTAATAAATACAATTTGATCCCCGTATTGGAACTTATGCGAATTGTGAGGGAGTTGGTGTTTGTTTAAGAAGTTAAATAACTTTTATTCCAAAGTTTGTAATCTCTTTAGCTAACGGGTCAAATTTGTTATTAAGATCCCGTCTGTTATATGGGTGTGCCTCAATCATAGGATCTATCTTCGAAGATATTTTTGTTAAAGCCATCATTTCCTCAAAAGAATTATTACCAAATTTATTTGAAATCACACAAAGGTCTAGATCGCTATCTGGCCTAAATGTTTTTTTTGCGTAAGAACCAAACATGATAATTTCGTCCACAGCAATACCGCTTGCCTGTAAAGACTCATAAAAAGCTTCTATCAAATTTTGTGGAGCATCTCTTAGTAGTGTTTTTTTATCCATGCGTAAATCCTTTCTACTTTTCCAAACCATTCAGTTGTATATTCTTTAGTTGCTATTTTATATCATCGTATCTTGCCTGTACGTTGTATTTTGTAATAATACTTAAGTCCTGCAAATCCTCATCCGTGAATTTTATTTTTGTGAGCTCCGCGAGTTTTACTAAATTATGTGTAAATGGCGGAGAGTCATTTTGAGCTTTGGTTACAGCTCCTTTTAGTAATTTTTCCAGAGCTAACTCGCCAAGAAATAGCGCCCAATCATAGTGGTTTGTTTTAATTAAGTCTTTGGCTGTACATAGATTTCTTTCAGCACTTTCTTCCCATGATTTTATTATTTCTTCTTGTCCCATTGTGTCATTTTACTATATTTTTGAAGCGCTGTCTGTATATTCTGTAAACTTTACAATCCGATTTATATTTCTCCAAACCGACAATGCGCCGTTGTAAACGAAGAGTTCTCAATAGTAATTAGTTAATAGTTGCAACAGAATTAAGCTCCACACTTTTCAATTGAGTAGTATATTCCAATAATTTAGATCTCCACTCAAGCTCCTTACCTGGCTCCACGTTAATAAGATAGAAGCCTGCATGTTTTTCAGATGTTAAACCCAAACTTTTCACAAAATCAGAAATGTCATTCTCGCTAAGACTGATGTTGAATGTTACCAACAATTCACCACATGCGTACATCTTTCTACCAGAACCGCATAACAAGTGCGCATTTTGCGTTTGAGAAGGTTCCTTTTTTATTAAGGAGTATCTCCCAATAAACAACAAAACAATTGCCGTGCTAACAAGAATTACCACAACAAATAATTTGAATGCTTTTTTCATAAATGCACTTTAATCATAGCAAAATTTAAATAGTAAGTGCAAATTTGGCTCCCCCGCGTGGACTCGAACCACGAACCTTGAAGTTAACAGCTTCCTGCTCTACCATTGAGCTACGGGGGAATAGTACACGGGTATGCTAACACGACGTGGTTTTATCATCAATGAGATCGGGAATTAGCTTTGAGTTGCGGGCGTTTGTTTTTCTGGTAATTTTGAGACAACAAGAACTCCAAACAATAAATTCAATACGAAAAACCATAAAGGCACATGGATTGGAAATTTTACTACCATTGAAACTATTTCAACTATTAAAGGCAACGTAAAAGTATGGAGTGCGATTTGAAGGTATTTTGAGAAAGGCATTTGAAGTTTTTTAATATTTCCGACAAGCATTAACCCAAGAGCTACAGGTAAAACAAGAACGAATTTAACTCCCGCGTAGTATAAAAGCGTTCCGAATAAAATTGCGAGGAACATAATTATAGGTATGAACGAAAGGAATGGTTTTACAGAATTAATTGTTTTAATAACATTTTTTTTTGTTAATTGTCCGTCCGGATAATCTTTAAATGAACGAGCTTCAATTTTATCTTGAGATTGAATTAAGAGATTTGATTTGTTTAACAGTATTAGTGTTTTATATTTTTCCATGTCGTCTAAAGTTCCATTTGAATCAAATACAATTAGATTCTCGAGTTCTTTTTTAGTTTGCGATGTTAGTTCCAAACTGCCTTTTGGAAACGGAACAATAAAAGGTTCCGGTTTGTTTATGCTTACCTGCCCACCTTTACTTGTGATAATTAAATCATTTGGATAGTAGCTTGAGGCGGTATTTATAAAAGTGTTTAATTCCTTTTGTATTTTTGGAAAGGTTAAAATTGTTGTAACACTAGAAATCCCAATAGATAAAAGAATTGTTAGCATGAAAAAATACTTTACGGAAAAGGATAAAGGCGCCAGAACAACATCTCTGTAATAATTTAGTGACGAAACGCTTTTATAAAATGAATAGAAAAATGCTTTTATTCGAAGAAAAACTTTGTTTAATTTACTCACTGATTTATTTTAACATGCTGATGTATAATTTGAATAATATGACAAGTTTTTTGCGTAAGTATTTATGTGCAGTTTTCTTTTTGGCCACATTGTTTGGGCTTTTCTTTGTAGGTATAGGAAATACATATGCGTTTGATGGTTCGGTTAACATGTCTGAATTTGTAATTCCAACCTCAGGGGCGGGGCATACCATAAGTACCGGTGAATCCATCAGATATACCACTGATCCTGGGGATGTAGGCGGGACAGTGAGAATGTATAAAAATGCCAACTGGGAACAGTTTGTTAATGATGGAAGTAAAATAAGGAGAAGAGAAGATACAAGCTGGGCTCCCAACGGAGATGTTTATTGCACAAATGGAAGTAGAGCTATATACACACTTACTACAGACGCTGTTCCGTCTAATGAAGGCGACCAGGTAAATGGATCGGCGGGTTGGTTGAATAGCAGTATCAATTTCTCAGCGTCTACGGCAACTGCAAATTCGGATGTATTAAATATTATTCCACTTGATTCGGCTCCGGTTTATGGAACCAATGGTTCCACAAGACCGTTTTGCAGAGTACCTTCTTTACCGGAATATCCCGCAATTGGAGCATCTCAGCAAATGAAGCTTACTTACTACGATTCTAATAGTTTTACTTTTTGCACTAAGATAAATAATCCCAATCCGCTCATAAAAATAGAAGTTATCGGTGGCTTTGGAGCTGGCGACACATTTTTGTACATGAAAGATTACGGTTTAGTTGGGTTTAGCGATCCAACAGGTAGAGATGCTGGGTGGATGGGTCCTGGCGCGGATCCTTCTGATTGTAAAGCTGGGGGAGGTGGAGGTGGGGGGACTAAAAAAATATTCCACCTAAACGGACAAGTACTAAGCAGTAGACTACTTACCGGATATGGAGTTTCGGGTTCTAAAAAAGGTGCTGGTTTAAATAAAACAGTTTCCTCCGGACTTCCGGTTGAAGGAGCGCTTGTAGCTTCTTATCAAGGGCTGTTTAATGACGAGAATCAAACCGGAAAGCAAAGAGGCCAGATAAAAACCCTCTTTGCCTCTGTTACTACAAATTCGGATGGAAGATTTTCTTTGCCTGTAAAGGTTTGGGAATTTGAGGACAGCAATTATATAGCATTTTTTTGTGGAGATAAAATAAAGGATTTATATAAAATGGATGCCACAAGGGATATTAACGGTTTTAGTGTAACTATTGATTGTGATAGGAAAGAAAATCCGGTTAAACCGCCTGCCGATTTGCAGTATGTGAACAGAGATGGTTGGCTTTCGTGTAAACTTAGCGACACGCCGGGAATGAGCGGGAAGGTAAGCCAACCGGATGTTGCTCCCAAAACCATTCTTGAAAGGGGGGGTTTGGATGATACTTATTTAGGAAAAAGATATACCGGTCCGGATCCAAATCCCGACAACATTCCACCCGAGGCCAATCCTCAATCGAGAAGGCAGTTGGACGGTACCGCAAGTCCTAGTGAAATTACTTTTTCTCCCGATGTGTTAAGAGACGCTAAATATACTTTAGTTGGGAGCTGTTATGGCGCTTTGGCTCCCCCAAGACGAGGGAGAGCCGATGATCCGGAACTAATTAATTGCGAACTAGTGAAAGAATGCAATAACCCTCTCGCAAATTCCAAAACGGGAACCGGAAGAAATTCTCAGATGAATTCAAGCTTACCTTTGGCCTTTTCAACTCCAGGTTCCTACGAAAATAGGTATGCTGTTGTAGATAAAAATCTTGCTGTGTGCAAACAAGGAAGCTCCGAAATTAAATTATGCGAAATTACCACACCCTGGAAATCAGAACCTACTTGTGGTCCATTTAAATTAGGCAGCGAGTACTTTCCTTACGACGCCTTATTTAGTAATGAAAACAAAACTATTGGTGTAGATCTTGCAATGAACACAATAAATGATTCCGGGGCGAATGTTTCTGGCGGTAATCCGGATAACCCGGATGAGTTGTGGAGAGATCAAAATCTTCAAACGGAGGGGGGCAAAGCGGACAAGCCTTACAAAAATAGAGTTACGTCAGTTTTTCCAACAGATAAAACTCGCGAATGGTCGTTGCCGAATATTACCTGTATGTTAAGTAATACCTGCTTTGGATATGATACAAAAAACGGTGGCTTGGATTCTCCCGTGTGTACTTTTAATACTCCCGGTACTATTTGTGGATTTGACATAAATAAAGGTAATGAAAATGGTTTAGATCCCGACCTTACGTTAAAAAAGAATGGTCGGGGTATCTATAGGATGGGTTTAATGGAAAGTTTGTGCACGTGTTCTAGTATGGATTCTGGATGTACTGGGAATGAAGGAGACAATAGACCTAAAATGAATACATATATTGGACAGGCTGATTTTTGGGCTGCGGGCGGTTACACTTACGCATCTGAGGAATCACAGAAGTTTTTAGGGAATCTTCCGCCTGAAACGTATTATGGAAAGACGGTAACGGGAGGGTTTTTTGCCGGATTGGTAAATTTGATCACCAAGTTTTTTGTGTGGATTGGGAATTATGATTCGGATGCGAAGGGAACGTGTATTCCTACGGAGAGAAGCCCGATAGGAGGGACTTGCTGGATTGGAGACAGTAATTGTGACGCGACGTGTATCAAAAAGGATCCATATGACGGAAGTGAAGAGGATTGTTCCGTAACATATTATTGTGATACGAACGAGCCGCCGGAATTTCCAGATAGTAACGTAATTTGTACTTATTACAATTTAGTGGATGGAGGTTATACTTGCTCGGGAGATGTTGAAACTCCTTACAAGGGCACTATGCAAGCTGTCAATATGCCGGGCGGTGAATTAGCTGCCGTTAAAGAGATTTCACTATTATTAAAATCCCCATTTGACCCGGGATCAGAAAATGAAGTACCTCCGCTATGTGGTTTTGATGCTGCAGTTTCCGACGCGAAATTTCAAGTTGACCAACCTTTAGTTGGGCACGATACTCCGTGTGTTGACGGACCTTTATATCATTCGGATAAGTTAAGAAGTGTGAATAGAGTTTATATTCCTGAAAATACTGATTTAAACAAGCCTAAGTTTGGGGGAGGAGGATCTCAGGGGGACTGTACTCCCGTTGCTACAATTTCCGGCGAACACAATGTAAAGCCCGTCGGGCAGTTAATAGATGCAATAAAGACAACCGGATATCGTGATCAGGTAGACTACGATCATATTAGAAAATGTTATAACACGGTTGTACAAACAGCAATTTCAAGTGGAAACGACCCGGCGTTCATGATGGCAACTTGGATAGAGGAATCTGGAGCAGGGTTTAGTAAGAACGCCGCACAATTTGGGTGCAAGGTGGGAACTCCTCTTGACTTTAATTCTCAAATAAATTGTTTCAGACAGCTTCAATCGGCATACGCTAATAATTCAAATCACGAGGGATGTAGAGAAAGCACAGGCTCCGATGCGTTGCAGGTATTAGAATACCTTCTTATTTTTTCTGAGGGTGAAACCGGCTGTCTTGATGGAGAATTTGACACAAATCCGAATTACAGAAACCAAATAAAAGAGTTTTACAAAATCGCAAGAGATGACGGAGCGTCCTTAAACGAATCGTGTACACTTCCCAAAAACAGGTGGGATTTAACGTGCAAGTCTGTTGCCGGAGGTTATTGTTTAAAACCCGGTCCTTACGGTCCAACTGAAGACTTGGATTCCGGCGACTTGAGTACATACACAAATGTTAATGATGTTTCAAATGATGATGGGTTGACGATACCAACTAAAATTAAGGCGCTAAGCAATGTTGTAACGGATCTAACGAGATTTATAAATTTTGAGAAAAACGCTAAATTACGCCATCTTGTTGCTTCGGATGGATACAGATCGTATGCAGAGCAGTTAGCGCTGTGTGAAGATTGTGAAGCAAAAAAGGCTGCCGGTGGAACATGTCTTGTTGCTCCTGCTGCGATAAGCAATCACAGGACAGGTCGTGCGGTGGATATTTATTGGCTTGATGCGGATGGGCACGCGATACCCATAATAGAAGGAAGTAGCACAGATGCGGATGAAATAATACAAGCAGCCAAAAGTAATAAGTTCAACCACCCTCTTGGCGCAGGAGACCCTCCCCATTTTGAACACCAATAAGAACCTTTTGACACCTCGTCTCATATAGACTATTATCTATACGTTAAAATTAAATATGGAAAAGATTCGTTTAGGAACGAAATGAATAAACTAAAATGCACAAATTGCTTCAAATCCCTTGGCGTATCTTCGAGAATGAGCATATACAATTTCTTGGAAGGCAATGGAAAAGCAACGGTAATGCAAATAACTAAAAGAATAAAACTGCGCCAACCAACCATCTCGTATCATTTGAAGGAAATGAAAGAGCAAGGTTTATTAAGCTGTGAAAAACATGGAAAAGAGGTTATTTATAAAGTTACACACCTATGCCCGCATTATGATTCTAGGTGTATTTTAGACGATATTAAATTTCCCGTCACGGTAAAAGTATAAATGTTAAAAATTGAAGATTTGCATATTAATATCGAAGGCAAAGAAATAGTAAAAGGAATTAACTTAGAAATCGCTAGCGGAGAAATTCACGCTTTAATGGGTCCGAATGGTTCTGGAAAAAGTACTTTAGCGCAGGCTCTGATGGGGCATCCTACTTACGAGATTACAAAAGGAAAAGTTACTTTTAACGGCAAAAACTTATTAAAAATGAATCCCTCGGAAAGATCGTTGGCGGGTTTGTTTTTGTCGTTTCAATATCCAAGTGAAGTTTTGGGAGTAAATATAGCTAATTTTTTGCGTTTAGTTTATAACAAGCGCGTTAAAAAAACTTTATACCCGGCAGCTTTTAGAAAACTACTTAAGGAAAAAATGGAGATTTTGGATATGAAAGAAGAGTTTATGGACAGATATTTAAACGAAGGATTTTCTGGTGGTGAAAAAAAGAGAATGGAAATTTTACAAATGCTTATTCTTAAGCCAAAAATAGCAATACTTGACGAAACAGATAGCGGTCTTGATATTGACGCGTTAAAAATAGTTTCGAAGGGTGTTACATTGTTAAACAAAACTGCGAAAACGGGTGTACTTTTAATCACGCATTACACTAGACTTTTAAACCATATTAAACCAGATAAAGTTCACGTAATGAGAAATGGAAAAATTGTTAAATCCGGAGGTCACGAACTTGCGAACGAGCTTGAGAAAAAAGGCTACACCGCTTTTGAAGAATAATATGACTAATCAAAAGCAAAAAATTAACATAAATGCGAATTACAAAACAAAATATGGATTTAATGTAGCCGAAAATTACGTTTATAAAACCGAAAAGGGGTTAAATGAAGAAGTTGTAAAAAAGATTTCTGAAATGAAAGATGAGCCAAAATGGATGAGAGACTTTAGATTACGAGCCTACAAAATTTTTAAAGAAAAACCTATGCCAACTTGGGGCGGGGATTTAAGTAAAATTGATTTTGATAACATTTTTTATTACCTAAAACCCACAGACAATCAAAAAAGAGATTGGGAAGACGTGCCAATTGAAATGAAAGAAACCTTTGAAAAATTAGGAATCCCGCAAGCTGAAAGACAGCATTTGGCCGGCGTAAAAGCTCAATTTGATTCAGAAGTAATTTACGGCTCGTTGTTAAAAGAACTAGAAGACGAAGGAATAATATTTTTAGGAACTGACGAAGCGCTTAAGAAATATCCTGAGATTTTTGAAGAATATTTTGGGAAATTAGTTCCACCATCTGACAATAAATTTTCCGCGTTAAATAGCGCTGTGTGGTCGGGAGGATCTTTTGTTTACATCCCAAAAGGCGCGCACGTTAAAAGACCTTTGCAAGCATATTTTAGAATTAACGCTCAGAACATGGGTCAATTTGAACGGACTTTAATAATTGCTGACGAAGGGAGTTACGCTTCCTATGTAGAGGGTTGTTCCGCGCCCATTTATTCAGCCGATTCGCTGCATTCCGCGGTCGTTGAGGTTTTTGTAAAAAAGGGAGCAAGATTTAAATACACAACAATTCAAAACTGGTCAAACGATGTTTACAATTTAGTTACAAAAAGAGCAAAAGTTGAAGAAGATGGGGTAATGGAATGGGTTGACGGAAATTTGGGCTCTAGGTTAACACAAAAATATCCCAGTTGTTATTTAGTTGGCGAACGAGCGCACGGCGAAGTACTATCGATTGCGTACGGAGGAAAAGGTCAGCATCAGGACGCCGGGGGAAAAATATTTCACATTTCGCCAAATACCACATCGTCAATTATTTCAAAATCAGTAAGCGCTTTTGGCGGTAGAACAAGCTATAGAGGTTTAATTTACGTATCTCCATCGGCAAAAAATGCAAAAAGCAGGGTTGAATGCGATGCCTTAATTCTAGATGCCGAGTCACGATCAGATACTTTTCCAACAATGAAAATTGACGAAAGTTCCGCGAACATTGAACATGAAGCAACTGTAAGTAAAATTGGCGAGGAAAAGTTATTTTATTTAATGAGTAGAGGCCTAACTGAAACGGAAGCAATGAGTTTAATTGTATCGGGATTTATTGAGCCAATTGTAAAAGAACTTCCTCTTGAATACGCGGTTGAATTAAACAGGCTTATTGAACTTGAAATGGAAGGGAGTGTTGGTTAATTTATGTTAACTAAGCTTTTAGAATTAGTCTCCGGTGAAATTAGTTTGGAAGTATTGGAGGACACCCAATTTGTTGTTGATCTTTCCAAAAAAGTTGATGACGTTTCTTTAACTTTAATATTTAATAAATCTGGAGTCACCGCGGAAATTATTTGCATGTATTCTCTTGGAGTTAATGAGTCGGTGGTTTTAACTACCTCAACAATTCATAAAGCTCCATTTACTTCCTGCGTTACTTATATAAAAGGAGTCTTATTTGATGGAGGAAATTCAAGTTATACAGGAAAAATAATCATTGAAAAAAAAGCCCAACAAACAAATTCGTATTTAAACGATAATATATTAGTAGTTGGAGAAAATACAAAGAATAATTCTAAGCCAATTCTTGAAATTGAAGCAGATGATGTAAAGGCGTCGCACGGGGCTACAACCGGCAGGGTAAATGAGGATCAGCTATACTACTTAGAAAGTCGGGGTTTAAGTGAAGTTGAGTCACAGAATTTAATTGTTGAAGGTTTTTTCGAATCCCTTCTTTCAAAGATAACCGATGATAAAATTAAAAATAAAATTAGGAACAAAATAACAAATGCGAAAATTTGATCCAGACACAATTAGAAATGACTTCCCTATTTTTTCAAGAAAGGTAAATGGGAAGGAATTAGTTTATTTAGACAACGCAGCAACTTCTCAAAAACCAAAACAAGTAATAAATACAATTTCTGATTTTTATTCTTTACACAACGCAAACGTTCATAGAGGAGTTCACACATTAAGTGAAGAGGCAACCGACATGTTTGAAAAAGCCAGAAAAAATATTGCGAAATTTATTGGAGCGGTAAGTTCAGGTGAGGTTATATTCACAAGCGGAACAACCGAATCTATTAATTTTGTTGCGCGTATTTGGGGAGAGAAAAATTTAACATCAAAAGACGAAATTTTAACTTTAGTATCCGAACATCATAGTAATTTTATTCCGTGGCAGCAAGTTGCTAAAAAAACCGGAGCCAAATTTACCGTAATTGAATTGGATAAAAACGGAGAGTTAGATTTGGACTTGTTTAGAAAACATTTGAGCAAAAAAGTTAAAATTGTGGCGATTTCTCATGTCTCAAACGTTCTTGGAACCATATTTCCTGTGAAGGGAATTTGTAAGTTAGCCCATGAAGTAGGTGCGTTAGTATCGGTTGACGGGGCGCAGGCCGTTGGTCATATTCCTGTAAATGTTCAGAGTATAGACTGTGACTTTTATTCTTTTTCTTCGCATAAAATGTTTGGACCAATGGGGGTTGGGGTACTGTGGGCAAGACAAGAAATTCTAAATACCATACCGCCTTTTGAATATGGCGGTGGGATGATAGATGCGGTTAGTATTCTTAATTCAACTTGGGCTGAAACTCCTGATAAGTTTGAGGCAGGCACGCCGAATGTTTCGGGAGTTATAGGACTCTTGGCCGCAGTCGATTATATAAATAAACTTAGCTTTGAAAGCATAAGAGAGCATGAGGTTAATTTACTGAAGTATTTGAGTGAAAGTTTGAAAAAATTTGATAGGATTAGAATCTTGGGGCCGATTGATCTAGAAAATAGAGCCGGGCTTGTTTCTTTTATTGTACATGGAGCTCACGCGCATGATGTAGCCTCGGTGCTTAGTACTTATGGAATTGCAGTTAGATCGGGACATCACTGCACAATGCCACTTCATACATCTCTAAAAATTCCGGCGTCTGTAAGAGCGAGCTTAAATGTGTACAATACCAAAAACGATATTGATAAACTAATCTTTGGCTTAAAGGAGGCCTTAAAAATTTTATGAACATGTATCGGGAAGAATTAATGGAGCATTACAAAAATCCTTTGCATAGAGGAGTAATAAAAAACCCAACCCGTGAAGTTGAGAAAAAAAATCCAATGTGTGGGGATATTATAAGACTTCAAGTTATTGTAAAGGGAAATGTTGTTGAAGATGTTAAATATAACGGTGAGTCGTGTGCAATTTGTTTGGCTTCCGCGGATATATTGGCACATGAAGTAATCGGAAAGAGTGTCTTTGAAGTTAAAAAAATGTCAAAAAAAGATCTACTTGAACTAATTGGTGTTGAGTTAACAACTAGCAGAGTAAAGTGTGCTGAATTATCTTTAATCGCTTTAATGGAGGCATTAAAATAATGAAAAAAAAACCTTTTGTGAAAATTACAAAAGATGTGAATTTAGCTGACTTAGTTTTTAAGTATCCTGATGTTGCTGAAGTACTCTTAGATTACGGACTTCATTGTGTGAGCTGTATTGCAAGCGGGTTTGATACCTTGGGAATTGGTGCTAAAATGCACGGGATGTCTGATAGTGAAATTGATGAAATGATGGGCAGGGTAAACGAATTTATTGAATATGGAGAATAAAAAAAGAAAAATTTATAAAATATCAATTGACAGAAAAGCTTGTATTGGAGTAGCAACCTGTATAATCGTCGCCCCCGATGCCTTTGAACTTGACTTGGAAAATATAGCTATTGTGCGTTCAAATGCTGTGAGTTTAGATGACGATACACTATTAATTGCGGCACAATCTTGTCCAACTTCCGCAATTATTTTATATGATGATGACGGTAAGCAGATTTTTCCAAAACTAGTTTAATGTGATAAAATAAAAGCAGATGTCTCTTCAAATCACCTCGGACAATATAGAAATAACCCCAAGCATGACAGAGTTAGCGAAAAAAAAAGCAGCAAGGCTCTTAGCAAAACTTAAAGATGTTCCCGATGAACTTAAAAATATTAGACTTGTTTTAAACAAAGCCCCAAACGATTTTTTTGATGTAAAGGCTGAAGTACTTGTAGGAGGTACGAAGTTTTTTGGAGAATCTAGCGATTTTACTTTAGAAACCGCGTTAATTGTTGCGCTGGAAGATGTTCAGAGACAGTACATTAAAGAAAAATCAAAAAGAGAAAATTGGGATAAACAACGTGACCTTAAAAGATTTTCCACCGAATAAATAGAATAATTCATAGAATAAATTTAAATATGATAAAATCGGCCATATAGGATATAAGGGTGCTTAGCTCAGTTGGTAAGCTTTTGATTTTCGCATTCGCTCAAACTAATGAGCG
>Ga0209542_10008791_pt1 | contig 18716 bp, 17 predicted proteins | sample RifCSPhighO2_01_FD_184028 | JGI IMG/M metagenome (GOLD analysis project Ga0209542, IMG submission 184028) | Soil microbial communities from Rifle, Colorado - Rifle CSP2_plank highO2_0.1 (SPAdes) (version 2) | ecosystem: Environmental > Terrestrial > Deep subsurface > Rock core/Sediment ...
CGCGGCGCTCGGAGCCTCCGGCCGGCTTCTTGAAATCCATAAAGAATTGAAGCGTCTTATAGCTTCGGCTCGCCCGGATATCATCGCGGTAGAAAAATTATTTTTTTCCAAAAACGTAAAAACGGCACTCTCCGTCGCCGAGGCTCGCGGGATAATTCTCTTGACAGCCGCATTAGCCGACCGTAGAGTGTACGAATATACGCCGCAGGAAATCAAGATTGCATTGACAGGAAACGGCGGAGCCGCCAAAATTCAAGTTGCAGCCATGGCCAAGTCACTGCTAAAAATCACAAAACTTCCGCGCTGGGACGATGAAACCGACGCGATCGCCATCGCGCTCACCGGACTTGTTTCAGCAAAGAACGCATACCACTAAAAGGTCGAATACTTACAAATATCTTTACCCCGCAAGAACCCCCGCCGACTCCCGTCGGCGGCAGAGACAGATTTAGCAAATGGGAGCATGGTGCTCCCATCGACCGGGCACGAAGCGCCCGTTCTAACGGGGTTTACGCATGACAGACTACGAAAACACTATCGTCATGGAAGACGAGGAGCTGGAGGAAGGACTCGGCGGTAAAACGGATGACGACGATGCGGATGGACTCGACGAAGATCTCGACGACGAGGAGGATGACAATCTGGATGAGGATGACGAAGAGGTATAGACCCGAATATTTGTTAACGCAAGAACCGCTGCGTCCGACGCAGCGGTTCTTTTTATCCCACTTCACAGAAGACCGCGGGCGTGAGCCCACGGATGAACCCCGTTAGAAACGGAGTTTCTAACGGGGTGAATGCGAATGGGATACCCCGCGTAGCTCCGTGAGGAGCGAAGTGGGGTTATGTCTTCTCTTCGCGGGATTTTGCCGCATCTCGCTTAGTTTCGCCTAAAGGCGAAATATGAGATGCCGCGGCTGCGTCTGACGCGGCCGTGGAGATTCATGTTCAGAAGAAAGTCGGTCTTCATCTCCTCGAAGCGGCGCGTAACCGTATGAAACGAGTCTTGCCAACGCGGATCACCATACGGTCAGCTATCGAAAGCATCTCACGCGGGTCCTCGAGTTTACGCGCCAGGCCCCGCAAAGGAATAGCCTCCGCGCCGCCCTGCTCGATCAGGCGCCTGGCCTCCGAGCGCGACTTGGCAAGCCCTAGTGTCAATAAAAGCGCCGCGGCCTCGTAAGACCCCTCGGCGATTTGCTGCTCGCCCATGGATGAGGGAATTTCCTTTTTTGAGAAAACTTTAATGAACTCGGCTCTTGCGCGAAGCGCCGCCTTGGGACCGTGGTAAAGCGCCGTGATATCAAACGCCAGATCCAATTTTACGTCGCGGGGATTATCACCGGCCGACAGGCGCCGCTCGAACACCTTAATCTCGTCTTCGCCGCGGCGCGTCGTGAGCCTGAAGTACGGGACAATCAGCTCGTCCGGCAAGGACATGGCCTTACCGAACATCATGGATGGTTTTTCTGCGATGCCGATATAGTTGCTAACCGACTTAGACATCTTTTTTGCGCCGTCAAGCCCTACTACGTAATCCGTCACCAGAACATCCTGCGGGGGCCGGCCCATCTTTTCCTGGAGAGCCCGGCCGGTAAGCAAGTTAAAAAGCTGATCCCCGGCGCCAAGTTCCACGTCGGCGCGCACCGCCACGGAATCGTAGGCTTGCAGGAGCGGGTACATGACTTCATGCAGCCAGACCTCCTGGTTCCCTTTCAGTCTCTTTTGAAAATCTTCGCGCTCAAGAATACGGCTTACGGTAAAAAGCTGCAGCAGTTTCAGCCAATCCCGAAGTCTAAGCTTGGACAACCATTCGCTATTCCGGTGAACCTCGATCTTCCGCATATCAAGAATCTTGCCTACTTGGTTAAAATAAGTCTTGGCGTTACTTGCGATTTCCTTTAGAGAAAGCACCGGACGCGCCTGCGAGCGCCCCGACGGGTCGCCGACCGCGGCGGTGAAATCCCCGATGATAAAGACGATTTTGTGTCCGGCCTCCTGGAATTCGCGGAGTTTCCAGAGAAGCACCGCGTGCCCCAGATGAAGATCGGGTGCTGTTGGGTCCGCGCCGAGTTTTACCCGGAGCCTCTTGCCGGAATAAAGCTTTCGTGTGAGGGATTCGCGCTCTATCACATTGGAGACATTTCGTGTCAGAATTGCCTCGATAATTTTTGAGTCTTTTTTCATTTTTGTCTTTTCACTCTAACGTATTTTTGCGAGTTTGACTACAAATCATCAAACACGGGGGTAGTTTGAAAAAGAGTGTTATCGGCTTATGATAATGGGGTAGCCACCGCTATTAAAATATTATATGAAGATCGTGGGCTTCATGTTTAAAAGATCGAGTCTCCGCCGCCGGGTCTTTTTTTTCGTGCTCTATGCAGGGGTTGCGGGAATTGGTGTCTTGGGGATCCTGCTTTTTTTCGTCCTGCGCGACCTGCCGGACCCCTCGCGGCTAGCGGATCGCTCCCTGGCTCAATCAACCAAAATCTACGACCGCGCGGGGACAACGGTTCTTTACGACGTGCACGGCGACGAGAAACGAACCGTCATCCCCTTTGAAAAACTCCCCGCCCATCTAAAACAAGCGACGATCGCCATCGAGGACGCTGATTTCTACTCGCATCGCGGCATTGATTTTAGAGGCATCCTGCGCGCGCTCTATATCGATCTGGCCGTGCGCGACATCCGCCAGGGCGGCTCTACTATCACCCAACAACTAGTCACTAACTCATTGCTCACCCGCGGCCGTTCGGCCAGCGAAAAGATCATACGAAAAATCCGTGAGGTTGTGCTCGCAATTATCATTGACGCGCGTTACTCAAAAGACGAGGTTCTCGCTTTTTATTTAAACCAGATTCCTTACGGCTCGCAGGCCTACGGCGCCGAAGCGGCGGCCGAGACGTTTTTCGGCAAAAGCGCCGAGAACTTGACGCTCGCCGAGTCAGCGTTTCTCGCCGCGCTCCCCCGTGCACCGTCTTACTACTCGCCCTACGGACTTCATCGCGAGGAGCTCTTTGGGCGAAAGGATTTGGTGATTGAGCGTATGGAAAAACTCGGGTTCATTACCTCCGAAGAGGCAAGCCGCGCGAAAAAAGAGACTTTGGCGCTGCGAAAACAGAAACAAAACATACTGGCGCCAGCCTTCGTGTTTTACGTGCGCGATTATCTGACAGAGGCCTATGGCGAAGAACTGGTCGAGCAGGGAGGACTCAAGGTAATCACTACGCTTGATTGGGAGCTGCAGCAAAAAGCCGAAAGGGTTGTCCGCGACGGGGCTGAGCGAAACAGCAAACTGATCAAAGCGAAAAACGCGGCCCTAGTTGCTATGGACCCAAAAACAGGGGAGGTGCTCGCAATGGTGGGGTCGCGCGACTACTTCGCCGATCCGGAGCCCAAGGGGTGCGCGCCGGGGGTAAGCTGCCAATTCGACCCGAATGTTAACGTCACGCTGCGGCCGCGGCAGCCCGGATCAGCCTTCAAGCCCTTCGTCTACTCTACAGCGTTCCTTAAGGGATACACGCCGGATACGGTGCTTTTCGACGTCCCGACCGAATTCAATACCGCCTGCAACCCCGACGGGTCGGCGCCGCCGGGAGTTGGCCCAGAATCATGCTACTCGCCGGGGAACTACGATGAGACCTTCCGCGGGCCGGTTACGGCAAGAAGATCGCTCGCTCAATCCTTAAACGTGCCGTCGGTGGAACTTCTCTACCTCGCGGGCGTGGAGGACTCAATTAAAACCGCCGAGAGGCTTGGTATCACCACGGTAAAACCCGATCCGTCGCGCTACGGCCTGGCGCTTGTTCTTGGCGGGGCGGAGGTGACGCTACTTGACATGACGCACGCCTACGGCGCCTTTGCGCGAGACGGGATGCAGACCGAAAAATCAGCGATTCTGCGGGTCGAGGACGCAAGCGGTAAGGTCCTTGAGGAGAAAAACAGTGAGAGTTTTCAGGCGCTCGATCCAGAGATCGCCAGGACAATCAACAACATTCTTTCCGACAACGAGGCGCGCCAGCCGATATTTTCCCCCAACTCCTCGCTTCACATGCCAAACCGGCCGGTTGCGGCGAAGACCGGAACCACCCAGGACTATCGCGACGCCTGGACGATCGGCTACACCCCGTCGCTCGTTACCGGCGTTTGGGTCGGGAATAACGATAACAGCGCCATCCAGCAAAAAGGCTCCGGGGTGCTGGCCGCCGCTCCGATTTGGCGGGCGTTTATGGACGCGGCGCTCGAAAAAACCCTACCGGAACAATTCATAAAACCGCTGCCCGCGAGCGCCGAGAAGCCGATTCTAAAAGGCTTGTGGCGGGGCGGGCGAGTGGTTGTCGTGGATAAAGTCTCCGGGAAGCTGGCAACCAACGAAACCCCGGAGGAGTTCCGTCAGGAGATCATGACTGGCGAGCCGCACACCATTCTTTATTGGGTAGACCGCGACGACCCTAGGGGGCCGGCGCCGGAAAATCCGGCGGACGACCCGCAGTTTAAAAACTGGGAGGCGGCACTCGCGTCGTGGCTCGCGACCCATCCTGTGGGTCCGCAACCCGTGGTGCCGACCGAGTACGACACGGTGCATACCGAGGCGAACAGGCCGAAACTTTTTGTCGCAGCGCCCCTGCCGGGCGATGTTGTTAAAAACGGCGAGCCGGTTGCTATCAGGCTTTCCTTCCAAACAGTCTTTCGCGCCAAAGAGCTCGAGGTGATCTGGGACGACGAGGTTAGAAAGACGCTCATGTCGCCAGCCTCCCCGCTCGAGCTGTTTTTTTTAATTAAAAATGGCGGCGGTTCATCAGGAGAGGCAACGCTTAGGGTCCGCTTGGCCGATGAGGTTGGCAACAAGTCGGAGGTGACAATCCCGCTCTTGGTCACCCTTTGACTCTCTGCCTAAACCACAAAGCGCACCGCGCTCACCCCCTCATCCCTGGCGGCTCTGATGATAAATTCTTTTAAAGTGAAGAGCTCACTGGCCGCGGTGCGGCTTCTGGCGCGGATCACGATGGTGTTTCGCGACCGTAGCACAGACCGAATCAAGTCTCCGGCATCTCTTTGGTTCTTGCCCAGGAGGTTTTTTATTTTTAAAAGCAAGGCCTCGTCGCAACGAACAACCTCGGAGGCGCGGTGCGCGTAGGATTTATTCTTGATGTCATCTTTTAGGTGCCGCAGCATACACGCGCTAGATCCTAAGCGGCATAATAATCGAAACGAAAGTTGGGTTGTTCTCGTCCTTGACCACCGCTGGCTTGGTCTCGTCATTAAGGCCCAAAAACACGGTTTTCGACTCGACCGAGTCAATGGCGTCTGAAAGGTAGCGGTGATTAAACCCCACGCGGCCGCTTTTACCAAACACCTCTGCCTTGATTTCTTTGGTGTGCTTCCCGACTTCCGGGTTCACAATCTCGAGCACCAGCCTGTCCTTTTGATAGGAAAGCATGATGTCGTTCAGCTTGCTTGCAAAAACCCCTGACAGCTTCGCGCCGGCTAAAAGGTCGTCTTTGGGTGCGCGTACGGTGGTGGAGAACTCTTTAGGGATAAGGTTGGCGTAGTCGGGGAATGCCCCTTGGATAAGCCGCGTAATAATTTGAACGTTGCCGGTTTTGATCAGCGCCTGGTCTTTACTAAAAATAAATTCGGTCTCGCCCTCCACCGCGCCAACTATTTTCCACAGTTCCTGTAGGGGGCGCAGTGGAATAATCACTTGGATATCTTCTCCTGTAAAATCAGATGTACGTTCCTCTGTTAAACGGAAGGAGTCGGTGCCGGCAAAAGTTAGGGTGTTTTTTTCTGACCTAAGGTAAAGCCCGCTGATTTCTGGTTTAAAATCTGAAATAGAGATAACCTGCAGAATGTGAGAAAAAATGCGCAGTAGTGAGTTGTTTGGGATTTTTAGTTTGTTTCCTTGTTCTACTGTCGGGAGAATTGGAAAATCTTTAGGGTCTGTGCCGTAAATCTCTGTGGAAGTTAAGTCTGTTTCTATATTAAGTTTTTGGTTTTTTTCTTCTAGTGATATTTTTTCATCCGTAATGGTTTGAAGAATTGATGATAGAATGCGTGGCGGGATTGTAATTGATCCGTCTTTTATCACCTTAGCTGGAACGGTGATTTCAACACCTATTTCTAAATTAGTCGCTTTAAGAATTAGTTTTTGCGGCTCTGTTTTTAAAAGTATATTACTAATAATTGGTAAAGACGGGTTTTTACCGGTAAAACGCTCAATAATATTAACAGCGTCTTTTAATATCGAACGTAAACAAGTAACAACCATAATTAATTATATATAACTTACTATTACTATTATCACTGTGAATATGTGTGCAGTACTGTTAATATGGTTTAAATATAACGTTTTTAAACCAATTTTTAGTTTTATAAACTGTTAATAAATATAAAATTCATACGCGTATATTATTTAAAATTTTATTTATTTCTTTTTTAAAATTAATTTATTAGATATTTATTCTTAACTTGGCGCAGTATTTATACACAGTATTATCAACCATACATCTTTTCTCTGATAACATGAAGCTCATCCTCTAAACCCGGGTTGTCTTTTAATTCTTTAGTGATTTTTTTACAGGCATGTATCACTGTGGTGTGATCTTTTTTACCAAGCTTTTCACCGATAAAAGGGAAAGAACTCTTCAAATCTTCACGGAGAAGATACATGGTTATTTGCCTGGGGCGCACCACCTCCTTTCTGCGACTATGGTCAATAAGCTCTTTCTCACTTACGTCGTAGAATTCAGACACGGCTTTTATGATTTTTTTCAACGAGGTGAAGCGGCGCGGCTCCTCCGCGGCGTGGGAAAGGATCTTTTTTGTCTCTTCCAAAGAAATAGGGTCGTTGGAAAGCTTTGAGCTTATAACCACGCGGTTTAGCGCCCCCTCTAATTCGCGAATGTTTGTTTTAATCGAGTCTGCTATGTGCCAAAGCGCGTCATCTGGCACAGCAATTCCCTTTAAGCCAACCTTGTTTTTTAAAATCATCATTCTTGTTTCGCGATCAGGCACGCCAATATCAGCGAGCATGCCGCCCTCAAAACGTGAACGCAAGCGCTCCTCCAGGGTCGGTATAGATTTCGGGGGCCTGTCCGACGAAACTAATATTTGCTTGTTGTGCTGATAAAGATTGTTGAAAATATGGAAAAACTCCTCCTGCATTTTTTCCGTGCGCCCGATAAACTGGACATCATCAATTATAAGAAGATCGACCGAGCGGTATTTGTCTTTTAGTTGGCCCATGGATTGGCTGGAGAGCGCCTCGACCACCTCGCCCATAAAGCGTTCGGTGGGTACGTAGAGAACGCGGCGCGTGCGGTCTTGTTTCAGCACTTCATTACCCACGGCCTGAATGAGGTGCGTTTTACCCAAGCCGACCCCGCCGTAAATAAAAAGCGGGTTGTAAGCGCCGCCCAAGTTTTTAATGACAGACTGCGCGGCGGCGTGCGCCAATTCGTTAAAAGACCCGACAATAAAACTTTCAAAAGTGTAGCGCGGATTCAGATTGGTGGCTGGATCGATCGCGGCGTCGCGCAGGAAAAACTCCTCTTCTGCGCCGGAAACATTACCCATCGGCGCCTCAAACATTCGCCGTTTCTCGGGAAGTCCGGGGCGTTTTTTATTATCACCCACCGGTTTGTACTGGCCGATAATGTAGTTCACATCCTTAACCTCATTGTTCAAATTCCGAACGGCGCGCAGGATAAACTTGTGATACTTGGTCTGCAGCCACTCCCTGGCAAAGCCGTTAGGCACGGAAAGAGTTACGACACCGTCCTGCACATTGGCTACCGCGGTGTGCTTAAACCAAGTGATGAAATTGGCCTTGGTTAGGTTCAACTCAATCTCGGTTAGCGCGTTCTGCCAGAGCTCCTCGTAGGTCATGCGTGATCTTTTAGATGCCGGATAAAAGTAGTTACTATTATACGCATTGAGAGTTTAATAAAAAGACAGCAGTTTTTCGAAGCTTTGTGGAAAAGGTGTGCACGAGGTGTGGGAGGAGATTTTGTGTTATGATTGGGTAGTTATGTCAGTGACTTATCAGCCTAAAAATAGAAAACGCAAAAAAACTCACGGGTTTCGAGCGCGCCGGCGAAGCGCATCCGGCCGGGCGGTGATCCAAAACCGGCGCCGGAAAGGAAGAAAAACACTGACGGCGTAGCGGTTGTAACCATGGCATTGCCCAAAAGCGAGCGATTGCGGAAAAAGCGCGACATAGAAAACGTCTTTCGGCGCTCCCTCCGATACGAGAGCGCCCTTTTTAGCGCCCGCGTCCATAAAAAAGAGACCCCGCCTGGCCGGGCGCTGGTATCGGTGCCGAAAAGAGTTTCAAAGAGAGCCGTGGACAGAAACCGGCTGCGCAGGCTTGTCGTTGAGCGGCTGCGCCAAGGGCTCAACATCGGCGCCTACCCCGCGGACTTCGTTGTGGTTGTAAAACCCGAGGCGCTCAAAAGCGCGAAACCGGCCCTGCTGGCGGAGATTTCCAAGTTTCAGAAAACCATTTTTTCATGATCAAAGAACTTGCGGTACTTTGCATTGTTTTTTACCAGCGCGCCGTTTCGCCGGCGTTACACGCGCTTGCGGGGCCAGCGGCCGGCTGCCGATATTATCCCTCGTGTTCAACTTACGCGATCGGCGCGCTTCGTCAATATGGACTTTGGCGCGGAAGCGTGGTGTCTATACGCCGGGTTTTAAGATGCAACCCGCTGGCCGCCGGAGGATACGACCCGCTAAATCAAACCCCAGTATAACTCAAACCCATGCTTGCACTTTACAATGAAATTTTTTATAGGCCGCTGATTAACGCGCTGATATTTTTATACGGAGCACTGCCTTACCAGGATCTGGGACTCGCGATCATCGCGCTTACGATCTTCATACGGCTGGTCCTGTATCCTTTTGTGGCCAAGTCGCTGCGAGCGCAAAAGGCGCTCTCGGAGCTTCAGCCGGAACTTCGCGCGCTGCAGGACAAACACAAGAACAACAAAGAAGAACAAGCGAAACAATTAATGGAGCTCTATCGCGCCCGAGGCGTTAACCCGCTTTCGGGGTGCCTGCCGGCGCTGATACAGCTGCCCCTGCTCTTTGCTCTGTACCACGTTTTCTCCAGCATTGCGGAGCCCAGTGCGCTTGAGTCACTCTACAGTTTTGTGTCGCGCCCGGAAGCCGTAGACCAAATTACCTTTGGTTTCCTGGACCTCGCTAAGCCCAGTATCCCGCTCGCGATTATCGCCGGGGTCTCGCAGTTTCTGCAGGGGTATCTGATGCCGCGCCACGCCGCAGGCACCGGGGGCGAGTCGCAGTTCGCGCACGCCATGCAGACGCAGACGATTTACTTTCTGCCGATCATTATCACCGTAATCTCGTTTAAGTTCGCCGCGGCCCTGCCTCTTTATTGGACGGTGTTAAACATCATGGGAGTCCTGCAGCAAGAAGGATTCTTCCTTGGGCGTTTTAAAAAAGCGGCGGCCAAATAGACAACAGAAACATTTCTTGGTAGCCTATGGTTCGACCCATTCGACAAGCTCAGGGCAAGCAAGCTCACTGCAAGTTGTAAATAAAAGATGCTCCGTTCGAGAAAGCGAGCTCTATTTCAAGCAGCTTGTCCCGAGCCGCAGTCGAGGGAGAGCAAGACTTTGGGCTATTTTATCAAACGTGCCACTATGTCGCCGCAAGAATTCCAGGACAAGATGAGCCAAGACATAAAAAACTTTCTGGTGTTTTTCGCCAAAGACGCTGAGGTAGCGGCCGAAGAATCGCTTTATTTTGGGGCGCGCTTTAATGTCATCGTAAACGATGCCAGGTATCTTATCGGTGAACACGGCGCGAACCTGTTCGATTTTGAATATCTCATAAAGCGCATTGCCCAGAAAAAATATCCCGACGCACCGCCTTTTAGTCTGGACGTCAATGACTACAAACTCCGCCGCGCCGAGGCGCTTCGCGACGAGGTAAAAGCCGTAGCCAAAAAAGTCCGCATGTACCGGAAAGAGATTTCACTAAGGCCCATGTCGGCTTTCGAGCGGCGCATCATTCACATGGCCCTAGCCGAGTATCCAGATATCACTACCGAGTCAACCGGCGAGGGCCGCACCCGCCGCGTGGTGATAAAGCCCTACCCGTGATTAGGTGACAGGTAACAGGCGACAGGTTGTGAGTAGTTGGAAACAAATCGCTCCGACACCGCGTCGGAGCGATTTGTTCACAGCCAGTTTTTCTTTCCCCCACTTTCTATTCCCCGCTTCCTACAACCCGTCACCTATAATCCATTACCTATCTTCCCAGCTCCAGCCGCCAGAGCGTTGAGTCGGTCTTGTTCACAAAGAAAAGGTATTGATTTTTGGTATCTAGGAACAGGTTTACGGCGTCTATGAACGGGGTCTCCGCGCCAAGCTCCAGCGCGTTTCCCGTTCGCGAATCTATTTTTACCAAACGATCTGAGAACTGCACTCTTCCCTTATACCAATCATCGGGAAAGCCCGCGCCGGCGTTTGTCGGTACGGAGCAGTAGAGCCACTCACCGGCAGTGTCCCACGCGCATTTGTCAGCAAGCGTCGCAACGCCTGTTTCGGCAACCGTTTCGCCTTTGCGGTTGACAAGACGAAGCGGAAGAATTCTACCGGTATTGGAAGACACGGCGTTTACGGCATAAAGAGATCCCTGGTTGTCTGATAAGACTCCCAGGCCGGCTCCCGAGACAAAACCGGACGAAGTTTTTCCCACTGTGACTAGCACCGAAAGACTGCTGACGGCGTAGGTTGGAGGGGTGGAGAGTATGATTGTCGAGGGCTCGTCCCACGAAGGGCGGAAGTCCGGGATCTGGTTGGAGTAAGCAGTTTTCGGGTTTTTGCCGCGAGAATCGGCTATAACCAGCCGCGAGCCCGAAGCGGTAACCTCGGTATAGGCGATGCGGTTAGTCGCGTCCGGCGAAAATTGCGGCGCCGATATATTTTGCGGCAGGAAAGCCGTTGTGGTCGTAGCCACCGTTTGGATAAACCGTTTCAGCGCGCCGTCTTCTATATAAGAAACGATTGTTCGCTCCCGGTCGCGCGACCATTCGACGTCGGTAATACCGACAATGGTCAGATTTGAGACGTTGTCCTCGCCTTGGCCGTCGAGTCCTGCGCGGAAAAGGTTCCCGCCGGCGCGTTTATAGTAAAGAATTTTCGTTTCGTCTTTAGAGAGCGCCGGCCCGACAACCGGCTCTTTTACGATTTGCGAAAGTCCCGCCACCGCCGCAATATCAGTGGAGCCGTCTCCGGCATCAGTGTCGGCGGAGTCCGTCCCGCCGCCGGTTCCGGCGTCACCGCCGCCGGGGAAGAACAAAAACGCGCGCCGCCCCGACAGTGTCCCGTCTTCGCCGCCCAATAGGTAAAATGCGAGGCCTACAGCGACAGCCGCTAAAATTATAAGAACGCCGATAGCAAGAATTATTTTAGTGGTTCGGGTCATAGCGTTAAATGCGATTTATTCACAGCGCGATATTATTTGGGTTGCTGCGATTGATAATCCCCCGTCGTTCCGATTCTGAATTTTACCAAATCCGGATTGATGGTATAAAGCAGGGCGTATGAAATCCCCGCGATAAAAATTCCCCAAAGGGCATTGGTGATTTTCTTCCGGCCCGCCTCGACGCGCGAAGTTGAATCGCCGGCGACGACATAATCTATGCCGCCCCAAACAATCATTAAAAGCGCGGAAATCCCCACAAGCGACAACCCCAGCAGGTAAAAGTTTTTCAATCCGTCGAAAAACTTCCCCTCTTCCTGTGCTGAAGAGCCGGCGGCTGGGGCGGCGCTATTGGATCCAGCTTGCCCCCCAGGATTATCGGTTGCCGCGAAACCGAGAACCGGCGTGACTAGAATCAGCGCAGCGAGGGTTATGACAAGGACGACGGTTAGTAAGTTGCCGTATCGCATACGCTATTCCAAGGTTATACGAACTGATCGCGCCGCCCGAATGACGGCGTTTCGCAGGTCATCCAGCGATACCGAAATATCCTGTGGCCCGGAAGAGTCGCGGCCCGATGTGAGAGTGAAAAGATACGGCCTTTTAGCGCCCTCCGCGGAGATGGTTTTGCCGTTCAGCGACCATTGGTAGCGGAGCGTACCGAGCGCCGACCGCGGAACGTAGAACGGTTCTGCCAGAACATCAATGGTTTTTCCGGCCGGGCGTATGACTTGGTCGAGCGCCCGCGCCGAATTAATTCCGGACAGCGGCTCCGATTCATAAATAATCGTCTCGGCCTCGGCGGCTGGCATTCGGAACTCCGCCTCTTGGTTAATAGTTTGTGAAATATTCGAGACGCGGACAGCAATCCTATCCGTCAGTCCGCCGGCAGATCGAATAGTATAAGGAAAGACGTTTTTCCCGGGGCCTGACGACGGAAGCACTGCGGAATTGTTGAGCGACCAGGTGTAGACGAGCGCGCCCGAGAGGCCATCGGCGAACGAGGGACGAGCCTGAATCAGTATCGTTGTGCCGGGGGCGGGCAAGGCTTTGCCTTTATACCAAAGCGGCACGTAAGAATCAGTCCACCAGTAAAACTCAATCGCCGCCGGGACAATTGTAACTGATTTCTCCACGCGGCGCCCGTCGGTCAGATTGACGATCACGCTAACATCGTTCGAGGAGCCCGCCGGTCCTATTGTTACAGCCGCGGATTTAACGCCGCGGCCCGAGGCCACGCGGCGGCCGTTAAAGAGCCATGTAATATCCGCGCTTGCGATATCGAATTGGAACGAGCCCGCCGAAAGCGAAACTATTTCATTCGGCCTCGGATTTTCGGGAGTGTATCCGAGAGTAATGGTAACCTCGGACTCAACCCTTGCCTTTTCCAGCCGCGCCTCCTCGATTTGGTTTTGCAGATTCTGAAAAGCCTTGGTCGCCTCCGATAACTGCAGTTGGAGCGTCAAGTCTTTTTTGGTGGAGGTCGTTTCACCCAGCCTTGTTATTTTAACGCTCACACGAAGTGCCCCGGGAGCCGATGGAGTCACAAAAGCGGCAACGCTCTTGCCGATGCCGGACAAATCCGTGCGCGGCGCGCCGTTCACTGACCATTGAAAATCGGTTGTCGCTTCGCTTTCATCATCCAGCGCGGCGGTTATGACGGCGATATCATCGGTTACGGGCGGGTTAGGCGCCGCGCTTAAGGTGACGGCCGAAGAGGTGGCGGTTTGCGCTCGAGCATCCGATGGGCTGCTCGCCGCGGCTAAGACCGCCGCCGTTGCAAAAACCAAAAGCGCGGCAGATACGATAACGAGGATAAACTTCGCGCGAGCATTCATAATCCTTGATTCTATCTTATCATTTAGATTCATTAGATTCAGCGGTTGTTATACCAGAGGGCAGATAGGTAAAACATCGGAGTTATGCCCCCCAGGCCAATATAGAGCACATCGGACCCCGGAACCTGGTCGGCGGCCGCGGCCTCGGCCGCCACGGCTTGTCCCTCGGGCCCCGCGGCTCGCAGGGCGACCCCCGCCGCCCCCTTGGTCGCGGTAGCGAAAGTCGGCGGGCGCAGTCCTTTGGTTTTTGCCCAGACCCAGAGCCACAATACAATGAGATAATTCATGATGATGTTGATTATGGCCGGCAACAAAAAGTTTGTCGCGAGACCAGCCAGCCAGAAGATACTCACAGCGATAAACATCATGATCCACTGTGACGAGGCGACTTTGCCAGAGCCCCCCTTGGCTGAAGTCTCTGGTTCATCGCCGATGGCTGCGGCCTGATTTTGGGGCGGCCCGTTTTTGCGGTCCTCCGCTAGTTCGTAGGCGCGCTGGTGCTGGTTGGTATCCGGCATGGTTTTGGATTATTGCGGCCTCCCGCTTATAAATTCTTCTTTAGCTTTTTTAATCAACAGGAGCTGGCCCGGATCAGAGGTGATCACCTGATCCTCGCTGTAGGAGGCGACGACTTTAATGGCCACATGCTTCAGCCCGGCAAAAAATATTCCCTCCCCCACATCGGATTCGAGCAGCAAGAACCGTTCCTCCTCGGTCAAATTGAAGGTTTGGGCAACCGTGTCAATCGTGGCCGGCGATTGCTTCAGCAGCAATTGAATTGATGAGTTGGTTACAATCGGCTTGCCATAGGGAGAGGTCATGAAATCGGCCACATCCTGCGTAATCGTGGAAAGACCGAGATAATATTTGCGCGCGCGCTTGGCGATGCCGTAAAGGAAGGAGGCGCCGTCCTCGTGTCGCATCAGCCACCAAGCCTCATCAACTACAAGCAGCCGCTTTTTTAGTTTGGCGCGAACAAGATTCCAGATATAGTGGAGCACTATATACATAGCCACGGGGCGCAGCTCCTCCTCCATGTCGCGCACTGAAAAGACCACCAACTTCGAATCAATGTCGAGGTTGGTCGGCTGGTTTAAAAATCCCGCCCAGGTGCCCTCGGTGTATTTCTTTAGGCGCTGGGCTAGGGACTCGCCGCCCTCGCTGTTGGCTAGCACCAAGGCCAGGTCCGAAAGCGTGGGGAAGTTGGCTGTCACAAAATTCGTCTCTGGAGTGATGTCTCTTGAGGCGTAGGTTTCCGTTATGGCGTGATCAAGCACCGCGTCCTCTTCGGCCGAGAGGCCGCCCAGCATTATGCGAAAAAGTCCCACTAAATTGATAATATTGGAGCGTAAAATATCCGCCGGCGACTCGTCCTCGCGCGGCGGCGGGAGGTCGAAAGGGTTTATATGATGCGGGGAGTTTAGCGAAATGTTGAAGTACCGGCCGCCCACAGTCTCCGCCAGATACTCGTATTCGCGCTCGGGGTCGATTACGACAACATCTGTACCTATCATCAAGGAGCGCAGGATTTCAAGCTTGGTGGCGTAGGATTTACCGCCGCCGGATTGGGCGAAGGTGACGGAGTTGGCATTGGGCATCGAAAATCTGTCAAAAAGAATCAGGGAGTTATTGTGACGGTTGACGCCGAACATTATCCCCTTATTCGAAGTAAGATCGAACGAAACAAATGGAAACGTCGAGGAGATCGGCGATGAGTTCATGTAATTGTGGATCAATAGCTCATCCTGGTTTAGGGGCAGTGTTGACTGGAACCCCTCTTCCTGCTGGAAAAGCGCCGGCTTCATATAAACCAACTTGGCTTCAAGCGAAGATTTGATGGCGGTCTCAAGTTTGTTGAGTTCTACCTCGGAATCGCCGTAGATGGTGATGTAGAGGGCGAAGTTAAAAAGTTTTTCAGTTGCCTGCTGGAGCTTATCGCGCAATTCCTCCAGGTCGCGATAAGCCGTGTCCAGCGCCGGGTCGCGCACCAATCCCTTTTCTTCGCGCATGGAGATTTGCGACTGGACCTGCGCCACTTTTTTCCGCAGCTGATTGAGAATAATGGCGGTGTCAACCGGATGTATGAACATCGAGATATCAAAAACCTTATCCATGTTGATAATCGACGTGAACCAATTGGTGTGGAGATACCTAGGATAAGAAAAGGCAAAAAGCGTGCGCACAAATTTTTCGCCGAGCCGCAGGAAAGACGGATTCACCTCAAGCGCCGATGGCGAAATCACATCGCGCAGCGAAAGCTCGCCCGCGCGGTAGATCTCCTCGGGGAAGACCGCCAGTATTTCTTCCTCGGGTTTTTTCTTCGGTTTCAAAAAGTCAAACATATTTTCCACTAATAAGCTGTCGCCCGATCTTTTTCCGCCGCTCCCACCTTCCCCTTTTCCAGCTCCTGCAGGTTGTAGGTGCTGTATAATAACTCGATTAACTCATCAGTTTTCAAAATCACCGACCGGATGCCGAAACGCTGCAATCCCAATTGCACCGCATCCACCCGCTGCAGGAGCTGGGTCTTGTATTCGGTAAAGCTGTCGTCATTGGTTTGGGGTTTTCTCCCCGCCTTGCCGAAGATCGATCCCAGAAGCGAATTGACGCCGGCTTTTTCCGCTACCGAAGGATTAAACGGCACGATGACATAAAAATTCTTCGTCATGATATTGGAAAGATCAACGAACTCCCTGACAAACTCGATGTATTCGCCGGTCTGGATTTTCAAAAGCTCGTTTTCCTGCGCCTTTTCGTATTCACGCATCATGGCGAGGTACGGCTCGATGTTGAGTTTCCGCGACTGGATCACAAACTGGATCGGGAAATCAATCGAGTTAAGAAAATTTTGGTACTGCGCGATAATCGCATCTTGTTCTTCGGGGGCCTTCAAGGCGAAATTAAAAGCCGAGGCCATCAGGATCATGCGAAGACCTCCGTTTTTCAGCACCGCCACGCCATCGCGGACAGTCTCGACGGTGAGAAAGTCTTGCGAAGCCTTGGCAGTTTTTGATTTCTTGGACTCTTGGATTTCCGGCATAATTTATTCCTCCAGTCTCTCCTTTATGTCCAGGCTCCACGCCAGATCCTGCAGCTTGGATTCGGAGAGCGTCGGAGTTTTCAAAAGCGTGAGCTCTTTTTTCTCCGGTTGCGGTAAGACCTTCTTTGTTTCGGGTCGGCGCTGTTTCCATATATAAAGATGCGGCTTGGTAAAGTACAGAACGGCGTTGAATAAAACTTTGTAGAAGGGAATGCCGTTAACGGTGTAGAAAGCCAAGGCCAGTGAAAGGAGCGCCACAGGAACAGCGATTAAGATAAAAAAGAAAAAGTTGAGAGTGTAGTAAGCCATGACCGCAATCGCTCCCCCGCCTACCAAATAAACAAACTGGCGGACGGTTAAAGGCCCGATAATCTTATCTTCTATGTCGATGAATTGTGGCACTTGGTATTGGCGCATAACGTAGGTTACAAGTTACGGGTAATAGATGTCAGCGGGCGCCCGCGGGGCCTTACCTCTAACAGGGTTGATACTTTCATAAATTCAAAATGTAAATATCAAACATCAAAATGACAATTTACAATGATAAAATCTCGCGTCGTAATTTTGAATTTTGCGTTGTCATTTTTCATTTTGATTTTTTAACTTTACATTATCTATAATCTATCACCGTTAACCCATCACCTATCCCTCAATAGGCTCACGATATGGGTCCCCGCCGGCCGATTTAGGCGCGGGTGATTGCGGAACTTGAATTTTGAGCAGTGGCGGAGGCGGTTTGGCCACATCCGTTTTTTGAGGCGGTGTCGGTACGCTAACTGGCAGGATTTTTTCCGCTGGTCTTGATGGTTCGACTGCTGCGGCTTGGGGCGCTGGGGGCGTCATGAGTGGCGCAATGGGAAGATTTGGCGGCGCAGCCTCCGGCGGCTTTGGCGCGGCCGCCGGCGCCTCAATTTTTGTTTCCGTAGTGTTTGTGCCTAGCATTGCCGGCGGTTTCACCAAAGCGTCGCCGCCCAGGATCGCGCCGACCTCATTCTCCAGTAATTTTTTCAATACGGCTTTGGGCGGGTGGTTTGGCACCGGCGTTATCCGCACGCCCAGCGCCCGCTCCTCCTCTTTTTGCTCGATTCGTGCCAGTAACCCCTTTTTATTTTCCTCGATCTCGTGATTTACTCCGTTACTGAAAGAGACCTCGGCCTTTATGTTGGGCGGTGATGGGGGCTGTAAATTGATGTCTTGTCGCATGCCTAATCCCTTGGATAAGGGAGTAATAGGGATTACTCGCAGATTCGGTCTTGATGGCGCCCTTTGCGGCATGGGCGCGACGGGCCGTGTTGGCGCCGCACCCCTTTTTGCCATGTCAGGTATCCTCCAGTACGTTGGCCCGCCTGCGGTCACCGCATTCGCGGTCGGCTGGGCGGCAATTGGCCTCGGCTGGATCAGGGGCGCGGCTGGGGCGCTCGGCGTTACCGTAACTCGCAGGGTCGGCGCTGTTGGGCTTTGTGTTGCGGGCGGTTTCGGAGCCTCGGTTGTTCTGTTTGGCGCAATATGCGACTTCGGCATTTGCATCAACGTCGCCGCCGCGCTCGGCGCCGCAGGCGATTTCGGGGCTTGCGGCTGCGGCGCGGCCGCCGCTGCCGGTGTAGGAATTTCTAGCGGCTTTTCCGGGATTAGCGCCTCGGTAACCGGCACGCCGTGGATTTTTTTCAGATTTTCGCGGATCTCATAGAAGATCGAGTGATTCACATCCTGCGCGATCTCATACGCCTTCTCATGGTTTAAACCGAGCGCTTTTTGCAGGTTCTCGACAAACTGGCTCGCGCGCTTTTCGCCAAGCAGCACAACGCCGATTTCCTGCGACAACAATCCCATACGGTCTATTGCTAGGCCGTGCTTCGATCCAATTTCAAAGATGCGATCCGAAGTCAGCGAACTAAACATCGCCCGTTGGACGTCTTTGGGGAGCTTGTTGTATGTTTCAAAGAATCTTTCAGAGGCAAGAGTCATAGTTCAAGTATTTTATGGATTATACCCAGGGCGTCCGGGGCCCATGCCTCGGGGTGTTGTTCCCGGAGGAGAGGGCGGCAGTATGATTGTGGGCGGTGGAGGGGGCGGCGGATTATTGTCGTCTCCCGCGCGCTGTCTCCCGCCCCGTTGGGCGCGCGCGATGGCTTTTTGTTTTGCCGTAGGAGCCAGAGTGTCAAAAAGCGAGCTCGTAATGATGAATTTACGCATGGCAGGATCGTTGATAATCTCGTTGAATTCCGCCTCTGCCCGCGTGTCTGTGGATCTCGCCAGCTCTTCCAGCTGTCTCGTATATTGGTCGATGAAGGTCTGGCCGAATCTGTCCATGGCGGCCTCTATCTGATCCTTCGACCAGCTTCTTGCCATCTCTCTCACCGCCTCCGGATCATCAAATATTTTTT
>Ga0209542_10008797_pt1 | contig 18709 bp, 16 predicted proteins | sample RifCSPhighO2_01_FD_184028 | JGI IMG/M metagenome (GOLD analysis project Ga0209542, IMG submission 184028) | Soil microbial communities from Rifle, Colorado - Rifle CSP2_plank highO2_0.1 (SPAdes) (version 2) | ecosystem: Environmental > Terrestrial > Deep subsurface > Rock core/Sediment ...
ATGCCAATGAAACAACTTGCGGTTCAAATCCAAACGATGCAGAAAGCGAATCACTCGACACGGATTCAGACAACATTCCCAACTGCGTTGACACCGATGATGACGGGGATGAAGTTGCTGATACAGCTGACAACTGTCCGGTAGATGCCAATACAGACCAGGCGGACACAGATGAAGATGGAACAGGTAATGTTTGCGACAGTACTCCGGAAGGAACACCTGCCACACCAGTGCCCGCTAAACTTACTGTTATAAAAGAAGTTATCAACAACAACGGAAAAACAAAAACGGCCTCGCAGTTTTCACTCTTCGTTGGTGAAACCGCAGTAACAACCGGGGTTGAAAATGAATTTACTCCCGGAACTTACAATGTTCACGAAACTGCCGATGTTAATTACACTATTTGGACGCTTGACGGAGATTGCGCCTTAAATGGAGATATTACATTGGTTGCAGGAGATGTAAAAACTTGTCGGATTGTTAACGATGACGTTGCGCCCGAATCTAGCGGGGGCGGCGGAGGTGGTCCGATAAACACTTGGACTTTAGGAGATATCAACAAAGATGGCAAAGTGGATGCCTTAGATTTGGCGATATTATTTGCAAATTGGGGCGCTAACCCTGCCAATCCTGATGCCGATGTGAATAAAGATGGCGTTGTCAACATCATTGACTTTTCCATATTAATGGTTAATTGGACTATTTAATATTCAAACAAATAATCATTAATACCATCATATGAAAAAAATATACATCGCATTATCATTAGCACTCTTTGCAGTAATGGCCGTAACAAGCCCGGCATCAGCATCAACACTACAATTTGCGCCAACATCGTTTGACGTAAATGCCGGAGAATCTTTTAGTGTAATTGTTTCACTGGATCCGGCAGGAACAAAAAACTATGTTACAAAACTGGAAACTAGTTTTCCGGCAAACATCTTGTCAGTAAGTTCGTTTAATTTCGGCGCCGGATGGACGGCAGTTACCACGCCCGATTACAACGTCACTGATAACACCAATGGTCTTTTGATTAGGGGGGCTGGCATTCCCGGAGGCACATTAAACACCGTAACATTTGGAACCATTACATTTACTGCCAAAAATGGCGGAAGCGGAGTTATTGCAATGAACACCGCCAACTCTATGTCACTGGGTGGAGCCGGTCAAAACTTGCTAACTGGTACAACCCAGGCAACGGTTAATGTAACTGCGGTTGCAGGCGCTACAACAACAGTACCGTCGCCAACAACCGGTGGAACTTCCCAAATAACCCCAAGCCCGGAGGGCCAAATCACACCTGAAGCGGCAGCTACAGCTCCGGTAGAAGAAGGCGCAACGCCTACAATTGACGAAACTGCTCCAACTGATGCAAATGCAAACCCTGCGCAAGCCAACTTGTTGGCTGGATTAATGAATATATTATCTTTTGGAACCGGTAAAGCATGGCTGGCATGGTTGGTATTATTGCTAATCGTGATTGTTATCGGATACGGGATTAACAGATATCTTAGAAATAAAAATTCGGAAGTTAAAACTAGCTAATAAAAAAATATCTAAAAAGCCCGGCACCCGCCGGGCTTTTTAGTTTTACAACATTGACAGTGTTGTATTTTAGTTATACAATGGTTTTAGCATCATAGAGTCTGTTTGACGCCTGGTGTTCAGGACGAAAACGGATTTAGTACCATCAGGATTGGAGAACATCGATGAACGGATTGCATCTGCGCCTTGAGTTTCGGGTTGCGGTGGACGTGCCCCGGCCCTTGTTTAGCGAGGAGAAGGGCACCGGGAAGGCCACCGGCTTCCTTTGGGGATGGGTTACCGGAGACGAAACCTTCACCCAGGCAGAACAGCCCCCCACGGAAGCCTTCAACGAAAAGGAGGCGCAACGGCTGGCCCGCAAATGGGGCGCCATCCCCAACTGCAAGGTCGAGTTCGTCCATGAGGACGCCGTGGAGAGAACGCTTGCGGAAATCTAGCGCCCCTCCAGCCGCGATGGTATAAGGGAGTGGTTTGAAAAATCATTCCTTTTTTGTTTACAAAAAATAGTTGCAAAGGTAGAATAATATAGATGAACCCCGTTAGAAGTTGGAATAATGGAACAGAAAGCTCTACGGGTTCAAATTTGGATAATTATAAAATTAATAAGCCAGGCAAAAATAATCTTCGTGAAGATTATTTTTGCCCAGACTTCTAACGGGGTGAAAATCCATTTTATTGGAATCGGTGGCATTGGTGTTTCAGCCCTTGCCCAATATTATTTAGAAAAGGGGCACACAATAAGCGGGTCTGATTTGGCTGGTTCAGAAATTACCAACGCCATGGCAAAACGGGGGATGAAAGTTATGATTGGCAATAAGGCCGAACATATCACAAAAGATATGGACTTAGTAGTCTATAGCCCAGCCATCAAACCTGAAAACACGGAATTGGCACAAGCTATAAGCTATAAGCTAAAAGCTATAAGCTATCCCCAAGCCCTAGGCGAGCTCACAAAGCAATATGTCACCATAGCGGTGTCCGGAAGCCACGGCAAAAGCACCACAACGGCCATGATAGCCCTTATTTTAATAAAGGCAGGCATTGACCCAACGGTTATTGTGGGCACGAAATTGCGTGAATTCTCCGATTCAAATTTCAGAATGGGGAAGTCAAAATATTTGGTAATTGAAGCTTGTGAATATGACGGCTCATTCTTAAATTACCAACCCCATATTGCGGTAATCACCAATATAGATAAAGAACATTTAGATTATTTTAAAACATTTAATAATGTTATTTTAGAATTTAAAAAGTTTATTTCAAAACTTCCCGCTGATGGATTTTTAATAGCAAATAAAGAAGATAAAAATTTAGTAAAGATTGCAGACGGGAGTTCCGGCAAAGCCGGCAACTCTCGCGTCTCGCCCAAAGGCACGTTTACTACAAAATACTACTCAACAAAGCAAAAAGAGGCCGCTAAACTAAAAAAATCTCTTAAAATACCCGGCCAGCATAATGTTTCAAACGCATTGGCAGCGTTAGAAGTTGCCAGGGTTTTAGGCGTTAAAGATAGTATTTCTTTTAAATCTTTATCTGAGTATAAGGGATCTTGGCGCAGATTTGATGTGAAAGAGGGCAAAGCTAATGGTAGAAAAATAACGGTAGTAAGTGATTACGGTCATCATCCAACAGAGGTTTTAGCAACGTTAACGGCCGCAAGAGAAAAATATCCAAAGAAAAAGATTTGGTGCATTTTCCAACCCCACCAAAAACAGCGAACATATTACTTATTTAATGATTTTGCAAAACTTTTTAAAAATATAAAAATAGACAATATTATAATCACTGATATTTACGATGTTGCCGGCCGTGAGGAAAAAAACATAAATGAAAAGGTAGACTCACAATTGTTAGTTCAAAAAATCGCCAAGAAAAATATACAATATATGCCAATCAACGGTGCCGAGAAATTTGTTAAAGAAAACATCAAAAGCCGGGAGGTGCTCATCATCATGGGCGCCGGGGATATTTATAAGCTATTCGATAAATTTTAAACCAGAAAAGCGTGGGGTTGTGGATACATCACTATTGACGATAACGGTTTTTTGTTTATAGTATATTCAGCAAGTGTTTGTTTTTGACTACACATGTGTTTGTTCTTTCAGGAGGATTCACGTGGGAATACCAGAATTTCTGTGGGTTGGGATGGCCCTTTCTTGCCTAGGTGCTGTGGTGGGCTTTCCCTGCCAAATCTACAGCAACTACAAGAAGGGAAGCTGTGAGGGGTACGCCCTACCAGGGCCGTTTATCAGTCTTTTCGCGTGCTCGTCGTGGCTAATCGGCGCTTCAATGGAAGAGCACCCTGCTCTTCTGCTGTCCCAAATCCCGGGTCTTATCTTTCTGATCGTGATAATGGGCCAGTTTACTTTTTACTGGCTCCGCGAAAGAAGGATGAAACAAGCTACAGTCGAGACTACAACAGAAACTGATGGCCAAGCAGGGCCAGAAATTGAGCTTGAACCGGAGGGAGCATCCTCGTGAGTCGCAAACGGCGGTCTGATCATATCAGAACGCCGTATTTTTTTCCAGCTCAATAACTTTATTCACATGTCAATCTTTCATATTCTTTTAAAATAAGTATAATTACTTGAATATGGCAGAAATTAACGAATCAAAAATTGAAGAAGTTTTGACTAGGGGAGTAGAAGAAGTGATTGATAAAGAAAACCTTAAGAAAAAGCTTCTTTCTGGCAAAACGTTGCGCATTAAGCTTGGCATTGACCCAACCAGCCCCAGTATTCATATTGGCAGGGCTATTCCGTTGCTTAAATTGCGCGATTTTCAAAACCTTGGCCACAAGGTGGTTTTAATTATTGGAGACTTTACCGGCATTATTGGAGATACTTCAGACAAGGATAGTGAACGCCCCATGCTTGATGCAAAAGTAATAAAAGAAAATTTAAAAACATACGTAAAACAAGCCGGAAAGATTTTGGATATGCGAAAGTGTGAAGTGAAATACAATTCTAGCTGGCTTAAAAAATTAACATTCTTAGAAATAGCTAACATGGCTAGTGTTTTCAGTGTGCATGAATTTACGGCGCGCGAAGTGATTGCCAAAAGAATAAGTGCCGGAAAAAGAGTTTCATATCTTGAAATGATGTATCCGTTGATGCAAGGATATGATTCCGTTGCTGTAAAAGCCGACGTTGAACTCGGTGGAACCGATCAGCGTTTTAACTTATTAGCAGGTAGAAATATTCAAAAACAGTACAAGCAAGAACCGCAAGATATTATGACAAACCCACTGATTGAGGGAACCGATGGCCGGAAAATGAGTTCAAGCTGGGGCAATACCATTAATTTATTTGACTCTACAGATGAAATGTTTGGCAAAACTATGTCGATTCCCGATGAATTAATTGTAAAATATTTTACACTGACAACTCGCGTGTCGCTGGCTGAAATTGAAGAAATTAAGAAAACGCCTAATCCACGGGATCAAAAAGCCCGGCTAGCTTTTGAAATTGTAAAAATGTACCATGGTGAAAAAGAAGCGTTGAAAGCCGAGGAAGAATTTAACAAGATTTTTAAAAGCGGGGGATTGCCAACCGATATTCCAGTTTTTGAAACCACGCGAGCAAATTATCCAATCTTAGACTTATTGTGCGACACTAGATTAGCCGAATCCAAAAACGATGCAAAAAGGGTTATTGAGGGCAATGGAGTGGAATTTGATAACCAAAAAGTAACTGACTGGAAAAAAGAAGTTGAAGTAAAAGATGGCATGATTATCAAATTCGGTAAAAGAAAATTTGTAAAAATAAAGTTGAAATGAAAATGGAAAAAATACATATTAATCAGGTAAAAGATCATATTGGCAAGCAGGTAACCATTACCGGGTTTGCGCAGGTTTTTAGGGACCAAAAAAATATTAAGTTTCTTTTAATTAGGGATATTTCTGGGGTTATCCAGGTTGTGATTACCAAAGACAAGGAAGATGCATTCAAAAATTCTGCCGGTTTAAGCTTAGAATCCGTCGTAGAAATTGCCGGTTTGGCAAAAGAAGAAAAACAGGCACCCGGAGGATTTGAAATCGCGGGGGAGAGCATTACTATTCTTTCCCTTTCAAACCCTGAACTACCCATTCCTGTTGTTGAAAAAGGCCAGCAAGAAGAAACCGACCAATCTATACGCCTTGATTGGCGCTGGATTGATTTACGCAAAGAAAAAAATACCCTGGTGTTTAAAGTATGGACTGTGATGGAACAGGGGTTCCGCGAATACTGGGTTAACAATAATTACATTGAAATTCATTCTCCAAAACTGATTGCCACGGCAAGCGAGTCGGGTTCGGAAGTATTTGAAGTAAAATATTTTGAACGCAAGGCCTACCTTGCCCAATCGCCCCAGTTTTACAAACAAATGGCCATGGCCGGCGGATTTGAAAAAGTATTTGAGGTGGGACCGGTGTTTCGCGCCGAACCTTCGTTTACATCCCGCCATGCAACGGAATTTACCGGCTATGATGCCGAAATTTCATATATTGAATCTCATCATGATGTAATGGCCGAAGAAGAAAAGGCAATTGCCTATGCCCTACAAAAAGTGAAAGATGCTTATGATGAAGAAATCCTGAAAGTATTTGGCAGGGAAGTGGTGGTACCCGCGGTGCCGTTTCCTAAAATTTCCATGAAAGAAACCAAAGAAATTTTAGCTGGTATGGGAATAAAGGGTGATAAAGATGGAGACATTTCTCCGGAAGAAGAACGAAAGATTTGTGAATACGTAAAAGAAAAACACGGACATGAATTTGTATTTATTACCGAATATCCGATAAGCGCCCGGCCGTTTTATCATATGCGAGATGAAAAAAACCCAAAAATTACCAAGAGTTTTGACTTGTTGTGGAATGGCCTTGAAGTAACAACCGGAGCCCAGCGTGAACACCGTTACGATGTGTTAGTTGCACAAGCAAAAGAAAAGAAGATGGATATAGAACATATCCAGTTTTACCTTGATTTCTTTAAATACGGCTGTCCTCCGCACGGCGGTTACGGCATGGGCCCCAACAGAATGATTATGCAATTGCTGGGACTTGATAATGTGCGGGATGCTATGTTTGTGTATCGGGGAGTTAATCGGCTAACACCGTAAAAAAGTAGCATGATCATCTTGCTTCGTCCCAAAAAGTATAAATGGAGAATTATTAGAGGAGTTTTTTTATCCTTTTTTATAGTCCTGTTTACCATAATATCTTTCGTAGGTGGACAGTCACTTTTTAGCGGGCAACCTCAACAGATAGCATCAGCTGGGATTGAGTCCGCAGTTGCAAACACTATTGCCAACACTACTCTGCAAAATTCATACCCCTTGCGCAATTGGGATATAGAAAATCTGATAATCCAAGCTCCGGCCGCAATATCAGTAGAAATGGGACACGATACAAATAAGATATTATTTTCTAAAAACGAAACAATAAAATTACCCATTGCCAGCCTCACAAAACTAATGACTGCCTTGGTGGCATTGGAAAACTATAGTTTAGATCAAAAAGTTGCTATAAGCGGGCTTGCAATGACACAAGAGGGCACTCAAGGAAATTTAAAAGCGGGAGAAATATTGTCGGTTAATGATTTGTTGTATATCACCCTCATTGAATCAAGCAACCGTTCGGCCTACGCGCTTAGTGAAGTTATCGGCGCAGAAAATTTTATTACCACAATGAACGCAACAGCAGAAAGACTAGGGCTTGTAAACACCCATTTTACCGATAGCACCGGGTTAAGCTCTCAATCGCATTCAACCGTAGAAGATTTAGTTAAACTTTCAAATTATTTATTTAAAACGTACCCCATATTCAATCAAATCATAAACACCAAAGAATATGACCTTTATTTGACCAACGGCCAATTCCACCACAAATTGGTAAATACCAACAAACTTTTAGGCGTTACGCCGGAAGTTATTGGGGGTAAAACCGGCTGGACCAACGAAGCAAAAGGATGTTTTATGGTGATTGAAAAGAGCCCGAAAGAAGGAAACTATATTATCAACGTGGTATTGGGTGCAGACGACAGATTTTTAGAAATAAAAAATATTATTGATTGGACAAAAACCGCTTATGCGTGGCAGTGAGTAGGTGGCAGGTTTTAGGTGTTAGATATTAGCCAAAAAACGGTGAACTAACATCCAAAACCTAACACCTAACACCCAATTATGACTCAATTAACCTTCAACGTAATAAAAGTTTTGGGAACATCGGCAGTTGCCTCAATAGTGGCGATGGTTTGGGCGCCATTGTTAATTAACTTCTTATACAAGCACCAGCTTTGGAAAAAAACAGCCAGAACTAAAGCCATCAGCGGGGAAGATGCGGTGGTGTTTAACAGTTTGCACAAAGAACGGGAAACCAAAGTGCCAAGAATGGGCGGGCTTTTAATTTTTATTACGGTGGTAGCAGTGGCTCTTTTACTGTACGGCGTTTCGTTACTATTCCCAAATTCTCAAATTGCCCAATTTAACTTTTTATCAAGAAGCCAAACATGGTTGCCGTTATTTACCCTGGTAGCCGCATCGTTGTTTGGACTTTTGGATGATTTTTTAGTAGTTTCAGATTTGGGAAAATATATTGGTGGAGGAATGTCTTTTAAAAAGCGCCTGATTGTCATTGCCCTAATAGGATTGGCGGGCGGGTTATGGTTTTTTTATAAACTAGAGTGGGACGTAATCAGCATTCCGTTATTGGGGCATTTTTCTATAGGAATTTGGTATATCCCACTATTTGTGGCGGTAATGGTGGCATGCTGGGCGGGTGGAATTATTGATGGAATAGACGGCTTATCGGGTGGTACATTTGCGTCTATTTTTGGAGCATTCGCTATTATTGCATTTTCGCAGGGCAAGGTAGACTTGGCGACATTTTGTACGGTGATTACCGGAACATTATTTGCCTTTTTGTGGTTTAATATTCCACCGGCCCGATTTTATATGACAGAGGTTGGTAGTTTGGGATTAGTGGCAACACTATCAGTGGTGGCATTTTTAACTGATTCTGTGGTGGTACTACCAATCATTGCCGGGCTTTTAGTTTTAGAAGTTGGTTCAGTAATTATCCAACTTTTATCAAAAAAGTTTCGCAAGAAAAAGATATTTTTATCCACACCCATTCACCATCATTTTGAAGCTATCGGCTGGCCAGCATACAAAGTTACGATGCGCTTTTGGATTATTGGAATTGTGTTGGCAATTATTGGCGTTGTGGTAAAGTTAGTTGGATAAAGGATAAAAAGCTATGGCAAAAGATAAAATAGAAGAAGAGCAACCTCGTCAACCAAATCATTACGATACCTTCGGTATCAACCGTGATGATTTTGCCAAAATGTCATCTGACGAGAAAAAAAGGGCGCTGGACGAAATCCTTGAGGCAAAAAAAGACGATCCAGATATTCGCGAGCTTACAAAAAAAGCCGATCTTTTGTTGAACCAGGATGAGAGAGTCGCATATGAACTAGATCAGGAACTGGTCCCCTTGGACTACTACCGAACTCTTGGTGTTGCCAGCGACGCTAACGAAAAAGATTTAGAGGCTGCGTTTGATTCTTTTCAGAAAAAAATTAGGCAAGAGTTCACGGAGGATCAGAAAAAACACGGAACACCAAAAGCAGTATCGCTAAGACAACAGAAAATGGCCCTGCTCACAGAAATGATGAAAACACTGGATGGGGGAAACAAAGAACAATATGACAAACTAGTAGAAGAAAACCAAAGTCTTTCGGATCAGGACTTTGTACTGCCCGGGTTTGAAAGTGACCCGGATATTGAAATTCCGGCGCTTCCGGGAGAAAGCGCAGACGCATTGGATGATAAACTAGAAACCGCGTACTGGCCACCGGTAGAAAATATGACAACTACCGAAGAGGTAAAGGAGGCAATTGAAGAGATCCAGGAAGAAATGTTAAAATTGGAAGACCGCGAAGTCAAATGCCGCAAGTGCAAGCGCCTATTCACCTTCGGATCTAAGGGAGACGTCGTGTGTCCCTTCTGCTCTGAACTTACCCCCGAAAAAAACCGCTTAAACAAATTAAATAAAAGAAGAGAAGAACTACAAAAAGACCCGGAGTATAAATGGAAACAAGAACAAATAAAAACTGCGGAGCTTCAATTAGACAATCTTCTGGGAATATTACAAAAATACGCCCAACAATATAAAAATGAAGCCAGTAAGTGGCCCATTAATCAGGATAAGGACCGTTTAGAAAAAATTAAAGAATCTTGGGATACAAATAAATGGCGATATAGGGATTTAGCCGAAGACCTTAATAAGGAAAATGTAAAAAGCGCGAAAATAGACTCAATTAAAGCAGAGATTGAAAGGTTAATAGAAATAGGGCAAAATGTAATGGAGCTGGGTGCTCCGGTCAAGAATCTTGAAATTGCGGAAGATTTAGACGAATACGACTCGGATTTGGAAGACGAGAAGGAAGGTGAACCTGTTGATAGCGGACCGGGAGATTATGAATACGAGGCCATGGACACTACCGGAGGCGAAGTAAAAGGCGTAATAGAAGACGCTGGTTCAGAAAAACATGCCCGATGGCAAATAATGGCCATGGGGCACTTTGTCACGAAACTTACATTAATTAAATCAAAAAAGAGGAGAGAGATTGTATGGGCTAAGGTGAAAGGATGGTGGAAAAAGAATGCGCCCACTTGGGCTGGGGGAGGCGAATCTCCGGAAGAAGGTGAGGGTGAAGAATCTGCGGAAACGGAGTTTAGTATAAAACCGGGATTAAGTATTCCTGCTGAATACCGTACCGAAGATCAGAACAGTGAATATTTTGACGCCGAATACTCTGGCAGTGAAAACGATGATACTTTACTGGAAAACCCGGATAAAAAACTCTTCGGTGTTTTTGACGGTAAGGGAGGTGGGCCGTTAGGAAATGTTGCTTCAGACATGGCGGCAAAATCTATTGATGAAAAACTATCAAAATTATCCGATAATGCTTCTCCCGGAGAAATTGCCGTGACAATAGAAATTGCTCTCGAGGAAACAAACCAAGAAATTGTAGATTTAATAGAATCAAACCCGGCAAAATATACAAAAGAAGCCAAAGATGGTTCTATCCAAGGGATGGGTACCTCCGGCTCCGTCGTGAAACTTTGGGAGGGTAAAAATGGTGAGAAAAAAGCGATTATTGGAAATGTGGGAGACACTAGGGTTTATAAATACCATGCCGATGGAACACTGGAACAAATTACGCTAGACGACAACCTTGTACGGGCAACTGCTAAGACCGAAGTGGCTGCGAGAATAAAACAAGAAGTATTTAACAATGCCACATCTGCCACAGATATCACTATTGATACCGAAGACAGAGAGCTTTTTAGAAAAAGAAATGGCGTTACCCAAGAGCTTGGTAAAAGGGGGGGGATCACACCCAGAATGCATATCGTAGACCTGAAAAAGGGCGATAAAATTATTATTTTGTGCGATGGAATCAGTGACAACCTTACTGATAACGAGATGGAAAAGATTCTTAACGAAGGGGGTAACATTCAATCCTTAGTAAATGCTTCAGTGGAAAGAAGCCGAGAACCAAACCCTGACGGAGAGGGAAGACCAAAACAGGATGATATGACCGGAATTATTATTGAGGTAACCGCAAAGAAGAAATCAAAAACCGGTACTGAAGATGATAAAACCACGCCCACTACAGAGGGCGCAACTGCAGATACAGATGAAGATGAAGGTGAAGGTGAAGGTGAAGCAGCAGCAACCACTACGGCGGAGGCGGATGAAGAAGACAACGAGGAAGATGAGACTGCCGACGACGAAGAAGACGAGGAGAACACCGATGATGATAGCGAAGAAGAAGAGGAGTCTGTTGATAACGGACCGGGAGAATACGAGTACGAAGCATTAGATAGTGATGGAAATGATGTAAAGGATACTATTGATGCGGAATCTGAAAAAGACGCCCGGGAACAGATAGAAGCAAAGGGACTCTTAATTAACATGCTTGAGATGAAAAAGCCCAGGAAAAAGGGAGCACCTACGCCACGCCCCAAACCCAAAAAGGCGCCGGCGAAAGATGAGGAGGAAGATACCGACGACGAAGACGAGGCCGATGAAGAAGAATCCGGAAAGAAATCTAAAAAAACGAAGAAGCAAACAGAAGAAGAGGAGGAAGAGGAAAGAATTGCCGAGCAAGCGGAAGAAGAGCTGATAAAAAAGGAAGTGGAAAAAGAGCGCAAACGGGCAAAAAAAACCCAGCGCGAGGTGCTCACAAAGGAGAAGCTTAAAGGAAAAACTCCGGAAGACATTCAAGAAGTTGAAAACTTCAAAGAAAAACTTAAAGAAAAGATTGCTGATACTGAAGAAAAAATTGAAAAAATGGAGGAAACGGAGGGAGAGGAGATTATCTGTTCTAATTGTGGAACCCGTTTTTCTTTAAAATCTCGAAGAAACGGCAAGTGTCCGAAATGTGAAACAGTAGCTCCCAAAAAGAAGGCTTTAGATAAATTGAAAAAAAACCTGGCTGAAGCAAAAGAAGATGAGCACCGGATAGAATTAAATGAAATTGCCATACAGCAAGAGGCAGTAGCGGCCGCGCTAAAAGAGATACTTGAAGAAGAGGAGGAGTTGCGTAAAAAAGAAGATAGAAATTGGGAAAAAAGTTCAACGCGGGAAAAAGCGGGTATTTTATGGCGCAGAGGCGCCGCTTTGTGGTGGAAGGCAATGAAAGGATGGGGATTCTTTACGGTCGGGCTTACATTCTTAGTCTCCAGTCTCGGTGCTGATGTCGGCGCAAAAGGAGGGGACTACGGGGTAAAAGATTTCTCAAAAACGACAAATGACTTGTTCGGCACCGATTTTGGAAAGAAATTTTTTGAGAGTTAAAAATAAACATGTTTTACATATGAAAGAAAATACACACAATGGGGCCCAAAAACAACAGGAGCTCTCGCAAAAACTGGCTGATTTAATTTTGGATAAAGTCCTTGCAAAAATCAATGTCAGACTGACCGACACGCAAAGAAAAGAAATGGAAAGTGTCTTCATTTCGGGAGACGATAATCAGAAAATGTCGGCCATCAAAAAGTATGCTCCGGACTTTCCGGAATTGCTGAAAAAAGAATCCGCAGCAATGGTACAAAAAGTAAAAGAAAAAATAGACAAAAAAAGAAATGCAAAGTAAAAGAATACTGTTTAACTACCTATTAGTAGCAATCCTTTTTTTAGGTGTTTTTTTTGTGGGTGTTTCTGTGGGGAAACATCAAACCGTTTGCAAAGTTTGCAGACCGGAAAATCTTGATTTTTCGTTATTTTGGGAGGCTTACGATAAATTGCATGATAATTTTATCAATCCTGAAACAATAAGCGACCAAGAAGTGATGTATGGGGCAATTAGCGGCATGGTAAAAAGCTTGAAAGACCCTTACACTACTTTTTTTAATCCAAAAGATGCGAAGATGTTTGAACAAGACCTTGCCGGGTCATTTGAGGGCATTGGCGTTGAGGTGGGGATAAAAAAAGAACAACTAACGGTTATTTCGCCGCTTAAAGGATCTCCGGGCGAGAAAGCAGGGTTAAGAGCGGGTGACCAAATCATAGAAATTAACGGTAAAAGCACCTTTGACATATCTATTGATGAGGCGGTAAATAGCATTCGAGGCAAAGGTGGAACTCAAGTAACTTTGACTATTTTTAGAGAGGGCTGGAAGGATACCAAAGAAATTACTATTGTCAGAGATACTATTAAAATAGATTCTGTGGATTGGGAACTAAAAGATGGTAATGTCGCCTATATCAACATCCGTCAATTTGGTGAAACACTATCAGCCGACTTTAAAAAAATCGCTTTTGAGATGCTGGCCAGCCCGGCCAAAAAGATTGTTCTGGATTTACGCAACAATCCGGGAGGATACCTTGAGGTCAGCCAGGACATTGCCGGTTGGTTTTTGCAAGATGGTAGCGTCATAACCATAGAAGACTTTGGTAAAACTAAAGAGCCCAAGGAATATAAGGCGCAGGGCAATGCCAGTCTTATTACATACCCAACGGTTGTGTTGATGAATAACGGATCGGCATCGGCATCTGAAATTTTAGCGGGCGCCCTGCGGGACAACAGGGGCATTAAACTCATCGGAGAAAAATCCTTTGGGAAAGGGTCGGTACAGATAGTGATAGGACTGGAAGACGACTCTTTGCTAAAAATAACCGCTGCAAAATGGCTCACACCAAAAGGAAGCTCAATTGCTGAAGTTGGTTTAGAGCCGGATATAAAGATCCAAATGCGCGAAGATGATGTTGAATTAAAGAAAGACGCCCAGCTTGAAAAAGCCCTTGAAGTAATTAAGACTTTAGAGTAATATTAAAAGGAGTTCAAAAAACAAATTTATTATAAAAACATGAAAGTGATTCTTCTTAAGGATATTGAAAATATTGGTAAGAAATATGAAATAAAAGATGTAAAAGACGGCTACGCCAAAAACTTTTTACTACCGCAGAATTTGGTTAAGTTAGCCACCAAAGATGCTATAAAATGGGTGGAAAGCCAAAAAGAAGTTATGGAAAAAGAAGCTGAAGAAGAACTAAAGAAAATCCAGGAAACGGCTTCACAAATTGACGGCATTGAGGTAACCATTGGCATGAAAGTTGGAGAAGATGGCCAACTATTTGAATCGGTAAGCAACACTAAGATAGCTGAAAAACTGAAAGAAATGGGCTATGAAGTTAAAAAGTCAAAGATTGCGCTAACAAAACCAATAAAAGAAACGGGGGAATTCCCGGTCAAGATAAATTTAGACCACAACTTGGAAGTAGAAATAAAATTGATTGTTACCGGCCAAACCGAGGCACCGGAGTAAGAATGAGAAAAGCTATGAGTAAATATATTTTTGTCGTGGGAGGCGTTATGTCAGGTATCGGCAAAGGTATAGCATCTTCTTCAATCGCGCGCATTCTTAAATCAAAGGGGTATAGCGTTACAGCAATCAAAATTGACCCTTACATCAATGTTGATGCCGGGACCATGAACCCCACCGAACACGGTGAGGTTTTTGTATTGGATGACGGCTACGAAACCGACCAGGATATGGGCAATTACGAACGATTTTTAGATGAAACATTGCCATCTATCAACTACATGACCACGGGCAGCGTGTACCAAGAGGTAATCCGGAGAGAACGTAACTTAGAGTATAAGGGTAAAAACGTCGAAGTGGTGCCGGACATACCAATAGAAGTCATTCGCCGCATTAGTGAAGCGCAGACAACCGCGAAAGCCGACATTACTATCATTGAGGTGGGCGGCACTATCGGTGAATACCAAAACATCATTTTTTTAGAAGCAGCCCGTATGTTAAAAAACAAACACCCGCGTGATGTTGCGGTTGTAATGCTTTCATATGTTCCTATCCCGGGCAACATCGGCGAAATGAAGACTAAGCCCACCCAATACGCCGCACGCTCACTTAACTCGGTGGGACTTCAGGCCGACGTTATTTTGGCCCGCGCCGAAGTACCCATAGATGCCAAGCGCAAAGAAAAAATTGCCACCTTTTGTAATATTTTGCCCGAACGTGTCATATCAGCACCGGATGTGGAAAGCATTTACGACGTACCACTAAATTTTGAAAAAGACGGGCTGGGGGATATATTGTGCGACGTTTTAGGGTTACCGCAACATCCAACTGACCTTTCAAAATGGCAAACCTTTGCAGCTAAGACCAAAAACGGCGCCAAAAAACTGAATATCGCTATCGTGGGAAAGTATTTTATGTCCGGCGATTATGTACTTTCAGATGTGTATATTTCGGTTATTGAGGCCCTTAAACATGCTGGAGCGAATCAGGATGCGAGCGTAAAACTTTCATACCTTGATTCTGAAGAATATGAAAAAGACCGCAGTAAGCTGGAAGAGCTACGCCAATATGATGGGATTGTGGTGCCGGGTGGTTTTGGCAGTCGGGGAGTAGAGGGGATTGTAATGGCTATTGAGTTTGCTCGCATCAATAAAATCCCTTATCTTGGATTGTGCTATGGTATGCAATGGATGGTGATTGAATATGCCCGAAATGTTGCAAAATTAGCAAATGCAAACACAACCGAAGTTGCCCCGGATGCCCAATATAAAGTGATTGATATTATGCCGGAACAAAAAGAAAAAATGGCGCGCCAAGATTTTGGTGGTACTATGCGCTTGGGTGGATACCCTTGTAAACTGCTGGCAAATACTACGGCCCGCGCGGCTTACAATAAAGATGAAGTGCGCGAACGACACCGCCATCGCTACGAAGTAAATCCTGATTACATTGAAAAGCTTTCGGAGGCCGGTCTTGTTTTTAGCGGCGTCTCGCCCGATAACCGCCTAATGGAAATAGCAGAATTACCTTCAAAAGTCCACCCATTTATGGTAGGCAGCCAATTCCACCCCGAACTGCTTTCCCGTCCGCTTTCACCACACCCTTTATTTGTAGCATTTATTAAAGCTGCAATTGCAAAAAATATGTAAAACATATTTTCGGCACTCGTTCGCAAATAAAAATATAATGCGTTACATTTTTACATGCTCACTCGCTTGAAAATAACCAAACAAAAACGCGTCTCAATAACGCGTTTTTGTTAGTTGTAAAATAAAATTCTATTTGGCTGCCTCCACACTCACCACCTTAGCTCTTCTTTGGGATCCGTTGAAGATCTTCTTTAACCTGGTAGTAAAGCGGACAACTCCGGGGAGTCCGGCATATAATGTATCGTCTGAACCCCTTTTTACATTTTTTCCGGCTAAATACCTTGTACCGCGCTGCCGTACGATAATCATTCCAGTTTTAACCGTTTGGCCGCCGGACTTTTTGATACCTAACCTTTGGGCGGCGGAGTCTCTGCCCAAACGGGATGATCCTGAAGATTTACTTGTTGACATGGCAATTTGAAAAATTGACACCGAGTACCAAATGCGAAGCATTTTGGTGCTTGGTATTTATTTAGAGATTAAATTTATATATGGAAATCATAGCAAAAATATCAAAATTTGTCAAAGCCCATCTTAACAACATTATCCTGGTAACACTGGTGATGCTGTTAGTATTGTTTTCTTTCAGTTGTGGATATATAATAGCCAAGTACCAAGATATTGAACCCATCACGGTAAGCCAGTTATAATGTTCTAAATGTTCTATCAGCCCTACGGGCTTTGTTCTATCGCTCGTTTCACTCGCTTGCATTAGAACAAGTGAGCGGGGCGAACGATCCAGCAATTACAACATCAGAACCACTCACATGCATATCCCAAAACACATTGTATTATTCCCTGATGGCAATAGAAGATGGGCTGAAATTCATGGCATCAGCATCTCTGACGGCTATTTAAAGGGGAAAGATAAATTCAACGATTTCTTACGTTGGTGTAAAACCCGTGGCGTACATGTAGTTACCGTATTCGGATTTTCCAGTGAAAATTGGAAGCGCCCACAAGACCAAGTCGATTTTTTAATGCACGTTTTTGAAAAATATTTGGGCGAAGGGATTGAAAGTTTCAATAAAGAAGGTGTAAGGGTAAAAATCATCGGCCAAAAATATAGATTGTCTGATTCGTTAAAAAAAGTGGTAGAAAAAGTTGAAGAGTCAACAAAAAATAACACTGCCATGCAGTTGAATCTGGCGGTAAGTTACGGCGGACGCTGGGATATTTTAAACGCCGTCAAGGAAGTAATAAAACAGGGAATTGACCCGGAAGTTTTGACTGAAGATATGTTTGCTTCACATCTTTCCACCGCTGGCTTACCCGAACCGGACTTAATCATCCGGGCGGGTGGTGAAATGCGCTTGTCTAATTTTGTACTTTGGCAGGGCGCCTATTCAGAGCTCTATTTTTCTGATAAACTATGGCCGGATTTTACCGAACAAGATTTAGATTCCGCCTTACAGGAATTTGATAATCGCACCCGGAGATTTGGCGGCTAGACAAGTCTAATACCCATGATCAAAAAATATGCTTTGCTCCAAAAAAGTATTAACCAGAGATTGGAAGCTTTTTTTAAGCATAAGACCAACGAAGCCACTGGAATTTCTCCTTTTTTGGGAAAACTTGTTAAAGAAAAAAGAAATTTTGTGATGGCGGGAGGAAAAAGAATCCGTCCTGTTCTTTTTTATATCGGATATCTCATGGGAGATGGGAAAGACAAAAAAGCTGCGTTAGATGCATCCATTTGTATTGAACTAATCCATAATTATTTACTGGTGCATGATGACATTATTGACCAGGATACGTTACGCCGCGGCAAACCAACTCTCCATATTACCTACAAAACCCTCATTAAGAACCTTTCTTCATCACCCGAGCACTTGGGCACTTCTTTAGCTATCGTAGGAGGCGACATATTGGCCATGTACGGATATGAGGCGCTCTCAAATGCCACATTCCCTGACAACAAAAAGTTACAAGCTATAAAAGTATTAAACAAAATACTTTCTGATGTTACGATTGGACAAGATTTAGATATTCTTTACGCATCTAAAAAGAAAGTCACCATACAAGAAATTTTAAGGGTCGCTGAATACAAAACGGCAAAATATACTATTGAAGGACCATTAAAACTTGGCGCAACATTAGCAGGAGCAAACAAAGGAACCTTGAAGGTAATTAGTGATTACGCGCTGCCACTAGGCATTGCCTTTCAAATCCATGATGATATTTTGGGAATGTTCGGCGACAAAAAAAGAACCGGAAAATCTTCTGATTCAGATATCAAACAACACAAACAAAATCTTCTTTTATTATATGCAAAAGAACATAGTCGTGGTGATCAAAAGAAAACCTTAAGGGGAGCAAAACTTACCACGAGCGGCATAGAGCGCGTCAAAAAGATTGTGAAAGACACAGGATCTTTGGATCATGCACAGGCTCTGTCGCGCCAATTAGTTGAGCAGTCAAAAGGGGCCATACGAAAATCTAGCGCGTCAAAAGAAGTGAAGGAATTTTTGGTTGAATTAGCAGATTATATTATTGCAAGAAAATCATAAAGAAACTAACTTTATTCGCCCGCCTACCGGCAGGCGGGCGACAAACACCCAATACTAGATTGGGTGTTTGTATTATAAAAGAGTACAATAGAGGCAGTTCCCGTCATTTCTCAACCACTCACAAAAACGGAGGCCCTCATGTCCAAAAAGACATTGTTGGTGTCTGCGGCGGTAATCGTGCCGGTAGTTTTT
>Ga0209542_10008798_pt1 | contig 18707 bp, 15 predicted proteins | sample RifCSPhighO2_01_FD_184028 | JGI IMG/M metagenome (GOLD analysis project Ga0209542, IMG submission 184028) | Soil microbial communities from Rifle, Colorado - Rifle CSP2_plank highO2_0.1 (SPAdes) (version 2) | ecosystem: Environmental > Terrestrial > Deep subsurface > Rock core/Sediment ...
AGAGTGAAGAGGAACTCGTAAATCAGGTCGTCGACAAAAGCTACAAGGAGAAAGAGCGCATTTGTCGCGAAGCGACACGGGACTTCTTGTACACGCTGTGGAATACGCACAAAGAAGGCATCGAGTGGGACAAGCAGGCAGACAACAAAAACGTCGTGGCGCTGATTGCACGATGCGCCATGATGCTTGCTCGCCTCCGAGGCGTCGTGAACTTTTGGAAGGACGATTTTAGCGACGTGGAGCGCTACGAACAACCCACCGCCGAGCAGCCAGATCGAATCACTCAGCTGTTCTACAACTTCGCTCGGGGTCACGCCCTCGTTTGCGGCAGGACATCTGTCGCAGATGAGGACCTGCGGATCATTCTCGATATGTGCTTCGATAGTGCGCCACCTAGTCGGACACGACTCTTCCGCGCCCTCATTGACCATGGCGGCATAATGAAAACGTCAGAGATCGAGAAAGAACTGAATTGTTCAAAGCCGACCGCACGCAAGGAAATGAGAACGTTGGAGATTCTCGGTATCGTAACGCAGGAGGAAGTTACCAGTGGCACGGGTGAGTTCAAGATGCAGTTGGTAGACGATCTGTCATGGTTTTTGAGCGACGAATGCCGTGCCATTCGAGGTCGAGATGTGGCAGAGCCGGAGCCCGATGCGGACGGGGCAATAAAGGAATTCTGACACTGTGTATGAACCAAATGAATGAATCGTCGCCAAAAAAGTATCCTCACGCTGAGGCTCTGAAAATAGCGTCAGAGATCGTAGAACTACTAAGACCTCACTGCATCCGCATTGAGATCGCAGGTAGCATACGAAGAAAAAAATCGATGGTGAAGGACATCGAGATTGTCGCCGTTCCGAAACCATACACGACGGGCTTCTTCGAGAGTGGGATCGCAAGCGTTGTGAACAAATGGGAGAAGGTCAAAGGCACTATGGAGTATGGGAAGGTCAAATACACACAGAGAATACTTCCAGAAGGCATCAAGTTGGACCTCTTTTTCGCGGACGAGGAAAATTGGGGTTCTATCTTTGCTATACGGACCGGGTCGGCTGAATATAGCCACAAGATCTTAGCTAGGGAGTGGGTTAGGAACGGCTTCAGAAGCGAAGGGGGTTATTTGTTCCGAGACGGCAAGCGGTACGAAATACATGAGGAAAAGGACCTATTCAAAATGCTAGGTCTCCCCTATGTTGAACCAGAGGATCGGAACCTATAGATATGAAGAAAGCACGGCTATTCACATCCCCAGTTTTCAACTTGCGCCTTGGCGCGGTATGCTACAGGGGAAGAACCGCTTTCCACGTCGCCATGACGTGGAAGTCCTCACAACTATTTTTCTCCAATTCGCGAGTCGCATCGTGGGCAATTTCTGTATGATGCCCCTGAACGAAGCGATTAAGATCTACATCGACCACATGACAGCCGAGCATAAATCGTCTGCCACGATCAAGGGATATGGCGGTGCGCTCATGCAGTTCTGCCTGTATCTGCGAAATCCACTCATCAATCTTGTTACGCCGGACGAGGTCGATCTGTACTTCAAACAACGGAAAGAGCTCGGATGGAAGCGCAACTCGATGGTCGTTCCTTCCATGGCGTTGCGGAAGTTCTTCGAGTATTGGAGGCGGAAGGGACACCCCGTACTCGACTACCAGATGCTCCCGATCATTCACAAGGAAGGAACTGAGCCTCGTGTCGCCTCACAAGAATCGCTAACGAAGGTTCTTGCGCAATGTGAGGGAGAGAGCCTGTATGACGTGCGGAATCGAGCCATCATTCTCATGATTGCCGATACGGGGATAAGGAACGGCGAACTCTGTTCCTTTAATGTCGTGGACGTGACGGAGAAATGCGAAGTCGTGGAAGAAAATGGGGTTAAGCAGTACGCCTGTGTTATTCGAACTGAAAAGGCACGCACGTCTCGGAACCCTCATCGGCGAGTTTTCTGGTACGAAGAGGCACATGCGGCACTGAGTAAGTGGTTAGAGAAACGGGGCGAGTATACGCATCTGTTTCCTCCCAGGCATCCGGAGGCATTGTTCATCAGTACAAAGGACTCTCATGGGAAGGTCGGGAGCCGTATGACGCCCTTCACGGTTGGTCTCGTGCTTCGGAGATTGTCAGAAAAGGCAGGCATACCGACGGTCAACGCACACTCAGTCAGACACAAGTTTGGAAACGATGCGGCAGACGCGGACATGAATAATTCCAAAATATCGGAGCTCATGGGACATGCTGATCTCTCCAGTTCGTTCGTCTATACGCATCTACGGGGAAAGCAACTCGGCAGCGCTCACCGTGATATGAGGGAGGGTCGTAACGCGGCACCCTCATAATTTTGAACGGGGGCGAGGCGGGTGTATACTCGTCTGTACGAATGATCTTTGATACGGGAGGTAGCGAGGTTTCTATCTCTCCGGTCGAAAAACTTCTCTCGGGCACTGGCTAGTCATGTAGATGGTGTCGGGCCCATACGCCTCACAAAGAGGCGAAAAAGTAAGTCGCACGCCCTCGGCGGGTACGATATACTCAAGCCCGTAGGGCGATTAGTTAAATGGTATAACTTCGGTCTCCAAAACCGACGTCGGGGGTTCGATTCCCTCATCGCCCGTAATTGGATTTATGAAGCAATCTAAACAGGGAACCTTCTTTGGACTTATAGCAAAGGAATATCAAAAGTATCGTCGTTCGTATGACCCCAGGTTGTACAAACTACTTTTTTCATTATTGCCGGGGAGGAAGCTAACAATCTTGGACATCGGTTGTGGTACCGGAAAATCTACCGAGCCGCTCCTCCTTGAAGCGGGGAAACGCAAAGTCTCGGTGGTCGGCGTTGACCCCGATGAGGCAATGCTCCGCGAAGCCCGCTTGTCTGCAAAAAGGAAAAAACTGCTAATCGAGTACGTTAAAGGAACCGCCGAGTTACTTCCTTTAAAAAAGGAAGAGCTTGATGGTGTGATCTCGGGTACAGCTTTTCATTGGTTTGGCAATAAGAGAGCAATAAAGAAGATTAAAACCTCTCTAAAAGAACACGGAATATTTTTTATCTTTTGGACTCAGCGTATCAAATCTAGCAAGCCAACGGTCGGTAGCGCGCTATACAAAAAGTATAGGTGGCGGGGGATTCCAAAGAAGTTCAAAGAGCAAAGATCTGTTTGCGAGCTTCTCTCAGAAACAGGATTTAAGAACGTAAAAAAAGCAACGATCCCGTTTCTTGAAAGGAAATCCATTCCAGAGATTATCGGTAACCTGAAGACTAACTCCTCCTATATGTTGATGCCGTCAAGTGCAAAAAGACAATTCATAAAGGAAATGACGAGGGCATATAAAATGGCCTTAGGTGGAAAGGAATATGAGTTGAAAAAACTAGAAATACGAGTCTGTTACGGATTCAAGTGAGTTCCAACGTCGTCCCACAAGGCCCACCAAACGCTATTTCCTAAGCCACGTTTGAATCATTTTCTGTATGCGTGTTGCGCGCCTCTCTTTGAACCACACGATATCTTTGTTGCGTTTCCAATAGCGCATCTGGCGTATCGCATATTTGCGGATAGCTCGGTTGAGCTCCTCCGCCATTTGTTGGCGCGTGAGCTTGCCCTGCAAAAGGCGAGCTAGAAATTTATACTCAAGCCCCAGCTCTTCCATTCGCTTGTAGGACAATCCTCTCTTATGCAATCGTTTTCCCTCAGCAACCATCCCCTCTCTAATTCGCGCGAATAGGCGAATGGTTATTTTCTTTTCCAACTCTTTCATGGGTGGTGCGATGCCGATCCACAGCGCATCATATGCGGCAAGGCCTTGCCTTGCCGCGGGCGGGGATTTGCCGATTGAGGCTACGATTTCGAGAGCGCGGATAAGGCGGCGCTTGTGCTGCGGCTCGATCGTCTTTGCTCGCCGCGGGTCGCGCTGCTTCAGCATCGCAAAGAGTTGGGCGGCAGTCTTTTTCTCCAACTTTTCGCGAAGTTTCTTATCGGGCGGCACATTTGGGAGAGCGATCCTGCCTACGAGTGCATCTATGTAGAATCCCGTGCCACCCACGATGATCGGCATTTTGTCGTTTTGCAAAATGTTTGATAGTGCGACCTTACCTTTCCTCACAAACTCGTCGGCGCTGAAATACTTCTTAGGTGAAGCGACATCGAGCAGGTGATGACGCACACCGCGCATTTCGCGTTTTGCTATCTTCCCGGTCCCGATATTGAGCCCGCGATAGACCTGCCGTGAGTCGGCAGAGATCACCTCGCCACCAAACTTTCGTGCGAGCTCGACCGCGAGCGCGGATTTTCCAGAACTCGTCGGCCCGACGATGATAAGTACCTGTTGCTTGAAGCTGTGCATAACCCGCTTGCTTTATTTAAACTATGTCACAATGAAGGCATTAGCATAATGCGTTACTGCCATGCCTTCAAGGTTCGGGTCATTACCCATTACCAGGCAACAGCTACTTGTCGGTGGAGTAATATTGATTGCGCTGATTGCCGCTATTGTATATTGGTACAGTCAAAAGAGCCCGGAGAGCGGGAAGTCTGCCGCGGAGCACGCAGCTGAAAATATCGCAGAGTCTGAAAATCCATTTGAATCCGATAGTGCACTCGCCGAAGTAGAGGCCGATCCGCTTGCGAAGACTAAGGCAGTGCTCAACCCCTTTTGAATATGAACAAATACTCGCTTGCTTTTATTGCAGTCACGGTGTTTTTTGCCACAACCGCTTTTGCACAAACTCTTCCTGCGGGTGTATCACAAGAGCAGATGGATGCAGCGCTTGAAGATCTCTCAGCAGTGTACGCTTCACCCGTGGTGCGCACCGATCAGGCAAAAGCAATCTGCAATCAGGAGCAGTATGTTGTGGAGTGTGCCAGGATAGGAAAGAAGCACGGCTTGTATCCGAAAGAGCGTGAACAACAGGTTGATGCCGTTCTCGATACGATGAAAGGCACTATCGTAGAGCGGCTCAAGCAGTGCGGCGATAGTGCGTGTCTTATTGACGTCGCGTCCTCCATTGCCGCAAATCTCGCCGGAAATCCCACGCTTGCTCGCAGTCTCGATCTTACGAAAGCAAAAGTGGATGAGAAACGCGAAATAATGACAATCGCCAAAGAAGTCGGTGTCGACATAGCAGAGTGTCAGACTATGGATCCTGACACTGCGTCTATCGATTTGCTTCGCGCCTGCGCGCGGCTCGCAAAGCACGAGAAGATTCAGAAATACATACCGCAGGAGCATCGCGGAAAGGTGGAGAAAAACGACAACATGATAGCGTTTAAGGAAGCGCTTGGAAGCGGCGCGATAGCCTGTGGCGACGGGACGCTCGAGGGTTGCGGAAGATTCTGCCTCAGTCCGTCCGAAGAGGCACGGGTAGGGGGTGTTTCCGCAATTCCCCCGATCTGTCGCGATATCGCAGCCCAGTACTTTGGTTCCGACGGAATTGCAGAGCTCGAACGTACCTATCAAAAAGTCCAGGACACGGTCGAAATTGTGGAACGCAACGTTTTACCCGAGGATAGGGGAGATGAGGAGCGGCGCGTCATCTGTCCGCTTGTCACGGAGCGAGAGTGTCCCACCGGCTACTACCGGCAAGGATCGACGAATGAATTTGGCTGCTACATAGAGGGTGAGTGTATTCCGGTCAACGTGAAGACGCAGCCAGAGCCGAAAGACAAACGCATGATATGCCCGGCACTTGCCACCGTGCAGTCGTGTCCGTCCGGCGAAGAAAAAGTCATCTCGTTTACTTCGCCTGAATGCGGTACATACTACACATGCAAACCCAAACCCGAAGACAGGGATACAAAGTTCCCCTACAAGTTCGCCAGCGGGCGCGTGGTCGTTTCGTTTGAAGAAGCACGCATCTACTGCTACGAATCAGGATCGCGCGGCGCAACAGTGGGCCACGACAAGGACGAGTGTTTCCGCTCATTTGGCATCAACGTTCCCGACATCCCGCTCGAGAAGCGCTGCGCTGAGTACGGTGACGGATGGCAGAGCTTTGATGATAGCGGCAACTGCTTCAATCCCGAAAAGACCGAGTACCGCACACCCGGAGGCGTATTACAAAAATGCGTAAGTGCTCCGGTGTATGGCTGTTCGACAAAGATACAACCAATCGAACCGCCAAGCGGACAAACGGAGCAGATGTGGAATTCCCTTGGCCTTCGCTCCTGGATCCGCACTGATGCCGATCCGGGTCGCATTGCGGCACTCAAGAGCACGTGCTCCAAGGTATCGCAGAAATCAAACGTCTGGATGAACGCGGCCGGCGATTACTCGAGTGAGGACTTCGGAATGCCCAATTCTGAGAAATGCAAAAAAGCGGTGCTCTGCGCCGACGAGGAGTACTTCGACGGTACGGCGTGTCGCAACGGCAATGGATGGGCCACCACGACTTCTAGTGGCGAGGTAGCGTGCAAAGCAGCCGGCGGTACCTGGGATGGAGGAGCACAATCCTGTGCAATGCCCGGGGTATCTGACCCGCAGCCCCCGCCTGGCCCCAGAGTCTCGGGAAGCTGCTCATCAAATCTCATCACAGCTTTAGGAGGGGGATGTCATTCGATGGGCACTGCGTGGTTCAACGGTGCGATGACGTTGTACATGCTTCCCGGAGGCAATACCGTGAAAAAATGTTCGGAAGAGCACCTATGGGGCTGTGGCGCATCACACGCTGAACCCTCGTGCCCGTCTGACCAGTTTTGGAATGGTAGCACCTGCGCTACCAGCAAAGGAACAATCTGCAGCAAGGGCGAATACTGGGACGCTGGACGCGGCGGATGCAGGAGCGCTGGTGACGCGTGTACGCGGGTGGGCGGCACGTGGGATAGTTCGCGCAATCAATGCGTTATGCCGGGTAAGCCGGTCGAGAAATCTTGTCCGTCGGGACAATACTGGAGTGGCAGTGCCTGCGTCTCGAAACCAACGGCATGTGGCACCGGCTTTACGTGGAATGGGACTGCGTGCGTGAGCTCCGGCACGATGTCGAGCGATGGGACCTATGATTATGCGAACGCGAAGGCCGGTTGCGCATCCGCCGGCGGCACATGGGACACATCCTCAAATTACTGCAGTATGCCGAACACTGGTGGAAGCGGGTCTGGCTCCAGTAGCATGAATCGCTGCTTTTACACAAACGCGACACGAGACGGCCAATCCCTTGGGTTCTCGGTCTGGTGCGAACGCGACTACTTCAACTGTCATGAAGGCACATCCTCGGGGCCATCGGTCGGTACCACGGGGCTTACTCTTGGTCCGCCCTCACAATGCGAAGGCGGGTGGAGTGGGAGCAGTGGTAACATCGGTAGCTCGGGCTGTGCTTCCTGGGAGTACTGGAACGGCACAATGTGTGTATCCTCGAGTGGATCTACTGGCTCCGGCGGCGGCTGCGGAATGTATACAAGCATGTCGGCGTGTGTCCCTATGAGCGCGTGCAAGTGGGAGAATAATGCGTGCGTGTACAACACGACAAGTTCTACAGGTTCCGGTTGCCCTTCGGGTCAGTATTGGAATGGCAGCGCGTGTGTTACTACGAGCAGCACCGACTGTCCGTCCGGTCAGTATTGGAATGGAAGCTCGTGCCAGTCGTCGAGCGGCGGTGATTATTCCAGTGCGCAATCAGGCTGTGCATCCGCTGGGGGGACGTGGGATAGTGCCGAAAATTATTGCAGGCCAAGCTCCGGCGGTTCATATTCCGGTTCCTCCGGATCTTCAGGCTCTTCCGGCTCCAGTTCGGAATCGAGCTGTGCGGCTGCCGGAGGCACATGGAACAGCTCCGATAACTGGTGCGTCATGCCGGTTACCTCCTCATCGATGGACACATCAAGCATGCAATCCGGATGTTCGTCTGCTGGTGGCACATGGAACGGCTCCTCCTGCAGCATGCCTTCCTCGTATAGCGGGGGAAAGCCACTCGCATATCTTTGTCCCTCAAATCACGTGTGGAACGGCAGCTTCTGTATGATCAGCCAGCAGCAGGGCGCTGGGTTCCTCGCAAACGTCATTCAGGCATTCTTCTCTCTCTTTGCTCGCTGATCAGGGACGCGACTGACAGTCAGTGCGAGAATTTTTTGTTTCTTATCCATAGCTGGCGTATTATAGGCGAGATGCCGAGATGGCGGAATTGGTAGACGCAAACGACTCAAAATCGTTCGTCGCAAGGCGTGAGGGTTCGAGTCCCTCTCTCGGCAAAAAATACGAAGTAATTTTTTGACGGAAGCATCGTGCCTTCGCACGATGCGTGGGGACTCGAACGCCGGAGCAATGCCGCGCAAGCTTGCGCGGCCGCGAGGCGGTGCCCAGCCCGAGCTTTGTGGCGACAAAGTGAGAGGCGCGGGCGAGTCCCTCTCTCGGCACATGTTTGCGAAGCAAACGAGCAGGGGCTCGAAGGCCGGAGCAGCTTGGCTGCGAGGCGGGGTCGCAGGTTTTGCGAGCACGCAAAAACCTGTGACCGAGTCCCTCTCTCGGCACTAGTTAATTTTCTTTAGTTCTTCGCGCACCACAATGCGGTCATCCCACGGGAAATGCACGCCACCGACTACCATTGATTGCTCGGCGCCTTTGCCGGTAAGTAAGACGACGTCACCATCGCGCGCGAGTGAAAGCGCCTTATTGATGCCGGCGCGCCGATCTTCGATGACGAACAGGTTCTCTCCGCGAATTTTGCCAGCTTCTTCCGTCGCTCGTGCGATATCTTCCGTGATCTCTCGCGGATCATCATCATAGGGGTCCACATCTGAAACTACTACGTAATCAGCGAGCGCGGCAGTGAGTCGGCCCATAACGCCACGTTTCTGCGTGTCGCGTCCGCCACCTTCAGCGCCAAGCAGTACGATGACTTTTCCCTTGGACATGCCGCGCGCGGTTTCCAAGACATTGCGCATGCTTTGCCCCTCGTGTGCGTAATCCACAAATACGGTGAAGTCTTGCCCCTCTTCTATTCTTTCCATTCTGCCGGGGATAACACTGAGCGATGCGAGTCCGCGAGCGATACTGGCATCGTCGATACCAGCAAGGTGCGAAACGACGATCGCAGGCAAAGCGTTTACCACGTTGAATGTCCCAGGAATTGCAAGCGCATACGATGAATCTTTAACCTGGAATTCGACGCCGCGGTCGCTCGAGCGAATACCCTCTGCAGTGTAGTCGGCTCCAGGTCCAATGCCGAACGTGATCTTTCGATCCGCAGGGAAGCCAAGGTAATATGGCGCATGCTCGCTATCGGCGTTGGCGATGATCACCTTGTCTATTCTTTTGCCGCCAAGCACCTTGCGCGGCCGATTCAGCGATGCAAACAGTGCTCCTTTTGCCTTTTTGTACGCCTCGAAGCTGCCACCGTGCGAGGGCAAATGCTCTGGGGTCAGATTGGTGAATACTGCAATATCGTATTCGATGCCGATGTGCCGATGTTGTTTGATGCCCTCTGAAGTCGTCTCGACGACACAGTATGTGCACCCAGCTTGCACCATGTCGCGAAGCAATTTTTGAATGGTAAACCTGCCCGGCATTGTCATATGGTAGGCATTGACTGCCTCTCTCTCAGCAATGCGAATATTCGCGGTCGTGATGATGCCGGTTTTCTTGCCACCTATAGAAAGCGCGGACCAGATGAAATTGGCGGTAGACGTCTTTCCCTTCGTACCGGTGACGCCGATAACGACCATTTTGCGTGAAGGGAATCCATACCAGAGAGCACTGAGGAGCGCGAGAAGGTAGTGGTACGCGGATATGAGTTGCTGCGGTAGAAGTTTTTGGAGTGTTTTTTTCATGCGTATGCCGAATGGTACCGTATCCGGCCCCCTATCTCCAGCAGACAGTAGTTGAATGTTATACTGGCGCCATGGAAAGCCGCTACCAAGGCGATTCGATCTATTGGGTTGAAGTCGATCGCATCAAACCAAATCCCTTCCAGCCGCGCAAAACCTTCGATGAGGCGGCGCTTTTGTCATTGGCTGAATCCATCCGCCAGTACGGCGTCTTGCAGCCACTGACTGTTACGCGCAAGGAGATCGAACGGGGGGATGTGGGGATTTCTGTCGAGTACGAACTCATTGCCGGCGAGCGGAGATTGCGAGCCGCGAAGATCGCGGGCATCGCACAGGTGCCCGTCGTTATCCGCACCGGCGAAGATTCCGACCGGATGAAGCTTGAGCTTGCGATCATCGAAAATCTGCAGCGGGAAGACCTCAACGTCGTGGACAGGGCGCTTGCCTTCGAGCGTCTCACCAAGGAGTTCGGGCTCAAGCACATCGAAGTAGGCAAGCGCGTCGGGAAGAGCCGCGAGTACGTTTCCAATACGCTGCGCATCCTCATGCTCCCGCAGGAGATGCGCGAGGCGCTGGCCGCCGGTGAAATTAGCGAAGGACACACCCGCCCACTCCTCATGCTCATGGACAGGCCCGCGGAGCAGAAGACTTTTTTCCACGAGATCATTACGCGCCGGATGACCGTGCGCGATGCCGAGCAATTCGCCCGCCGGATCGCAACGGAGCGCACGAGGAAGCCCGACCTCACTCCCGAATTATTGCTCCTTGAGAGGGAGCTTACTGAGAAACTGGGCACGCGCGTGCGCATCGAGAAGAAGGACCAGGGCGGGAAGGTCCTCATTGACTTCTTTTCGGTAGACGACCTTGCCAACATCCGCTCTATCATTTCCCAGCAGCCAGCAATCGCCGCAGCCGTACCCGCCGTGCCTCCACCTGAAACTCCGCCGCCTGCGCCAGAGCCTGAACCTCAAAAGACTCAGCAAGCGAAACGGGAGGACCCTTCGACGCGCTCAGGGCAAGACGATCTGTACTCCATCAGCAATTTCAGCGTTTAGCCCCGTCAGTAGATGGTGGCGATGCGCAAAACCAGAGTCGGTAGGGAAGTTTGGCGTTCCAGTCATTGACACTGCAATCTAAACGAATGTGCGGGCGCAAGAAAAGACTTTCGCCACCATTCACTGCGGGGTTTAGCCTTTATTTTTCAATTCCATGGCGGCGAGGGCTGCGCGGATGTGCTTCTTTGCCATGTTGGTCTTCGCGATGTCGTGCCATTTGCGCGAGGGCTTCGCCGAAGGCTTAGTAATGACCTCCACCATATCGCCATTCCTGAGCGCGGTTTCGAGCGAGACCATTTTGCCATTAACCCGCGCGCCCGACATTTTGTTGCCAAGATCGGAGTGGACGGCGTAGGCAAAATCGATCGGTGTCGCTGCTATCGGGAGATCGATGACGTCGCCTTTGGGCGTAAAGACGAACACGCGATGGCTAAAGAAATCGGATTTGAGCGTATCGAGGTACGCCGCTGACTCTTCTGCGCCGTGGTGCGCGTGCGCGAGCTCTTGGAGCCACCCCGGCACTTTTTCTCTCGGCTCTAGTATTGGGTCTGATGCATTGTTTGTTCCGTTCTTTCTGAGACGCGGGAAGAATTGCCGTATCCACTCGAGGCTTCCGCGCTTACTCTCTTGCACGCCTCCCTGCGCTTCTTTGTAGGTCAAGTGTGAGGCAATGCCGTACAACGCCTCGCGATGCATTGCTTCAGTGCGGAGCTGCATCTCGAGAGCACTTCCATCACCAGTGTATACGGTGGTGTGGATGCTCTGGTATCCATTTGGTTTGGGGAAGGCGATGTAATCTTTGATCTTTCCTGGCACTGGCCGCCAGTGCGCGTGGATGATACCAAGCGCGGTATAGCAATCAGCGACAGATGGGAAAATGACGCGCAGCGCGATAATGTCGTATACCTTGCTGATGTCCCAATCCCGCCGGCCAAGCTTAAGAAAAAGGCTGTAAATCCCTTTCACGCGCGCTTCAGTGCGGAACGTGCGGATGCCGGCATCGCCAAACTCGCGCTTTAAATCTCTCTCCATTTTCTCGAGCCGCTCTTCGTTTTCGTTCTTCCTCTCCTTGAGAAGCTGGCGCGTCTTCTCATACTCTTTTGGAAATGCCCAGGGAAATGCGGCATCTTCCAATTCTTGCTTAGCAACACTCATGCCGAGCCGGTCGGCGATCGGCGCATAGATCTCGAGCGTCTCAAGCGCGATACGCGTCCGCTTCTCGATCCTTGGCACATGCTCGAGCGTGTAGGCGTTGTGGAGACGGTCCATGAGCTTGATGATGAGGACACGGATATCCTTCGCTGTTGCTGCAAAGAGTTTGCGCAAAGATTCGGTATGGCGCTCAAGCCCGCGGTAGCGCAACGTGCCCAACTTTGTTACGCCCTCGACAAGCGAGAGTACTTCTTTGCCGAATTGTTCCTCAATATTTTTTGGTTTAATGCCCGCATCCTCGATCGTATCGTGCAAGAGGCCCGCGGCTATCGCTTGGGAATCGAGGCCCGCGGTCGCGAGCAAGTACCCGACCTCGGCGGGGTGCGTGAAGTACGGGTCGCCGGAATAGCGCTTTTGCTCGCCGTGCGCATCACGCGAGAATTCGTACGCTTTTGTTATGAACGCCGTGTCGGTATCGCTTACGCCGGACATCGCGGCGAGGATCTCTGCGAGCGGGCGAGGGTGGGCGGACATAACAGTGATGATACTCTCGGCTGACATTTTGCGAAAGGGGAGCACCCCCTTCATAAAAATCTTGCGTCTACGGGGCTATTTGATAGGGTTCCGGCAGACCGATCTTCTCGGTTCTCTCACTCACCCCATATCTTCAACCAGAGCACAAGAGGTAGAAATCATGTTGCTCAATGCAAAAGCGGTCCTGCTCATCCTACTCGGCGGCGGGCCCACCATCGTGATCAACGCGACATGGGTGGGTATCCTTCAGGCGGCACTTCGCCTGGGGGTGAAGCGTATCTACGGCAGTTTGTTCGGGGTTCTCGGGATCGCCAAAGAGCAATTCGTCGATCTCACGCAACTGAGTTCGGAAGAACTAAAGTTGCTTGCCGGAACGCCATCGGCAGCCCTCGGTACCACGCGCGACATGCCCGACAACGCCGCGATGCTCGAAGTCATCAAGGCGCACGGCATCACGCACGTCATCGGCGTGGGCGGCCAGGACACAGCCGAGACACTCCAAGGCATCGCTGTGTTCGCGCAAGCTGCAGGATATTCTCTTTGCGTCGTGCATGCCCCGAAGACGATCGACGGCGACCTCGAGGTCGGCGATCATCCGCCCGGGTTCCCGTCTGCCGCTCGCTTCATCGCGAAAGCGGCCGCTGGGCACAACCTTGAGAATGCGGCGATGCCCGGAGTCGACATCTTGGGCTGCATGGGCCGCAATGCAGGCTATCTGACCGGCGCGAGCGGATTCCTGCGCTCCTATGACGACGATGGACCTCACCTCATCTACTGCCCGGAAAGGGCCCTCGACCTCAAGCTGTTCCTCGATGACGTCGACGGGGTCTATCAACGTCTCGGTCGATGCTTGGTCGCAGTGTCAGAAGGGGTCAAAGATTCTGACGGCACTCTATGGGTCGAGCATCTGAAGGAAGTCCATCGCGATGCTCATGGCAACGTGCAGCTCTCGGGGTCAGCTGTCGTCGACTTCCTTGCGTCTGAGGTTAGGAAGCGTCTCGGAGTAAAACGTGTGATCTCAGAGACCCCTGGGTACCTGCAACGTTGCTACGACGAGGCCTCCTATGTCGATGAGCAGGAGGCGAGGAGAGCGGGAGAAGCGGCTGCCCGCTTCGCAATTGATGGCCAAAGCGGCTCCGTGGTCATCACGCGCACGGGCGAGTATGAGGTCGAGTACGGACTCGTCGCACTTGAGCAGGTGGCCGGCAAGACCAAGGTGATGCCGACGCACTTCATCAACGAGAAAGGCAACGACATCACGCCCGCATACGTCGACTACCTTCGGCCGCTACTTGGTTCGTTTCCCAAGTATGCGCGGATCAAGCTGCCGCTGGTAGAGAAGATCTTGAATCGGTAAGTACCGATTCTTCCGCAGAAACGAAAAATACGCGGCGCTTCCTCAACGGGGCGTCGCGTATTACTTTTTGAGCTTGTGAGGGTTATGGTTAGGACACTGCTTGCTCGAACATCTCTCTGGTATCGTTTTGGTGCCCTCCATCATCAAAGAGCCGCACATCTCACACATCTTCCCCGTAGGCTTCGCTTTGATAGCATTTTTGCAATCTGGATAGTTGGAGCATGAAAAGAATATACCGAAGCGGCCTTTGCGCTCCACCATTTCTCCCTTCTTACACATCGGGCACTGCACGCCCGTTTTTTTCTTCGCCTCCTCCTCCGGGTCCTGTTTGACGAATTTGCACTTCGGATAGTTGGAACAAGCAATAAATAGTCCGAAGCGCCCTTCCCGCTGCATGAGCCTCCCGTCGGCACAGTCAGGGCAATTCTCTCCGATCTCTTTAGGCGGCGCGATTTCGGTGCCATCTTCTTTGCGTGCGCCGAGGCATTTGGGGAAGCTCTTGCAGCTCATGAAGCGCCCGCTCTTGGAGAGTTTGTACTCCATTGCGCCGCCGCATATGGGGCAGAGGAATTCCGCGGGCGTATCGCCCATGCTTGTTATTTTTTCGATCTTCGCTTTGGATTTGACCGCCTTTGTGAACGGGCCGTAGAAATCTTTAAGGGTCTTTGTGTATTCGCGTGTGCCGTCTGCTATCTGGTCGAGCTCGTCTTCCATCTCTGCAGTGAAGGTGTCGCTGATGTAGTCGGCAAAATTGCCTTCAATAAATGTCGAGACGACATCGCCAGTCGCAGTAGGCACCAGGATGCGCCCCTGCTTTTCCACATATCCGCGGGTGTCGAGCGTGCGGATGATAGAGGCATAGGTCGAAGGTCGTCCGATGCCTCGCTTCTCGAGCTCTTTTACGAGGCCTGCTTCCGAATATCGCGCCGGAGGTTGCGTCTCCTTGCCTTCGCTTCGCGCTTCGACGAGCGTGAGAGCATCTTTTTCTTTTACTTTCGGGAGCTCGACGTCCTCTCCGCGCGCCTCACTGTCGGCGGCGAGCCAACCATCGAATATGACGCGCGATCCGTTCGCCGAGAAATCGGGGATCGTAGCACCCGCGACGTTGGCGAGGATCTTTGTACGCAAGGTACGCGCGTCGGTCATTTGCGAGGCAAGTGCGCGGGCGCGAATGAGCGCGTAGAGCTTTTTCTGCTCCTCGCTGTGGCCGAGACTTCTCTTGCTGGGATCGGTCGGGCGCACCGCCTCATGCGCTTCCTGCGCACTCTTGCTTTTGGTCTTGTACACGCGCGCTTCAGCATACTTGTCGCCGAACTCGGCTTTAGCGGTGGCTATGAGGCTATCCTGGGCATCCTTTCCGAGATTCGTAGAGTCGGTACGCATATAGGTAATGAAACCGGACTCGTACAACTTTTGCGCGATGCCCATGGTGCGCGAAGGAGAGAGGCCAAGCCGCGTCGAAGCAACTTGCTGCAGGGTCGAGGTGGTGAAGGGGGCGCGAGGTGAGCGAGCTTGCTCGGACTCTTCGACGCTCTGCACGCTCCATTCTTTGCTCTTCGCTGCTTCGAGAATGTGCTCCGCCTCCTTTTCTGTTTTTGGCTCCTCGATGCATGTGACCGTAAATGTCTTTCCGCCGGAGGCGGATCCACCTCCGGTGGACACGTCCGCGCTAATGACCCAAAAAGGCTCAGGGACAAATGCTCTGATCTCGCGCTCTCGCTCCATTATGATACGTAGCGCCGGCGACTGTACCCGCCCAGCCGAGAGGCCATAGCGCACTTTTTTCCAAATGAGCCCTGAGAGGTCGTAGCCAAAGAGCCTGTCGAGGACGCGGCGTGCTTCCTGCGCCTTTACGAGCTCGTCGTCGATCTCGCGCGGGTGGGCAAGTGCCTCCTGTACGGCATGCTCGGTGATCTCGTGAAATACGATACGCTTTGGCTTCTTGAGCCCGATCGTCTCCGCAAGGTGCCATGCGATCGCTTCGCCCTCACGGTCGGGGTCGGTCGCGAGTATGACCTCGTCGGCCTTTGCCGCTTCCGAGTGCAGTTCATCGATGATCTTTTGCTTCTCTTTTACTATCAAATAGCGAGGAATAAAGCCCCCTTCGACATCTACCGCATCTTTGTTGCTCTTGGGGAGATCGCGTATGTGCCCCACGGATGCGCGCACCACAAAATCCTTCCCGAGATACTTCTCGATCGTCTTAGCTTTAGCAGGTGACTCTACGATAACTAATTTCATACCCGGCTAGTACAATTTCGAATAGTTCTTGCTGCTGTGTTAATACTGGGGACAAACATATTCTCGTGATGCGTTATTTTGTTCAACGTTGTTTGAATTTGCCACGGCCAAAGTAATTCGAAATTGTCCTGCCGGGCATGTATAAGGGACAGTGATACTCCAGAAGCCTACCACATGTCAAATGATGGGAATAAAAAATGCCCGGCGAACCGGCCGGGCATTTTCATCTTCGGACCGCTTCTTTCAGCGGCGTTTGCTGGCCCGGATGCGTGCGCCGCGACGCGCCGCGGGACGTCGCACGAGGTGCGGGCCGTGGCGGCTGGTGTGCGTAGTCAATCCGGTGCCGGAGATCCCGGTAAAGAACTTCGAGGCGATCTTCCGACCGCTGAGGAAGCGATACTTCGTCATCGCGCGGATCCTGCGGATGTTCCTTGAACGATCTCTCAAGGTTAGCCGCTTCCACTTCCATTTCCTACGTGTCATTGGAGTATGTCCTGTCTGTCTGCGGGAACGCGTTCACACATACGAACGCAACTACACGCAACGAACAAACCCCGCGGCACTATGCCGCATCTCAAATGAAATGGCAATTAGCATCGAGCGGGCTTCGAAAAAATGAACGTCCGTACCCTCAGTTGGATGCGGACGATCATTGCCTGGCGGGAACGAGGGGCCTCACTTCGTGCTGTTTCGACGCTTGATGAACCTCTGCGCTTGATGCCGCAGATCGCTACCACGAAGGGGTTGCGTGATGCCGGGAAGACGAAAGGCGTTTTTCCTTTTCTGTTTCGATCTGGGCGAAGGAAGTACAGCGAACCGTTCGCTATACGCTGACATGTTCGTGTTCACGAACGCGGCGATGTCTTCAATAGGCTTATCGAGTAGGTATTCAATGCCCGGCTTGGGCGTACGAGTGTCGATGAGGTGAACGAGGTGTTTCGTGCGCTCCTCGTCGTTCATTGCATCCCAAGTCTTATCGATGCGTGTGGCGGTATCCATCGTCGTCGCTCCAAAGTGCTCGAGGGGACTGGTTGTATACATACCACTTCCGTAGTAACAGCGCTACCACATGTCAAATGGCAGGAACAAAAAAAGATGCCCGGCAGCGAAGCCGGGCATCACAGATAGCGGCGGTACGGATCAGGAAATCGTACCGGCCCCCGATCGTATCGAGCCGGACCACTTTCCCAGTCTCTGTAGGCAGTCTGGACAAAGTGAGGGTTGCGGCTGACCGGGTGCCGCTTTCGGGAGCAGATTTGTGCAGCGGTCGTTGTTGGGCCGAGTACCTCGGCACTTGCCTTTGTCGTGTTGTGGCGAACCCCTCTCGGCTTTAAGAATCGCCTCTGCAACTCGCCCTTGTGCGTTTTTGCCAATGGTCATGGCCGTTCTCCTTCCAAAAACACACTTCCAGTATTATCGAACTCGCACCACGCCTAGTTCCTCCACGATCAACCCCTTTATCTCCATCGTCGAGAGCAGCACGTTGGCATCGGTGATCGGGAGCTCGAGCGCTTCGATGAGCTCGTCGCGTGGGATGGGAGTATGGATGATCTCAATAACGCGCAGCTCACTCGGTGAAAGATCATCGCGTATTTCTGCCCAGGATGTTGGTCCCTCACGCTTCTGGATGCCGAGCGCGACCAGTATGTCTTCGGGAGAAGTCACTGCCGTCGCACCGAGCCGCAAGAATTGATGTGTGCCGCGGCTCGATTCGCTAAATATCGAACCAGGGACGACAAGGAGCTCGCGGTTGTACTCGGTCGTGAGCTTCGCGGTTATGAGGCTGCCAGATCTTTCTTTCGCCTCCACCACAAGCACTGCGTGCGAGAGTCCGACCATGATGCGATTCCTCTTGGGGAACATGTAGTCCATCGTTTTTGCATCGCGCTTCTCTTCGGAGAGCAAGCATCCACCTGCCTTGAGTATCTCTCGCGCGAGCCCCACGTGCGCTTTGGGATACAATACATTCCAATCGAGCCCCGAGCCAGGGACGCCGACGGTCGTGAGCCCTGCGTCTAGCGCTGCTTTGTGCGACTCGGCATCGACACCGTAGGCCAATCCGGAAACTATGATTATGGGATAGCCGCTCAAGCCTCCTATGAGATGACGCACTACCTGCTTGCCGTAGGTCGTCATTGCGCGTGAGCCAACGACCGCGAGCCACTTTTTTTCGAAGCTCGGCATCTCTCCGCGCAGATATAGTTGTTTCGGCGGATCAGATATTTCCCTCAGCAGAGGAGGGAAATCAGCAGGGGGAAGCAGTTTGAGGTCATCCGTCATAGTGGTATGATTTTACCACTATAGATATGCTCGACATCAAATTCATTCGGGAGAACAAAGATATCGTCGCCGCGGGCGCTAAGAAAAAGCACATCGAAGTAGATCTCGACAAGCTTCTCGCGCTCGACGACAAGCGCCGGGAACTCCAGGCGACGTTTGATTCTAAGCGCGCGGAGCAGAACGTTGCGTCCGCGAAGATCGCCGCAGCCAAAAGCGACGAGGAGCGAAAAGAGCTCATCGCGAGCATGCAGGGCGTGAAAGAAGCCTTGAAAGCGGCCGAAGAAGAGATGCAGGGGATCATGAAAGACTGGCGCGAACTGATGGTCCAAGTAC
>Ga0209542_10008799_pt1 | contig 18702 bp, 20 predicted proteins | sample RifCSPhighO2_01_FD_184028 | JGI IMG/M metagenome (GOLD analysis project Ga0209542, IMG submission 184028) | Soil microbial communities from Rifle, Colorado - Rifle CSP2_plank highO2_0.1 (SPAdes) (version 2) | ecosystem: Environmental > Terrestrial > Deep subsurface > Rock core/Sediment ...
TAGGGGAATTAGATGCCAGAGCTGACCTTGGGCGGAAAATGCAAATGGTGCAAAAAAACAGAGGCAAAAAACCGAAATCGCCAAAAGCCCCCGGTTAAAGCTGAAAATTCCACCAAAAACCCCTAAAACTCCCGGCCAAAACCATTTTCCGATTCCGTAATGAAGATAATCTTTAATCTGTTGGAAATTTTTAAGGTAATCTGTCGACTGGCCGACCCCCGGGGCGCCGATCAAGAAGTATTTTGTCAGACCTGAGGGTGAAAATAACCTTTGGGAGATAAACCAGGGCATTGTCACTAACAAAAAAATAAACACCGGTCTCTTGATTTCTTTGAGTGTTAGTTTGGAACCGAAAAAAATTACTGCTAAAGATGGAATTATAGTCAGAGGGATAACCGACTTGGTTAAAATCAGAAGCCCGAAGGAGCAAACAAAGGGAATTAAGTATTTAGCATTTTTGGAAGCTTTAACGGCAAAGAAAAAAGTAGCAATAAAAAGAACTGTTAAAAAAATATCCAGATTACCCGAGCGGGCCCGGTAAATGTACCAGTAAGCCGAGGACAAAGCCAAAGCACCGGCCAGACCGGTTGTTCTGGAAAATAACTCCTTGCCCAATAAATAAGTCAGTACCAGACCGGCCATGGCAAAAACGGCCGAAGCTGCCCTGGTGCCGATTTCGTTTGCTCCGAATATAAGCTGAGATAAGGCAATCATCCAAAAACCGGCCGGGGGGTGGTCGGAGTATACATTACCATTCCACCATAAGATAAACACACTCCCCCTCTCTAAAATATTCCGGGCAATTGAGCCATACCAGGCCTCGTCCCAAGAAACCAATGATGAGCTGCCTAATTTGTAGAAATAAATCGGAGATAAAAAAGCCAGCAGGGTTAAATTAACAACATCGGGGTAATATTTGCCTAAAAAATATCGGACTCTTTCTGCGAACATCTAATACCTTTTTAAATAATCATTTATCCGGATTTTTAATATATCAACTACCGCATCATAAGAATCCTTAATTATCTGGACCCTTTCGGTCCCGACGTGATGCCAGCTAACGGGAACCTCCTTGATTTTAAAACCCGACTTTTTAGCAATGAATAATGTCTCCACATCAAATGCCGCGTTAACGGCAGCTCCCTTTTCTTTCAAATGTTTTTTCCATCTGTTCATAAGTTGCGGAAAAATAGCATTAATCGATTTACGATTAAAGGCTTTGAATCCGCATTGGGTATCCCTAAAAGGCAAGCCCAAAATTATTGTCCGGAATATAGAAAAACCAACAGCCATAAATTTTCTTATAAATGGCGCTCCTTTTCTACCCCGTCGTGACCCGATGACGATATCAAATCCCTGATCGAAAAAAGGCAGAAGTAATTCCAATTCGGAAATCGGCGTTGCCTGATCCATATCGGTAAATAATGCGATATCACCCTTCGAGCCAAGCAACCCCGTCATTACTGCTATTGCTTTGCCTCCGTGATTATTTTTTATCAAATTGAACGATTTATAACCCTTTATTGATTTTTCTATAAAGTCCCTGGATCCGTCAGTTGATCCGTCATCAACGATCAGAACTTCGTAAGAAAATTTTTGCCCGGTCAAGAATTTTTCAATTTCCTCCAGCACACCTTTTTGCAAATTTTCGATTTCGTTAAACGCCGGGATAATTATTGATAATTTCATTTTTATTTGGCTGCTTCGGCTGCAGCGGCGGCTGCTTCCGCTTCCGGATTATGGACTAACTTAAAAACTTTGACGCCGCTTGACTCTTTTTGCCACTCAATTTTCGACCAGCCGAAAGCCGAAATTTCAAATTTAGAATGCCCCACCGGTTCGCAGATTTTATCTTCACAAACAACAAAAAGCTGTTCGGTTTTCTCAAAAGGAAGCTGGCCGGGTTTGTGACCATATTGGTCCAGAAAAAATTGGTAAGCTGCATCATAGTTGCGCTCGGCTATCAGGGCGAAATTAAACGGTTTGTCTCCGGTTTGGGATATTATGAATTTTGCCACCTCCTGAGTTCTTTGCAGCTGGCGGTTGGGGGGCGATAAACTCGGGCTAAGTTGCAAATTAACAATCACCAACACTAAAAAGAGCAGGAAAAAAGCTCCACGGACATACTGGTTAACTCTCTTTGAATCAATTGAATTGATCAAATTGACAATCGAACCAAAAAGTAAAAAGATAGCCGGGTTTAGAAATGAGGAATAGTGGTCATATATAGTTTGCTTGTATAGGGCCAGTCCCATTATTCCGCCGATAAACCAGATGCTAAGAGTAAAGTACGGCCAACTGAACCAGCGTTTTTTGATTAAATTGACTAAAAAAATAATAATCGGTAAAAGAACTAGCAATGAAACTAATAACATCAGCCAGTAATTCCCGCCGGCCATATAACGGTTAATCAAGTTCTCTGAATATATCGGAACAATCCGCTCCAGAGTATTAAAAGGGTTAAGGTTGACTGTACTTGCCCGGTCGCCGAAGAAAAATGTTGTAAAGGCGTTAAAGTTTTGCTGGTTGTATTTGTAATCAAAAATTGCCATTGGAGACATTAGAAAAATAAATGTTAAAAAAGCCAGACCTAACCCTAACCAAAAATTTCTTAAATCGGCCTTATCCTTAATTTTTTCTTTGAGCGCGAAGAGCCATATTAACCCGTAAACCGGAATTAAAATTAGTGCCAAAAGGTGCATCTGGACTGCAAAGGCCAACGCCCCGCCTGTTATTATCAGCCATAAATAATTTTTAGTCCGGTAGGATTTGTAAAGTCCAATTATCCCGAGCAAAGCAAAAAACGGTGCCGGGTTAGGATTCCAGGATGAGCGGGAGTAAACAATATTAACCGGGGATAAAGCATAAAGTGTGGCAGAAATTATCGCCGCCACTTTACCAAACCAAACCCGGGCTAAATAATAAACCAACGCCACAGTCGCAGTTCCGATTAAAGCCACCATTATCGCTGCCGCCACCGGATTCATCCACCAGACCGCCATAGCAGAAGCCATCATGTAGTAATACAGCGGACCATTGTACATATTTCCGACCGACGTTGGAGCGCCCAGCAGCGGAAAGTCGAAATTGAGAAGCATTTTTCCGACAATTAAGGCATCCCTGCCTTCATCCCCTAAGAAAGTCATGTATTCGTCGATGCGGTAGAGACGGAAGAATGCTGCAGTAAGAATTAAACAAATAGCGAAAACAATCTCGAACTTATTTTTTTTGATAAAAGTAAGAAAATAATCCATAAGATTAAAGATTAAAGATTAAAGATTAAAGATTTACCTGGTCTTCAATCTCCAATCTTAAGTTTATAATTTATTTTTTGCCATAGCTTCAGCATGTCGGTAAAACTTTTCCAGACTACAGACAATTTAGCGCCGGTCGGAACACCAGCGGTCCGGGGGTAGTGATGAACACCGACTTCTGCAAATCGGTAACCTCTCTTTTTAGCCTTAATCAGCATTTCAATTTGGGTGACTTTTTCCTCAGACTCAATAGGCGATATTTCCTCAATCACATTTTTTTTGATCAATTTAAAACCGCATGAATAATCCTTAACGTTAAGTCCGAGCAAAAATAGCGCCAGCATTTTCCATCCCCAGGTAAAAATCCTCCTTTGAAAAGGATCCGCCCGGTTTAAGCGGTAGCCTAAAATTACATCCGCTTCATCCGTTTTCTCAATCAATTCTTTTATTTCGGCAAAATCAAATTGCCCGTCCGAATCAACAAAAGCCACCCAAGGATATTTTGCCCGGGCGAAGCCGGTTTTCAAGGCATGGCCGTAGCCCTTATTAGACTCATGATTGACCAGTTTGACCCCGGGGTATTTTAATTCCAGTTTTTTTACAACATCGGCAGTTTTGTCTTTCGATCCGTCATTAATTACCAAAAGTTCCCAATCGACTTTCAGCCCCTCTAAAACTTTAACCGCGTTTTCAACAGTAGATTCAATACTATCTTCCTCATTATATGCCGGCATAAAGACCGACAAACTCTTCAAACTCATTTCAATATGCTAACATTAATGCTGGACTCAGACAATTGTTTCATTGCTCAATTGTTTCATTGTTATTTGTGACTTCCAACAATCGAACAATCGAACAATCGAACAATCTTATGAGCAAAACATTAAAAGACATCAGCTTAATTATTTTAAGCACTCTAGCTATAACCATCCTCATCTGGCTTCCCCATCTTTTGCGTTTAAATTTTTACGGTTTAAATTTTTCAGAGGGCTTTAATACCATATACCGCAATTTTGACGGTATTAATTACATCATAATAGCCAAAAGCCTTTACCGGGAACAGATAATCTCAGGTCTCCCCCAGGACCTGCCGCATACTTATTACGCCGCCCATTTTCCTCTCTACTCGATCCTGATTCTGATATTCTCGCCGCTTTTAGGCTTTTTAAAGTCAATGCTGTTTGTCTCGGTTATTTCAACTGCAGCAGCAGCAATTGCTTTTTACTTTTTAGTCCGGGACTTTAAATTAACGCATCAGCCATTATTCCTTAGTATCGTTTTCTTAATTCTTCCGGCGCGGTGGCTAATAGTCCATTCTGTCGGATCAGCTGAACCGACTTTTATTTTTTTTACTATTATGGCTTTATATTTTTTCCTGAAATTTGAAGACAGAAGAAATTATCTGGATATAACATTAGCGGGCATGTTTGGACTCTTAGCCCAATGGACCAGACCGCCGGGGATTTTATTATTTGTGGCTTTTGGGATTTATATTATCTGGAAAAGCTATTCTTCCAGCCTTGCCAAATTCTTAACTCAAACCCTTAAAAACTCCCTTAACTCATATCCCTTAATACTTATCCCTCTGGGTCTGCTTTCTATTTTCTTTCTTTACCAATATACATATGGTGATTTCTTTGCTTACTTCCATTCCGGGGATAATATCCATTTAACTTTTCCGCCGTTCCAGGTCTTCAATATTAACCAATTTTGGGTCGGAGATATCTGGCTGGAGGATATTGTTTACACATACTTACTCGGGCTTTTGGCAGGAATTATGCTTTTAAAAACGGAGAGGTTAAAAGTTTTGGGAATTTATGTTTTAACTTATGCCGGCGCATCGCTATTTGTTGCCCACCGCGATATCTCAAGGTATATTCTGCCGGTTTTTCCCTTTGCCCTAATTGCTTTTGAAAAAATTCTGATCTCGAAGGAGTTTAAGATAGTTCTGGCCATTTTAATTTTGGGAATTTATTTGTACTCACAAAATTTTATTATCGCCAACACAGCCCCTATCGCCAGGCCTGAAGTTTTTAACTAACTCCCACAGAATCCTCTTCATGTTTCCAGGTAAAGTAGTGGTTCACCACAAAGTTCCAAGCCATCACCGGCGGAATAGTGGCAAAAAAGTAAAAGTTATTGAAGGCCACTTTCTTGAATCCTAAGTCGACAAATCCGTTACCGAATAAAAGATCCAATCCTTTAACAATTCCAACCGCTATTGCCAAGCCAAACAAACTGACCAGCTGGAATGAAACAAATCTTTGGTAAATATTTTTGGTGGTTTTTCTATGTCGGAAGGTCCAGGCATTATTTAGGGCAAAGTTATTAATAATGGCAATTTCAGTTGAAAAACCCTTTGAAGTGGCAGGAGGTAACCCCAAATACCAGATGAATAATTTATAAAACAAAAAATCCACCGCCGTCCCGGTAAAACCCACTATTCCAAATTTTATTAAAGTCTTCGCCCGCCTGGTTGCTTTAAAAAGCGGAAAATTTATTCCCCATTTATGCAGCCTGGCATCTATTGAGTAAGTTATGACATCATAGGTGTAGTTAATAATTTTGTTCTTAGAATAACCTTCAGCCCGATTTTTAAAAACCAAGGGTATTTCTTTATATTTAGCCCCGGCCAGGATCGCCTCATTTAAAAAGGCCGGCTGGATAATAAAAGTTTTTTCTTTCCATGGCAATCTATCCAGGTTAATTTTCTTAAACAATTCCGGCGTAAATGCCCTGGCAGAATTGCCGAATTCTTTAATATCCCAGGGACCCATAATTACCCGGCAGACAAGTGAAGAACCGGCCGAGAAGATTCTCCTTGACAGGGATAGCTTATTTCTTCCTCCCTCCACAAACCTTGAACCAATTGCCAAATCAAACCCCTCGTCTATTGCCTTTACCAGCCTCGGAACAATATCAACTTCGACCTGGCCGTCAGCGTCAATTTGAGCCAGAACATCCGGCTTAAGATTTTTTAGGGAATATTGGTGTCCTTCAATCAATGCAACCCCTAAGCCTCTGCCTACTTCCAGAAAGTGCACCCTGGAATTTTCTTTGGCCAGCTTTTTTGCCTCCTCGCCGGTTCCGTCAGGGGAATTTGAATCAACAACTAAAACTTCTACCCTATAACCGGGTAAATTTTTTTCCTGAGCTAAAACTTCCTCAGTAAATTTGCGGATATTGGCTTTTTCATTAAAAGTGGGTAAAAGTACAACAACTTTTCTCATAAACAAACAGCTTCTATGATTGATTGAAAGTCTAATCTCTAAACTATCCTAAAAAGAATAATACCCTGCGCAAGCGGGAATTAGAAGATACCGGCTGCTGCGCAACTTCTAGCTCTAAGGCGAATATGCTAAACTGAGAGGGTAATTATGCATAAACTCCTCCTTACCGGAGCCAATGGATTTGTCGGACAGCACTTAATAAAAGCTTTGGCCGATCAGTACCAAATTCTGGGTATTGTCCATCAGGCTGATCTGCAGGATTCGGGCAATGTCAGCTATCAGTCAGGCAATATATTAGACCGGGGATTTTTGGAAGACATAATCAATAAACAACAACCTGATTCGATAATTCATTTGGCTGCAGTTGCCCCAACCTGGAGCCGTGATCCGGAAAATATTTTCAAAATCAACCTGATCGGCACTCTTAATTTATATCTGGCAGTTGAAAGCCAAAAAAAACTGGCGGGTCTTAATCCGAAAATAATCTATGTTTCCTCGGCCGAAGTTTACGGCAAAACCGAAAATCCAGAAAAAATTTCCGAAACCGCGCCTTTTTTTCCGGCAAATTATTACGGAACCAGTAAGGTGTCCGCCGACCGGCTCAGTTATCAGATGTCCCAATCAGCCGGCCTGAAAATTACTATTATCAGGCCGTTTAACCATACCGGACCTGGCCAACAAAAAGGTTTTTTTGTTCCGGACATGGCCAGTCAGATTGTTGCCATTGAAAACGATCCGGCCAAAAATGAAATACGGGCCGGCAATCTCGAAGCTACCAGGGATATTTCGGATGTCAGGGATATTGTCCAAGGCTATAAAAGTATTTTGGAAGTGGAGACAAAACCCGGAGAAGCTTTTAACCTTTGTTCCGGATCAGGAATTAAAATGGCAGATGTTTTAAAAAAGCTCCTCGGACTGGCAAAAAAAGAAATTAAGATTGTTGAAGATCCAGACAGGATGCGGCCGTCCGAAGTCCCGATCACAGTCGGCGACAATAGTAAATTTAAGAACCTCACCGGCTGGGAAACAAAGATACCTATTGACCAAACACTAGAAGATACTTTAAATTACTGGAGAGCCAAAAATGTCTAAAACAGCAGTCATTATCGGAGTTTCATCACAAGACGGGTCATATCTGGCAGACCTTTTACTGGAAAAAGGCTACAAAGTCGTGGGCACTATCCGCCGATCAACCAACTTCACTAAAGAAAATATTGATCATTTGCTGGGCAAAATAGTAATCGAGTTTGCCGATCTGCTAGACCAGGTTTCCATAGAAGGCGTAATTAAAAAACATCAGCCTGATGAAGTTTATAATATTGCCGCCCAATCCGTACCCCATGATGCCTGGACCCATCCTTTTTATACAGGAGAAATAACCGCACTTGGCCCGGTAAGGGTTATGGAAGCGGTTCGCAGCTTTGCGCCAAACGCCAGGGTATACCAGGCAACTTCCCGGGAAATCTTTGGTAATATCGAAGCGGAATCGGCCAATGAGGATACCTGTTTTGACGCCAATAACCCCTATGGCATAGCCAAAGCCTACGCCCACATGATGACCCGTTGCTACAGAGAATCCTACAATATGTTTTCTTGCGGAGGTATTTTATTTAACCATGAATCACCACGCCGGGGATTACACTTTGTTACCAGAAAAATTACGGCCGGAGTAGCTTGCATTAAAAATAAAGTAAAAAACCCGCCGATTAACGAAGTCGGCGAGCCTCTAATTGACTCGAACGGTAAATTACACTTAGGCCTTTTGGATGCCAAGCGCGATTGGGGCTATGCCAAGGAATATGTTGAGGCTATGTGGTTAATGCTCCAGCAGGATACTCCGAAAGATTATGTGATTGGAACAAACAAGACGAACTCAGTTAAAGAAGCTTGTAAAATCGCCTTTGAGGCAGCCGGGTTAAATTGGGAAGACCATGTTGTCACTAACGAAAAACTCCTCCGTCCGACGGAAATTAAAGAATTAAAAGGCGACTACTCCCGCGCCAAAGCCGACTTAGGCTGGGAACCAAAAACCTCTTTTGAAGACCTAATCAAAATAATGGTCGAAGCAGATCTACAAAGATTTAAATAATTTACCTCTTTTATAAAATCTCAAAATTTGATATTTACCTATAAAAATGATATCTTATAGTATGTGGCACATTCTGAGAGATTCTTGAGAAGATTTGTTGCATACTCTGCAGCTGTAGCAATCTCATATGGCATCATACATTGTTATAATAATTTTTATCATGACTCACTGGTCCCTAAGCCGATTGCCAGCTCTGCAGATGATCAATACTTTTATCGTCTTTTTGCGTCATGTGGTTTATATGATGTTCCGCTTCTAAATCGCAATATCAGACTACCTGAAGGGATAAGGAGTATCCAGCTACAAGGAGAAAACCAAACAGTCATTGCTCATACTGACAACCCTGACATTAATATGGGCATATATCCTGACATTTATCCGCTTCGTGGATTAGCCGAAAAAATTGGATATTACAGATATAAAGGGGTGTTTGGGGATAATGAAATCACCGGTGGTATTTTTTGCCCACCAAGAATTTAGTAAGTCATAGATTTAAATTGATCAACACTCCCCTCTACTGTCTTTAAAATCCCTTTTCCAAATTCTGTTTCAAATTTTGAAACATTAAGATAAGAATTTTGGGGGCGTCGGGCTTTGCGGGATTGATTATATTCCGCAAACGGCACAGACTTGATTAAACTTTTATCCAAGTTAAACTTTTCCGCAATCATCACTGCAAAATCATATGGCGTCGTGTAATCGGTTGATGCCAGATGATAAATTCCAGTTGCCCGAACTTCGATTAGTTTAAATAACCCGTTAACCAAAGTATCCACAAAAGTCGGCGTAATTTTTTGGTCTATTACTCCATTTATTACAGTCCCCTCTTTGAGCATTTTTATAAAAACCCTGGCTAAATCTAGTTTTTTTTCAAACTTAGCTGAATATGGCATTTCTGGCCGGACTATCAAGAATTCAGAAGATACTTCTTTAACCGCATCTTCACCTAACATTTTGGTTGTGCCATACCAATTTACCGGGTTGGGAATATCATTCTCTAAATAAGGCGTTTGTTTGGTACCGTCAAAAATATAATCGGTTGAAACGTGAACTAAGTATTTATTTAAATCAAGACAATTTTGGGCCAAAACTTTTGGGAGGGAAACATTTAATTTATAAACCACCCCATCTTCGTTATCTTTTTCCTGCTCGGCTGTATCTACATTAGTAAATGCTGCAAAATTTAAAACAATATTAGCATCCGATTCTGTAAGATATGTTTCAAGTTTTTTTAAATCTAAAAGATCTAATTCTTCGTGAGAGGGAGCAACAACATTGTAATCGGTAGCCAATTCCAGAAACCTGGAACCAACAAGACCGGAGCCGCCAAGAACTAGTATTTTCATAAGTTTTCCAAGGAACAAGATACAAGTTTTCCAAACAAATTCCAATGACCAATATTTAAATTCCAAACATTTTTTTGTATTCAGAATTTGAGATTTGTTTGTATCTTGGAGACTTGTTTCTTGGAATTTTTAGGCATTCTTCAAATATTCTTCGAGTAGCTGATTCTGCTTATCCTTCTCTGAAAGAATAGGATTATTAACGGGCCATTGAATGCCTAGCTCCGGATCATTCCAGGCAATCCCTTTTTCCGCACCGGCTTGATAATATTTATTGACCTGGTATTCATAAACAGCTTCCTCCGATAAGATAATATACGAGTTTCCGAGCCCTTCGGGAATAAATAATTTCACTTTGTTAGAAAACCCGATCTGCATTTTAAAAACCTGCTTAAACGTCGGCGAGTTTTTCCGGACATCAACAATAACTGAGAGGACTTCACCATAAGGCACATAAATAAATTTGTCCCAGGGCGCTATATGTATTCCCCGAAGTACATCTTTTTTGGAAAAGGCGTGATTTTCCTGGACATGTACCCAAGGCTTGCCTAAGCTTTCCTCAAATTCATTCCGGCGGAAAGGCTCACGGAAAAAACCCCGATCGTCAGAGAAAGTTTGTCCGCCTTCTACAACTAATAAGCCTTCAATGTTTGTTGTTTTAATCATTTCTTTAAGTTTCCAAGATATAAGAAACAAGTATTCCAAACAACAACCAGTATTTAATATTAAAATCACAAATACTTCTCGTTATTCTATTTAGAATTTGAGATTTGTTTGTTACTTGTATCTTGTTACTTGGTTATTTATTCCTAATACTTCATCTTCTCCTGTTGTTCACGATCCACATTAACCCTTGTCGCCAATAGTGGGCGCCACCACCATTCATTATCTTTATACCAATTAACTGTTTTCTCAAGCCACTCATCAAAAGTATGTTCCGGCTGCCACCCCAAAGCACGCAGTTTTGAGTCATCGATAGCATAGCGGAAATCATGCCCCAATCTATCCGGAACATATTCAATATAAGACTCATCTTTGCCTAAAAATTTTAAAATCAGCTTTGTTGCCTCTAAATTTGTTCTTGATTCCCCGCCCACACAATAAGTCTCCCCTATATTACCTTTTTGTAAAACCAGGTCTATTGCAGCCGCGTGATCTTTTGCGTAAAGCCATTCCCTGATATTTTCACCTTTACCCATCAAAGGCACTTTTTGATCCTGCAATAGATTGGTGATAAATCGTGGAAATAATTTTTCCGGTTCATGAAACGGACCAAAGTTATTAGCACAGTTGGTGATTGTAACCGGCAAACCGTAAGTTTCAAAGTATGCCCGTACCAAATGATCCGATCCGGCTTTAGATGCCGAGTAAGGTGTACGCGGCTCGTATTTGGTGTTTTCATTAAAAGGGGGGTCTTCTAAACTCAAACTACCAAAAACTTCATCTGTCGAGACATGATGAAATCTCTTAATTTTTTTCTTTAAAGCGGTTTGCAGAAGTTGGGCGGTACCTAAAACATTGGTTTTAACAAATTCGAGAGGGTCTAAAACCGAGCGGTCCACATGCGATTCGGCTGCAAAATGAACAACAATATCAACCCCGTCCATTGCTTCCTCAACATCATTAGGTAAAACAATATCACCTTTTATGAATTTATAATTCGGGTTATTTTCAAAATCCTTAGTTGAGCTTAGATGCCCGGCATAAGTTAATTTATCGAGATTAACTACCCGGTCCTCAGGATGGATTTCCAAATAATAGCGGATAAAATTGGAACCGATGAACCCGGCTCCTCCGGTAACTAAAAGTTTCATGATTAAAGATTAATGATTAAAGACTGGGAGATTGAATATTCTAATCTTCAATCTCTAATTCACCAATCTTTAATCTAAGGACATTAAGTATTGTCCATATCCGCTTTTTAAAAGTGGTTCTGCCAGCTTTTTTAATTGTTCTTTAGTTATAAAACCGCTCCTGTATGCTGCTTCCTCAATGCAGCCGATTTTTAATCCTTGTCTTTCCTCAATCACCTGGACAAATTGGGACGCCTGCATCATTGAAGTAAATGTTCCGGTATCAAGCCAGGCAGTTCCGCGGTCCAGCAAACAAACCTTAAGATTTCCTTTTTGTCTGTAGGCATCCAAAACTGAGGTTATTTCAATTTCCCCGCGGTCGGAAGGAACAACGTTTTTAGCAATTTCCACAACTTCGTTATCGAAAAAATACAGACCGGCATTAGCATAATTGGATCTTGGATGCTCCGGCTTTTCAATAATCGACAACACTTTCATTTCGGAATCAAATTCATAAACCCCATACCTTTGAGGATCACTTACCTGTGCCGCAAACCCGACCGCCCCATCAACATCGGTGTTTATTTTTAAATCTTCATCCATATCCGAGCCATAAAAGATATTATCGCCTAAAATCATCGCAACTTTATCCGAACCGATAAATTCTGCACCTACTATGAAGGCATCAGCCAGTCCCCTGGGTTTATCCTGAACTTTATAGGAAAAGCTGCAGCCCAATTGGGAACCGTCACCCAACAAATCCTTAAACCTCGGCAAATCCCTTTCGGTTGAGATGATTAAAATGTCTTTAATCCCCGCCTGAAGAAGCGTTGACAGCGGATAATAAATCATCGGCTTATCAAAAACCGGCATTAACTGCTTGGAAATAGCTAAAGTTAAAGGATAAAGCCTTGTACCGGAACCCCCGGCTAAAATAATCCCTTTCATATAATCAGTATCTCTATTCTAGCAATAATTTAAACTATATCAACAATTAATCTTCGTGCAGGACATTTGGGCAGAAAACCATATAACAGATCTCGACTGGCAGAAAAGTCCGAAAAAATTCAAATAGCTACTCCGAACACAACCAAAAAAGCCAACAGTCCGATTAAAACATATTCCAGCCCAACTTCAAGAGTTAGGGTTTTGTCAAAATAGTGATAAATCATCGAAGAGCCGAGATATATTGCCACAGCTAAAGAGATAATTTCGTACTGATGAACATTCCAATCTTTATATAAGAAACTAAAGAAAATCAAAATTAAACTAATTAGTAAAAAAATATGACTAAACAGTTTATAAGTAGCAGTTTTAATTCGCATATCTTTTTCTATAATATTTGTCCCGGACTTAAGTTAAACAAGGCACTGGCGGCAACAGAAAGCAAAGCCAGATGAGGAATATGCCTGGCAGTAATCCGGTAAACAGCCCGTCTTCTGATAACATACAGATCCAATAAAATTAATACAAAAAGTCCGAACAGTAATGTCAAACCTGCAACTTTAAAGGCCAGATAGGGATCGGTTGCCAAACTGCTTAAGGTTTGCTTATCGGATGCGACAATGATCTGGGCCTGAACTTGCGCACTTGCCGCAACTGTCGGCGAAGGCTGAGCGGTTTGGGCAGCCGGACCGGCCTCTTTTGGCGTCTGGATACTTTTAACCGCAGCCTCGGAAGGGATTTGGGCAATTGCTGTATCGACCGGCGTCCCGAATTCCTGTACAACCAGGGTTGTTTTTTCTCCGTTTAGTGTTCCCTCCAGCACGGCGATCCCGATATTCAGATAGTGCTTGTTTAAAATATTTTCCCTATGGGTCCGCGAGGCCATCCAGGCTTTTACGACTTCATCCGATTGATAAAAACTCTTGGCCAGGTTTTCTCCGGCATAGGAAAATTTATATCCCGCACCGTTAATAAAGCCCCAGGGGTCTTTACCTGAGGGTGAAAAATGGGCCCAATAATTTTCCTCAAACATATTTTTGGCTTTTTCCATAGCTGCGGCATTAAGCCGCGGATCTTCGGAAACAGCCTGAAGACCATTCTTTTCCCGTTCTATATTTGTCAGCCGGATTACCTCGGACTGTGAAATTGAAGAGTCGACACCTAAAACTCCGGGGTTATAAACATTCGCCGTCCTGAAAGTCAGGGACAACATCAGGAAAAAAAATATATAAACAGCCAAAGCTTTAAATGAAAGCAGATGGGCTTTTTTATGGGTTTCCGGATGAGGAAGAAAAAAATGCGACAGCTTCATTAGAAATTTAGTATAACAAGACAGCTAAGAGTTACCAAGTACTTCTCGCCACGCCAAATACATGTGCTCACCTAGCGAATTCATGAGGCCTTTATTGGGTAATTGCTGCCTCTCCCAAAGCCGGGCTATAACACCTATGGCTAATTTTCTCTCTAGTGCACTGGGTAAGTCGACACGAAAACAAACGGCGCTAGCAAAAGCTGCTCTGTCAGCAGGATCTCTAGGATCAATCTTTGTTCCCATTTCTAACTTAACATTTAAATGATTTACCGCTTCTCTAACTTCCTGTATTCTGAATTCGTCATTACCTAAATCTTTACGCATATTCTAATTCTGTCTCAATTTTTTTATTGTTTACAGGAATACTAAGCGAAAACCCTAAGGCATTTGCTACCGAGGCTCCGACTTTGAGGCCGGTATAAGATCCGGGGCCTTTTTCAACCTCAATCCCAGTTAAATCTTTAAATTCCAAAGCATTGTCCTTAAGTATTTCGGTAACCAGGTTTAAAAGGACTTGGGATCCAAAATCATTCTCAGAAAAACGGGTGGCAACAACTTTGCGATCCTTTTTTAAAGCCACTTCAATTTTTTTTCTGTCTGCTGTATTAATCCACAAAATCATGCGTAAATTTTAACATAAAAGTGTGACTTTGCTCATGCACAAATAGCAGGTCAACTGGTATCATGAATTAATGAAACTCCTTAAGTTTTTGAAATTTTGGCGGTTGCCTAAAAAAATCTGGATAACAACTTTGATCATCTTAATCGGAACCGGCGGGTACTATTTCTGGCCAAAACCTGTTAAAGAACCGATTCAAACGGTTGAGGTGAAAACCGGCACTGTTAAATCAATCATATCCTCTTCAGGCACTCTGGAAGGCACAGATTCTGCTGATCTCAAATTTAAGATTTCCGGTAAATTAAATTCAATAACGGTTAAACCCGGAGATCAGGTAAAAAAGGGCCAGCTTATCGCTTCTTTGGATACAAGGGATTTGCAAATTAATCTGCAGCAAGCTTACAACACTTTTATCGCCAAAGAGGCAACGGCCAAAAGGGTTGAGGATGATGTTAAAGACCACTCGTCTGATGAGAGCTTTACTCAAAAAGAAACACGCAAGGCAGCCCAAATTGCCAGGGATAACGCTTACGACGATATCAAAGCCGCCCAACGGGCTTTAGAAGACGCTTACCTTTATGCCCCGCTTTCGGGGGTTGTCACTAAAGCCGATCCGAATGCCGGCCAGATCGTCGGCGTCACGGATTTAATCACCCAAATTGTTGACGAAACGGAGTTTGTTTTTGAAACCGAAGTCGATGAATCCGATATAGGTAAAATTAAATTAGGACAGCAGGCTTCAGTAACTCTAAATTCCTACCCTGACCAAACCTTTAGGGCAACTGTTTCCAAAATCACACCGGATACCGAAACCACAGATTCGGGAGCCACAATCGTGATAGTAAAACTGGCTTTAGGAAAACCGGAAATTAATTTTGTTTCCGGAATAAACGGACAAGCGGATATCATCCTTGAGGAAGTCAGTAACGTTTTAGTAATCCCGGTCGATGCTTTAATGGATAACGACGAGGTCTACGTTAAAAAAGGCGGCACTTTTGAAAAAATAAAACCGGAATTAGGCTTAAGATCAGACCTTGAGGCTGAAGTTAAATCAGGACTATCTGCAGATGATCAGGTTGTAACAAATCCTCAAGAAGTTAAAACAAACGGAAATGGCTTTAGGTTTCCAGGACAATAGCGTCATCCCCGCGCAGGCGGGGATCCAATTAAAAACGTGCGATTGGATTTTATTCAGAACTAAATAATTCCAACCCTTTGTTGCTAATTGGATTCCCCTCTTCAGGGGAATGACAGAATATGTAAATATGCCATCACTTATTAAGCTCTCCAATGTCAATAAAATCTTCCAGCTTGATGAAGAATTAACTTTCCAGGCATTAAAAAATATTAATCTGGAGATCAAAAAAGGAGAATTTGTAGCAATCATCGGCCCCTCAGGATCCGGTAAATCAACTTTAATGAATATCTTAGGTCTTTTAGACCACCCAACTTCGGGCTCATACCATCTTGAAGGGTCGGATGTAGCACACCTAAAAGATGACCACCGCGCCCAGCTTCGTAACCAAAAAATAGGTTTTGTCTTCCAGAGCTTTAACCTTTTGGCGCGGACTAAAGCCTGTGAAAACGTTGCCTTACCTTTAATATATTCCGGAGTTGCCAAAGAAGTCCGGGAAAAACAGGCTAAAAAGTCGCTTGATTCGGTTGGACTGTCTGATAAATATGATTCCAAGCCTAGCCAACTTTCCGGTGGCCAACAACAAAGAGTAGCAATCGCCCGGGCGCTCGTTACCAACCCTGAGATTATTTTTGCCGATGAACCAACCGGAAACCTCGACTCGAAATCTGGTGTCGAAATCCTTAGCATTCTAAAAAGATTAAATTCTGAAGGGAAAACAATAATCCTAATTACCCATGATAAAAATATTGCCGGAAATGCCCAAAGAATAATCAGGATTAAAGACGGGGAAATCGAAAAATGAATATCTTTGAAACAATAACCCTATCGCTTACCGCCATAATGCGTAACCGCCTGCGTTCATTCCTGACTACTTTGGGGGTAGTTATCGGGGTGTTTTCAGTTATCCTCCTGGTAGCCTTAGTCTCAGGTTTGCAGTCGTTTATTACCGACCAAATTTCTTCTTTCGGTTCCAACTTAGTTTTCGTCATACCCGGCCAGGTAACAGGAGCAGGACGCGGCCCCGGAGGCTCAACCGTCAATAGGCTCCAATTCCAGGATGTTAATAACCTGAAACGGGAACTAAAAGGTAAGGCTGATGTTTCAACAGTCACCCAAAAAGCCGCATCTGCCAAATATAACAGTAAAATCAGCAAAAATATGACCATTTCAGGAGTTGAAGATATTTACCCAAAGATTGTAACCGCTGTCCAAACAGCGCAGGGAAGATTTATTAATAAGGCTGAATCAAACTCGGGCAAAAGGGTCGCAGTCTTGGGACCGACTGCGGTCAAGAATCTATTCGGCGATTCTAACCCATTAAACAAAACTATCACAATAAATAACACCAAATACCAGGTAATCGGCGTTATCAAACCAAGAGGCGCGGCTTTTGGAGTTGATCAGGATAATTCGGCCTTTGTACCGCTTGAGGCCCAAAGAAAACAATTCGGAATTGACCAGCCAAACGCCATTTATATTTCGGTTTATAAAACTGAAGATATTAATTCGGTCCAGGCAGAAACCAAAACTCTTTTAGAAAAACGTGTCTCCGCAGATGATTTTACCGTCCAGACGCAGGAGCAAGCATTATCGACAATCTCCCAAATTACCGGTGTCTTAACCCTGGCTTTAGGAGGCATCGCCGCTATATCTTTAATCGTCGGCGGGATTGGGGTTATGAATATAATGCTTGTTTCGGTAACCGAAAGAACCCGTGAAATTGGCTTAAGAAAAGCTTTAGGCGCCCGCAGCAAAGATATCCGCAACCAGTTTTTAATAGAGGCTTTAACATTATCCGGGGTCGGAGGAATCATCGGCATAATTTTTGGAGTGGGCATTGCGCTTTTAGTTGACCAGTTTGTTTTTACAACCACCATAACCTGGTGGTCAATCGCACTCTCGTTTGGATTCTCCATGCTGGTAGGCGTAATTTTCGGCGTAACCCCCGCCATCCGCGCCTCCCGCCTTGATCCAATCCAGGCATTAAGGTATGAATAAAGTTCTTCTGATGATAAAATTTACATATTATGTCAGCAGTTGAGCAAGAAAGTGAACCAAAACCGGGACTTATATATTATGTAGATTCAATAGCTAGTCCAGAGCACCCTGAAAGCAATCATGATGTCGTATTTTTTGATCCCAATTCCGAAACGGCTATGGTACTTCATGGCGTCTCTCCAGTAGATAGCTACGCTAGAAATGGTGCAGTGATTGCACAAAGAGTAATTGCACCCGAACTAGCCAAAATATCAGATCCTTTCGTTACATTGGGATTCTTATCCGGTATTTTAGAAGAAGCTTCGGATGAAATAAGAAGAAAAACTCACGGATTCTCATCTACAACTGCTACCGTGATAAAATTATTCCCTTTTAGTCAGGAGAGCATGTCACAATTTGTTGTAATGAATATCGGAGATGGTTTAGCTCTGAAACTTGGCGCACCTGATGGACACAAAGAGATCACACAGGAAACTTTTTATAATCCTCCTTACGCAAATCATATTATGGAAGCGGCACGAGGTATTCTCAACTTTGTAGAAACACCCCAGGAAGCACAACGCCTTCCTGAACAATTTAGATATCTATTACTTAATAGAGGAAGATTTGCTGCTCACTTAGGACAAAGATACAGAACGCGTCCCGATATTCAAGGCGGGATGCTTTTCCAAGGAGGAAGGATTGGTATATTTTCACCTGGAGTTGGTCATAATCTTAAGAGTGGTGAAATTTTTGAGCTCATGCAAGAAAACCAACCAGCTCAAGCTATTACAAGAGAAGCTCACAGGATGGCTTCTAGAAAAGACCACCCAAGAGCTTTTCCCTCAGATATTTCAGCAATAGTAATAGAACATCCCAAGCGATAATTAATTGTTATAATTCCCTCATGGAAGAAATTCAGCAGAAAAAATACGCATTTATAGATGGGCAAAACTAGGATAATTCTAAGCGAGCATGTTATAAAGGATAAAATTCCATGAG
>Ga0209542_10008800_pt1 | contig 18700 bp, 20 predicted proteins | sample RifCSPhighO2_01_FD_184028 | JGI IMG/M metagenome (GOLD analysis project Ga0209542, IMG submission 184028) | Soil microbial communities from Rifle, Colorado - Rifle CSP2_plank highO2_0.1 (SPAdes) (version 2) | ecosystem: Environmental > Terrestrial > Deep subsurface > Rock core/Sediment ...
CTCATATCCGTTGCGTTAGATGTCTGACTCCAAGAGCAAAACAAAAAAGGGTTTGTTTTGTGAGGCCCCTTTGATACCTCGTTGGTTGAAGCGTGCGCGCGCTTCATAGTTTACTCCTCGGCAGGGCCTTTACCTGCCGTGAAAGAACGTGTCAGCACTCTTACTTATTTATCCTCGCGTGCCGGTGTGGGGGCTGACTGCCGCCCGGATCCGACGAGTTTAAGTTTTATTCCTTTGGAATTACAAGAAAAACTATAGCATGTCAAGCACTCTGAAGGCCACACCAATAAAACGCCTTAGATAAGGCGTTTTATTGGTTGATCAAGTAGTTTATCTTATTCCTCTTTTTTCTTTTCCTCAAATTCCGCTTCTTTGGGGGAGGGGCTTTCGCCTGCGGTCTGGCCTCCGGCGGCAGAACCTGTGTTGGACGCGCCTTGCATCATGCCTGCGCCTATTTTCTGCATTGCCTGGGACAATTCCTGGCTCATGCGAGCCAGCGCCTCTTTGTCTGCGGTGTCTTTGGCGGTTTTCAGCGTGTTGATTTTTGATTCTACGTCTGCGCGGACATCCGCAGGCACTTTGTCGCCGTTGTCTGCAAGGGCTTTTTGCGCGGTGTAGACCAACGCATCGGCTGTATTGCGTGCCTCGACGAGCTCGTGGCGAAGGCGGTCTTCCTCGGCGTGCAGTTGGGCGTCCTGTTTCATTTTTTCAATCTCTTCTTTGGTGAGAGACGTTGATGCTTCGATTCTGACGGACTGCGAGCGGCCTGATGCTTTGTCTTTGGCCGAGACCGAGAGCACGCCATTGGCGTCTATGTCAAAAGACACCTCCACTTGCGGCGTGCCGCGCGGCGACGGCGGCATGCCGTCGAGGACGAACCGCGCGAGCATTTTATTGTCAGCCGCCATTTCGCGTTCTCCTTGGAGCACATGGATTTCCACGGATGTCTGGTTGTCTGCGGCCGTGGAAAAGGTCTGCGTTTTTGCCGTCGGCACCGTGGTATTGTGCTCAATCACGCGTGTCATGACGCCGCCCAATGTCTCAATGCCGAGCGAGAGCGGCGTCACGTCCAGGAGCAATACATCCTTGATGTCTCCCTGCAAGATGCCTGCCTGCACGGCCGCGCCGAGTGCTACGACTTCATCGGGATTAATCGTGCGGTTCGGCTCTTTGCCGAACAATGCCCGCACTTCCTCGATGATGAGGGGCATGCGGGTCTGGCCCCCCACAAGGATGACTTCGTGAATCGCGCTCGTGGTGAGTCCCGCGTCCTGCACGACCTTTTTCGTAATCTCGATTGAGCGCGCCACCATGTCCTGCACCAATTCTTCCAGCTTGGCGCGGGTCATGCGCATGTCCAAGTGCTTGGGGCCCGACGCATCGGACGTGACGAACGGAAGATTGATTTCTGTCTCCAGGCGCGTGGAAAGTTCGTGCTTTACTCGTTCTGCCGTTTCTTTCAGGCGCTGGAGCGCCAGCGTATCCTGCGACAGATCAATGCCGTGCTCTTTACGAAATTCTTCCGCAATCCATCGGATGATGCGCTGGTCAAAATCATCCCCGCCCAGATGCGTGTCGCCGCCCACGGCTTTTACCTCTACCGTGTCTTCGGTTACCTCCAGCACGGACAAATCAAACGTGCCGCCGCCAAAATCGTACACCACGATCTGCTCGTTTTTCTTTTTATTGAATCCATATGCAAGCGCGGCTGCCGTCGGTTCGTTCAAAATGCGCCGCACCGTAAGTCCCGCGATTTCTCCGGCGGCCTGCGTGGCCTTGCGCTGGGAATCGTCGAAGTACGCCGGTACCGTGATCACGGCTTCGGTTATTTTTTCTCCGGTTTTCTCTTCCGCATCCTGCTTCAATTTTTGCAGGATCATGGCGGAGATCTCTTCCGGCCGCATCCATTTCCCGGCCACGTTCACTTCCACGCCGCCGTTTGCCCCTTCCTTTATTTCATAGGGAATCCATGCCCGGTCGCGCTGGACCTCGGCATCGGAAAACTTCCTCCCGACGAGGCGTTTTACGGAGAATATGGTATTTTTTGGGTTCGTTACGGCCTGGCGCTTTGCCAGCAGGCCCACGAGCCGGTCACCGGACTTGGACACCGCAACCATGGATGGCGTGGTGCGGCTGCCTTCCTTATTCTCAATGATTCTCGGCTCCCCGCCTTCGATGGCGGCCATAGCAGAGTTCGTCGTTCCGAGATCTATTCCTAATATTTTCGGCATAAAGTAATGTTAGATGATTATTGACAATTATTGCTGTTCACTCTATTGTTTTTTTATTGCGGTCCTTCTCTGTATGCGTAAAGGAAAAGATTATGCGATTTTCTTCCCTTCTTCAAGCGATACGGCATCTCCTGTGGCGCGCTACTCCTCGCGCGGTTTGCCTGCGGGACATAGAACGCGACTATCATAATCTGCCCGATGCGGTGTTCCGCCTGCTTCCCGATCCTCCTCACGGGGACGATCCGATCAAGATACATAAAGGATTGGCGACAGTGAATTATGACGGCGGGGGCATAAGTATTTGGGATATCAGGAAGTGGCTCTGGTATCTAGAACAAAGAGGACGTGTTGTAAAGTTCTTTGATGTAGACGACCGAATATTCGTATTTGTCCGTCTCGCTCGCTAGCCGCGTATCGCTCGTCTTTGGCGCTCTGCCAAGGACGGGCTTTTTCTTTTAGCCGTCACTCTTCCCTTTTGAAATTTTTACGCGGGCGGGGCGGATGAGGCGGCCGCTCAGCATATATCCTTTTTGAAGAACGGAGGCGATGGTTCCTTCGGGCATGGCGGACTCCTCTTCGCCGATTGCTTCGTGCCGTTCGGGGCTGAATGCGTCTCCTGGGGCCGCGCTGACCGGCTCTAGGCCATGTCGCCGCAGGATGTCTTCGAGCTGGGCGCGGATCAATTGCATGCCCCGATCGTCCGCGCCGCCGAGCGCCAGATCAAAACTATCCAATACCACCAGCAGCTCTGTTACCAGCGAGCCGGCGGCAAACCGGAGTAATTCCTCCACGCGCTTGTGCTCATTTTTTTTGTAATTGATAAAGTCCGCTTTTGCCCTTTGCCATCCTTCCAGATATTCGCGCCGTTCTTTTTCCAAACGGTCAATCTCGCTTTTCTGTTTCTGTATTTTTTCCTCGGCATCGCGCGGGCGCGCGTCCGTATCGGGCTCCGGAGCAATTTCGATGTCTTCATCGCTGGAGTTATGCATCATACGTCGTACGGATGAGGTTGATAATCGCCTGGTGCTTGGGATAATTGGCTCTGCGGGGGGAAACAATGCTGATAAAGCCCCTGAATCCACGCGGATGCTCCCACGGCACCAAGGTTATGGCATATTGCTGTGCTTCGCGCCATGGATTTTCCGCGCCAATCCATGTGCGTCCCTGTGCTCTGTTGCGGGGCAGTACACGATGAATCTCGGCGTCGAGCACGTCGGCGAGTCGTCCGAATTCCCTTGCGCGTTCCGGGTCGGCGAATTCGGGCTCTTCCAGGATAGCGGCAAATCCGCTTTTGTAGAGCGCCTGCTCTCGCTTCATACCTGCGGCGACAAACGCGCCCGCAATTTTTGAAACGCGCTGGGCAAATGCGCGGATGAAGGTATCGGCCTGATGGATGGCAAATGCTTCCCGCAGCAATTCCTCCTCGCTGTCTGTCAGTCCCGCATCGGCCGGCAAGTGATCTACGAAATACCGGTAGCCCTTGTCCGTGGGCACGCGACCAGCCGATGTGTGCGGTTGTTCGAGAAATCCTTCCTCGTCCAGCGCCAGCAATTCACTTCGAATGGTGGCGGGGCTCAATCCCCAATCAGAATCCCGCGCCAGTTCCTTGGAAGCGACAGGATGCGCCGTGCGGATGTATTCCTGAATCACGGCGTGCAGAATTGATTTTTGCCGCTCCTGCAACATGTATAGATATTATACTCCTGTTAGCACTCTCATGTCAAGAGTGCTAATCCCCGGTTTTTCCGCCTCCCCCGTTTTCCCATCGGATTCATTGAAAAATGATGCATGGTACCCTATACTCAAAGCACCATCCGTATCAATTCTCCCATGGATTCTTTGCTCGGCAACATCCTCATTCTCCTTATGCTCCTTTTCGTGGTGGGCAAGAGCGCTTCGTGGGCTGTGCGCGCGGCAATTTCGTTTTCCCGCCAAATAGGGCTGTCGGAACTGGCCATCAGTTTCGTCGTCATCACGGGCATTTCCATTTTGCCCGAAGCGATCATTGCGGGGGTGTCGGCAGTGCGGGGCGTGCCGTCGCTCGCACTCGGCACGCTTCTTGGGTCCAACGTGGCTGATCTGACGATCGTGCTGGCGGCTGCGGCGATCTTTTCCCCGCACGTGTTGCGCGCCAACCGCTCCCTGCTGGACAAAGACCACCTCTTTCTCGGCTTTCTCCTTATTCCCCTGGCGCTGGGATTTACCGGCCACTTCTCGCGTCTTGACGGCCTCTTGCTCGTAGGATCCGGCATCTTTTTCTCTATCCTCATGTATCGCAGTGCCACGCCAACCGGACGTCTGCATGCGCTCAACGGCCTCTCGGTTGCCAAGAGTGTTGCGATTCTTGCCGCAAGTTTGCTGTGCATGGGGGCGGGGGCCTTCTACACCGTTGAATATGCGGTGCGCATTGCCGGAGACGCGGGCCTAAACTCGGCGCTCATCGGACTTCTCGTCGTTTCCCTCGGCACGACCTTGCCGGAACTTTTGTTTTCTATCCGTGCGGTGCGGCTGGGGCACTCCACGCTGGCGATCGGCGATATTTTGGGCACGGTCGTCGCGGATGCCACGCTGGTGCTGGGTATCACGGCGCTGATTCATCCCTTTTCTTTTAATCCTCGCCTCGTGATTCTTACCGGATTCTTTATGCTGTTTGCGGGGATCCTCGCGCTGTCGTTTCTGCGCTCCGAGCGGACACTCACCCGATCCGAAGCCGCGATCTTGTTCGCTCTCTATGGCGTCTTTGTCGCCGTAGAATTTTTCCTGCGCGATTGGACACCCCTTAGTACGCAATAAAAGAAACGTTATGGCCATGAAGCTCTACAATACGCTCACCCGCAAAAAAGAAATCTTCAAACCCATCAAAGAAGCGCATGCCGCTCTCTATACATGCGGGCCCACGGTGTATAACTATCAGCATGCGGGGAATTATCGGACGTATATCTTTGAAGATGTCTTACGCCGAGCGCTGGAACGCGCGGGATATGCCGTCACGCATGTTATGAATATCACGGATGTGGGACACCTGACCTCTGACGCAGACACAGGCGAGGACAAACTGGAGAAGGGCGCGGCTCGCGAAGGCAAGACCGTATGGGACGTGGCTCGTTTTTACACCGATGCTTTTTTGCAGGATATAGAGAAACTGAACATCAGAGTGGCCGATCACCTCGTGCCCGCCACGCAGGAAATCGCGGCGCAGATAGAGATAATTGAAGCGCTCTTCAAAAAGGGATACGCGTACCAGACATCCAGCGCGATGTATTTTGACGTGTCAAAGTTTAAGGACTATGGCGCGCTCTCCGGCCAAAAGCTGGAAGAGAAAAAAACGGCCGCACGGGGCGATGTCGTTGAAGACATGGAGAAAAAAAATCCGGCTGATTTTGCTTTGTGGTTTTTCACGATCGGAAAATATAAAGATCACGTCATGCGCTGGCCATCTGTCTGGGGTGAGGGGTTCCCCGGCTGGCACATTGAGTGCTCGGCCATTTCCACGAAATATCTGGGACAGCCGTTTGATATTCATGCAGGCGGCGTGGACCACATCAGTGTGCATCACACCAATGAAATCGCGCAGTCAGAAGCCGCGTACGGCAAGCCGCTTGCGCGGTATTGGATGCATGGGGAATTTCTCCTGATTAATACGGCCAAGATGGCAAAGTCAGCAGGCAATTTTTATACGCTGGCCACACTCGCCGAAGAAGGGTTCTCCCCTCTCGCATTTCGCTATCTCGTGCTCACGGCGCATTACCGCTCGCAGATGAATTTCACCTGGGAGTCCATGGCGGCCGCCAGCCGATCGCTTGAACGCCTATACGCCACTGTCCAATCCCTGAAAGATGTAAAAAAAGCAACTATTCTCCACTATCGAGGTTTAACCTCGATAGTGGAGAAATTCGATGCGGCAGTGGCTGATGATCTGAATATGCCCAAGGCCCTGGCGGTTATATGGGATATTGTCAGCGCATATCACAAAAATCCCGATCATTTCGACGCCAAAGCCCTCCTCACCGTGCTTTACGATTTCGATACTATACTCGGTTTGGGCCTAAGGGATATAAAAAAAGAACCCATTCCTGCAGAAGTGAAGTCCATTGTCGCGGAACGCGAGGAAGCGCGCAGGCAAAAGGATTGGGCAAAATCTGACGGGTTGCGGGAAAAAATAAAAGCCCTCGGGTATCTGGTAAAAGATACTCCCGAGGGAGCGGAAGTAGCGCGTGTACCGTAGTCGCATTGCGAAATATACTTCATCGTGCTATATCCTGCAGTTGGTTCTCGCGGCAAACACGGAGATGCAAAGAGGAGGATAGTGATGGCAGAGAACGCCGAACCGCAGATTACACCCATTTCGATTGAAGTGCGTCCGACTGCAGGACAAGCAACGGAGCAGTACGCCGACATTGCGCTTGCTGGTCTTTTCAATACCCATGTCGCAATTGTCAACTCGGAACGGCAAGCCATTTGGCAACGCTACAATGTCATGCTCGTTGGGAACGCCGTAATATTTGCGTTCCTGTCCGGAGGCATGCGCACGAAAACAGAGACAGCGCTGGGCGTGCTCTTTGGGCTGCTTTTATGCACTGCATGGTGGGTGATTACCGCAAGCGGATGGAATTTACTTGCGATGCGTATACAGAGAGGGCTTCAGTTTGGTTGGCAGGGTCTACCTCTTGACGCAAACCCGTTTGAAGTAAGCTTAACGTACGGACGCGGATCCATAGGCGGGATGATTTATTATGTAGCGTTTTCCGTGATTGCGCTCTTTATCTCTGGTTATGTCATTATTCTCGGTGGCCTTTTGAGGCCATAATCCCCTTCCTGCAAAGAAAAATGCCGTCACGTTACCGCGACGGCTTTTTAATACCCAAAAACAAACTACGGATAGCGAGGATAATGGCCTGTTCTTTTTTTGTGCTCCTCCCTGAAGCGACGGGTTGCGTGCCTTACCCAAATACCCGTTATTGTCCATACAATCCCCCCCACAGCCGCGCCGCTCAAAAGGGCAAGGAGTACAAACAACGGTGGGTTACTTTCCGCCAGTGCAAAATTGGGCATATGCGCCTCCGAAGCAGGATAGAATAAATTTGGGTGCCTTTGTAATTTTGTTATATATAGTACACTTTGTCAAGTTGTGGGCATGCCGGCACAAAAGGTAAACTGTACGCACGATGGCTGTACAAAAATCAACCAGTGCAAACGTGCGCATGCCGCCGCAGGACGCGGAGGCGGAGATCTCCGTGCTCGGCTCTCTCATGCTTGATCGCGATGCGATCTACCGCGTGGTGGATGTGTTGTCCGTGCAGGACTTTTACAAGCCCGTGCACCGGCACGTGTACGAGGCGATCATGGATCTCACGGCACGCCACGAGCCGATTGACGTGTTGAGCGTGGGCTCGCGGCTGAAAGAAAAGGGAAAACTGGACGACATCGGCGGGTCGGCGTTTTTGGCATCGCTGGTCAACAGCGTGCCTACGGCAAGCCATGTTGAGCACTATGCATCCATCGTGCGCAAAAAGCGGCTTCTGCGCGATCTGATTGAAGCGTCGAGTCATATCGCCGAACTCGGGTACCGCGAACAGGATGATGTGGAAACATTGATTGATGATGCCGAGCAAAGGATTTTCAGCATTGCCAAGGATTCGCTGAAGCAGGAATTTTTTCCGGTGAAAGACGCAATGGAAGAAGCGTGGGAGCGCATTGAACGCCTGCACAAGGGCGACGGCGCCCTGCGCGGTGTGTCTACGGGATTCTCCGGCTTGGATAACTGTCTGGCCGGCCTGCAAAAATCAGACCTCATTATTCTTGCCGCGCGGCCATCTTTAGGGAAAACATCGCTGGCGCTCACTATTGCTAAGCATGTGGCGCTGGAGGAAAAAAAAGCCGTGGGCGTGTTCAGTTTGGAAATGTCGCGCGAGCAGGTGGTGGATCGCCTGCTCGCGTCCGAAGCAAAAGTGGACCTGTGGCGTCTACGCACGGGCCACTTAAGCGAAGAACAGGGCGATTTTACAGAACTGCGCAATGCTATGGCGCGTTTGTCCGAAGCCAATCTTTTTATTGACGACTCCGCTTCCCCCACGCCCATTGAACTCCGTGCCAAGGCGCGCCGTCTCCATGCCCAGCATGATCTTGGTCTTATCGTCATTGATTATCTCCAGCTCGTCCGCGGCCACGGTCGTACCGAATCGCGCGTGCAAGAGGTCTCCGAGATTTCGCGTTCGCTCAAAGGTTTAGCCAAAGAACTCAACGTGCCGGTGCTTGCCCTGTCCCAGCTCTCGCGCGCGATTGAATCACGCGGCGGCGACAAAAAGCCCCAACTATCCGACCTTCGTGAAAGCGGAAGCATTGAGCAGGATGCAGACGTGGTCATGTTTATTTACCGCAGGGATCAGGAGCAGAAAGCGGTCGCGGAAATCCTGATTGAAAAGCACCGCAACGGCCCCACGGGAAAAGTGGAACTCGCGTTCCACGAAGGGTCTGCCACATTCCGCTCGCTTGAGAAAAACTTAGGAGGTTTTTAATAGTGGCGGCGCGTAAACGATGGTCAATCGTTTACGGGAGACAAGGCACCATGGGTATGGTAACGTGCACTCAACGACACGCAACATCGGCAGCGGAACGATATGTACCCCGAATCCATACAAAAACTTATTGAATTGCTTTCCAAATTTCCGGGTATTGGGCCGCGCCAGGCGGCCCGTTTCGCGTTTTTTCTTTTCAAGGAGAACCACGGATTTGTGGAAGAATTACGTACGGCCCTAAAAGAATTGCAGGATCGGGTGGCAGTGTGCGATGTTTGTTTCCGCACCATGGAGCAGGAAGAAGGCGGACAACGCCTGTGCTCGTTTTGCCGCGACGCTCGCCGCGACCGTTCGCTCATTGCGGTCGTAGAAAAAGAATCGGATATGTCTAATATGGAAAAGACGGGCGCGTATCACGGCCTGTATCACGTGCTCTCCGGCGTCATCTCGCCGCTTGATATGGATTCGCCGAAAAAGATCCGCTTGCGGGAATTGTACGAACGAGCGGAGCGCATGCTCGTGGGGGGCGAGCCGTGCGAGGTGATTTTGGCGACCAACTCCACCACCGAGGGCGACACGACCGCGCTTTATATTGAGCGCATTTTGTCGCCCCTCAAAGACACGCATCCGTCTCTGAAGATCACGCGCCTTGGCCGGGGCCTCTCGCTCGGCTCCGAGCTGGAGTATATAGACGAAATCACCATCAAAAACGCTCTTTCCAACAGGAAGTAGCGATATCAGGAGAACATATTACATACACAACTTTCGTACGGCCGTACGAAAGTTGTGTATGGGCATCAATATAAAAACGCCCGTGCGGGCGTTTTTACTATGCGATGATCTTTTGTATCTCCACTTCGGTGAAGTGCTGGCGGTGACCCTGTTTTTTGCGGTGCCGCGCCTTGGGCCGATATTTGAAGACGATCACCTTTTTGTCTCTGCCCTGCTTTATGACTTTTGCTTCCACTTTGGCGTCTTTGACGATTGGTGCGCCGATGGAAACAGTGTCATGGTCCCCCATGATCAAAAGCACCTCATCAAACGAAATCATGCCGCCTTCCTTGGCGTCCATCCTCTCTATTTTCAGCTTTTGCCCAGGGGCAACCAGATACTGCTTTCCCCCGGTCTTTATAACCGCATGTTGCATAGGAAAAGAGTATCAAATCGGAGGAAAAAAGGCAACTGATCGTCCCGATGCCGATATTGTCGGATGTTGAAAGCATGTCCCCAGTACCCGCCGCTCCTTGTTCCACATGTGCCTATTCCTCTGCCGAGGGGGCCGCGATCATGGCTTGCTCTACGCCCATGCGCTCGCCGGTGATGCGGCCGATGTCCTTGTCTACTTTGCCGAATTCCTTGCCCGCGTTGTTATACATACTGACCGTGGTGGTCAGATGCGTGCCGATTTTTTTGAAATACGCGTCATAGGAGACGAGGTGTCGCCGCAGGTCTTCAACCTGCTTTACGATCTCTTTCGCCTGCTCGGATATCTTCTGATTGCGCAATCCCTGGAGGACGGTCTGCAGATACGCGAGGAATGACGTCGGAGACACCACGATCACTTTTTTCTGACCGGCGTAATACAGCAGGTTTCGCGTCTCATCCTCCACGGCGCCTACTTTGTTGATGAGCAGGTCGTAATATACGGCTTCTGACGGGATAAACATGAACGCGAAATCCATGGTGTCGGCATGGGGCTGTACGTACTTTGATGTCTCATCAATGCGCAGTTTGAGATCGGCGATAAAAGCGGCCTCGTATCGCTTTTTTTCCGCGGGATCGCGGGCTTCCAAGATGCGATTATAGTTCTCCAGGGAGAATTTGGAATCAATGGGGATGATGCGCTTGTCCACAAACACCACGGCATCCACAATCACGCCGTCGGCAAACGGATACTGCATCTGATATGAGCCGGGCGGCAGGACATTTTTGAGTACGGTTTCAAGATAATACTCGCCCAAAATCCCCCGCTGTTTCGGATTTTTCAGAATATCCTGCAAGTTCTTCACCTGGTCGCCTACGCTGATGACCTGACGCACGGATTCTTCCACGCGCGTGAGCTTTTCCGCGATCTCGGCAACCATGCGAGTATTTTTGTGCGCGACATCCTGCATCACCTGCGACTGGTCCTGCATAACGCGGGTGTTTTTGTCAGCCACGTTCTGCATGACCTCGGTGCTGGCGCCGAATTGGCGATGGAGCACGGCATTGGAATCAGCCAGACGCGCGTCGAGCGTGCGAGTCACTTCATTAATCTGATTCTGAATGAGCAACATCATCTGATTGATGCCTGACGTATCAGCGGGTGTCTCCTTTTTGCGCGCCAAAAACCAGAACATCGCCCCAAAACCGACAGCGAGAAGCCCAATAACGACCAAAAATTCAGAAGTCATGTCTGTATGGTACCACTCCGGTGCTTCGGCGTAACCCTTGACAAATTTCTTTGGATAGGTTAGTATATAGAAAGCCCCAGGAAATCCAGGGGTTTTAATTTTGCCACCTATGAGTACATTGCTTACGTCAGTTATTCTCACGATGGCCCTGCTTACGCCGAATTTGGCCAAAGAAAAGCAAAAAGCGACCGAAGTGCTGGCCATCGCTCCTACGGAGATTGTGGCCTCGGACGCGCTCCATGCCCCCCGCACTGCCTTTGCTACCCTTGAGGAGTATGCGAGTCAGGCGGCCGTGGAGACGGGTATTGATCCGGTGCAGTTTCGCCTCCTGATTGCGTGTGAATCGCAGTGGAAAGAGGACGCCGCTGGCGATCAGGGCACATCCCTCGGGCTTCTGCAGTTTAAAAAGCCGACGTTCGCGCATTTCATAAAAAAATATCCGATTGCGGAGGCCAACATGCACGACTCGCGTCATCAGATTGATCTTGCCGCGACGATGATCGCAGACGGCTATCTGCATCATTGGAAAAATTGCTCCCGCAAAATCGGCTGGAGCAGTGGGATATAAATAATGCGTGAAGCCGAAAAGCGCTGGGCATCCGCCCAGCGCTTTCTGTTATCCACTTTTCCACTCTCCATGGATTTCGGGACATACGGAGAGTTTTTTCCGAAAAATTGCTTCTATTCGTTTCAACGATTGATCGTCCCTTCCTTCGAAAACGAGAACCAGTGCAGGCACGTTGGAAGACGCGCGCACCAGTCCCCAGCCGTCATCAAAGGAAACCCGGGCGCCATTGATGTCGTTGATCTTGTCTGCGCCGTATTCTTGCTTGAATGCGGCAACAAGCCGATCCACCACGCCGTATTTTTTTTCGTCGGCGCACGACGCGTGCCATACAGGAGACGTCACATACCGCGGCAACTCCGCAATGATCCGCGAGACCGACGTGTGCATCCTGCTCATATATTCTAGGAATTTGAGCGCGGCAAACGTCGCATCATCATATTCATACGGCGCCGCATAGCGCAGGTACATATGACCCGAACGTTCACCGGCAAGGACAGCATTGGTTTCCTTTGCCTTTGCCTTAATATACGAATGTCCGGTTTTCCACATAACGGGGATGCCGTTGAGACGCCGGATCTCGTCCGCCAGCGCATCGCTACACTTCACATCAAAGACAACGCTCCCGCCGGGCTTGCCAGCCAGCGCATCGCGCGAGAGGATCGCCAGCATCCGGTCGGGCCAGATCGGTTCGCCGCGTTCATCAACTGCGCCAAGCCGGTCGCCGTCGTCATCAAATCCCAGACCAATATCGGCTCCGTGCTTTTGTACGCCTTCTCGCATCGCGTCAAGCATCCCCAGCGTGCTGGGATTTGCCTCATGATGCCGCTCGGCGCTTACCTCGGTATATTGTTCGATCACCTCGCAGCCGGCTCTGCGCAAGATATCGGGTGTGGTAAGTCCTACGGTACCGTTGCCCGTGTCCACGAGCACGCGCAACGGGCGCGCGATCTTAACCCGCGACAGCACGTCCTCGGTATATGCCGTGACGATATCGGGGTACGTCTCGGCTGTGCCGCTTCCTGATATATATTTTTCCTGTGCGATGATATCTTGGAGCTCTGCCACATTCTCCGGCACCAGCGTCGTGGAGTAATCGTACGCGTGCTTGAATCCGCTCCACCCCCAGGGATTGTGGGATGCCGTAATCATCACGCCGCCTTTTTTCTTGAGAAGATACTGGGAAAAATAAAAAATCGGCACCGGAACCTGGCCGATCTCGATCACGTGAACACCCGACTCCTGTAAGGCCTTTAGGGTGAGATCTTTGACGCGGCGCGAATAGTCGCGTGCGTCATGCGCCACGATCGCTTCGGTGATGCCGCGTCGGGCAAGAAATACGGCAAACGCCTTGCCGATCGCCTCGACAGCCGCGTCGGTCAACTCATCCGGATTATCTATTCGTCCGCGTATGTCATATTCGCGGAACATCATCGGATTGATTTTCATAGGATTCTATCATAGCGTATATCGTATGTCTCTCAAAATAGGCATCGTTGGATTGCCCAACGTTGGCAAGTCCACGCTGTTTAACGCCCTTACCCGCAAAAAGGTTGATATTTCTAATTATCCTTTTTGCACCATTGAGCCCAATGTCGGGATGGTGGCTGTGCCGGATGAGCGTTTGTCCGCGCTCACGGAGCTATCGCATTCCAAAAAAACCGTTCCGGCGATCGTGGAGTTTGTAGACATTGCGGGGCTGGTCAAGGGTGCCAGCGAGGGCGAGGGGCTGGGCAATAAATTTCTTTCCCACATCCGCGATACATGGGCAATTGCCCACGTCGTGCGCGTGTTTGATGACCCCGATATTACGCATGTGGCAGGAGCGCCGAATCCCGTATCCGACATAGAAGTGCTGGAGTATGAATTGATATTGAAAGACCTGGAGACCGTGAGCAAACGGCTTGAATCCGTGCAGAAAGAAGTGAAGGCCGGAAAAAAGGGAGCCGTGGAAGAAAGTAAATACTTGGAGGAAATAAAAGCAACCCTCGGCCACGGGGGTTTACTATCGAGGTTAAACCTCGATAGTAACGGATTACTGCTGCTTACGGAGAAGCCCTTTATGTATGTATGCAACGCTTCCGAAAAACAAGCGGTATCAGAATGGTCCCCGGATGCCGCTTTTCGAGAAAAAATAGGAGCATCACCGTATGTCGTGATTTCGGCGAAAATAGAATCTGAACTCGCGGCGCTACCCGAGGAGGAATACGAGGAATACATGCGCGAGATGGGGCTCGCCGAAAGCGGGCTCGCCAAACTGATCCGCACGAGCTATGCGGCGCTTGGACTCATGACGTTTTTTACAACCGGCGAGGACGAGAGCAGGGCATGGACCGTGCCCATCGGCTCTACCGCTCCCCGCGCCGGACGCGCGATCCATTCTGACTTTGAGCAAAAATTCATCCGTGCCGAAGTAATCGGCTACGACAAACTCATCGAAGCAGGATCGTATGTCCGCGCGCGAGAGCAAGGGCTTCTGCGTATCGAGGGCAAAGAATACGTGGTCAAGGACGGTGACATTATTGAATTCAAAATTTGATCAGCAGTCGTTGTAAGACAACAAAATATCATAAAGTCAATATTGTGGAAGGAAGTCGTTTTATATACCATTGACGGAATGGATCTAGACGCAAAAAACTACGAATTGGCCTATCTGCTTTCCCCTTCCCTGCCGGAAGAAGATGTCTTGGGTGTGGCGGGAAAAATATCGGAGCTGATCGAAGAGCATAAGGGAGCCATCCGCCGCGTTGAGCCGCCTAAAAAACGGCGCCTTGCTTACACGGTCAACAAAGAGCATAGCGCGTATTTCGGATGGACCACGTTTGCAGGGCTTCCCTCGGCGATTGCCGTGATCGGCAAAAAAGCAAAAGAAAGGCCGGAAATTCTGCGCCACCTGATCGTGGAGGAAGAGATTGAAACGCGCCGCCCCATTCTGCGTAGCTATGTACCCGGCACGAGTGGAGCATCCCGTCCGCCGTCAGGCACTGGCGCGCAAAGGCCGGAAGTCCTGCGAGAGCAGGAAGTGGCCGGAGAAAAACTTGATTTTGAGGCATTGGATAAGAAGCTGGAGGAAATTTTGGGAAAATAAGGTTGCTTGTAGAACCTTTCGCATGTATCCCCTACAAGTTAAAAAGCTAATTCCTACAAGTTCGCCTCATGTATTCTCTTAACAAGGTATTCATTCTCGGCAATCTCACGCGCGATCCGGAATTGCGCCAGACCGCAGGGGGACAGGCCGTATGTTCGTTTGGCGTCGCCACCAATCGCCGCTATACGGACAAGCAGGGTCAGAAGCAGGAGCAGGTGGAATTTCACAGTATTGTCGCGTGGGGCAGGCAGGCAGAGATCATAACGCACTATCTTCATAAAGGCAGTTCGATTTTGATAGAGGGACGTCTGCAGACCCGCTCATGGCAGGACCCGCAGGGCGCCAAACATTTCCGCACCGAGGTGATCGCCGATCAGATACAGCTTGGCCCGAAACCGCAAGGCAGCGCTGGTGGCGGAGCCCCGATGAATAGTCCCCGCAATCAGGACGGAAATAACAGCACATGGAATGAAGGCGGTATGCGGCCGCAACAAGCGCCCGCTGGAAGCAATGCTTCCGACGCCATGCCGGTGATCGAGCTTGCGGAAGAAGGCGAAGAGATTGATATAAAAGATATACCTTTCTAGCATATGCCGCAGACCATCAAAAAACAGTGCGTATTCTGCACTACCAATCGCGATGTCATTGACTATAAAAATGCCGAGCAGTTGCGCCAGTTCATGAGCGTGCAGGGCAAGATCTATGCGCGCAGAAAATCGGGTCTGTGCGCTCGCCATCAGCGCAAGCTGGCAGACGCCGTCAAGCGCGCGCGCTTCCTGGCTATCGTTCCGTTTACGACACGGTGACAAAAATCGGTCTCAACACATATAAAATGACTCCGCGTACGCGGAGTCATTTTATATGTGTTTGTGTCTACTTCATCTTTTCCGCTTCCGCGTGTTTTTGCGCTTCGCGGATTTTTTTTACGATCTCATCGCGGATCTTCGTGTTTTCTTTCAGGAAATTCTTGGCCGTGTCGAATCCCACGCCAAGTTTTATAGCATCGTAGGCCAGGGTGTTGCCCGTCTTTTTCACGATGTCCGCGGCGAGCGCCACGTTGAGAATATCCGCCTCTGCGGAAATACCCTCGTTGTAATAAATGTCGAATTCCGCGGTGCGAAACGGCGGCGCCACCTTGTTTTTTACGATCTTCACTTTCGTGCGGTTGCCGATGATTTCGTCCCCTTTCTTTAATTGCGCCGCGCGCCGGATGTCAATACGCACCGAGCAGTAGAACTTCAGCGCCTTGCCTCCCGGCGTGGTCTCGGGATTGCCGTAAAACACGCCGATTTGCATCCGGATTTGGTTGATGAAGATGACGACCGTGCGGCTTTTGGCAACGATGGCGGTCAGCTTCCGGAGCGCATGCGACATGAGGCGCGCCTGGAGACCCACATGCTGTTGCCCCATCTCCCCTTCTATCTCGGCGCGGGGGGTGAGTGCTGCGACCGAGTCAATGACAATGACGTCGAGTGCGTTGGAGCGGACGAGCGATTCCACGATTTCCAGCGCCTGCTCGCCGTTGTCCGGCTGGGAGATGAGCAGATCGTCCACATTCACGCCGATCCGGCGCGCGTACTCGGGGTCGAGCGCGTGTTCGGCGTCCACGAATGCCGCGAGTCCGCCTTTGCGCTGGGCTTCTTTGACAATATGAAGGGTCAGCGTGGTCTTGCCCGATGATTCAGGGCCGAAGATTTCTATGATTCTGCCGCGCGGGACGCCGCCGACACCCAGCGCCATATCAATGGAAATGGAGCCCGTGGGAATCACATCCACATCCACTTTACGCACGGAGCCGAGCTTCATGATCGCGCCCTCGCCGAATTTTTCCTGGATCTCCTTGACCGTGGATTCCAGAAGTTTTGCCTTATCGAGCTTGTCTGTTGTTTTTTCCGCCATAGCGCGTTACCTAGTATATAAACATGCTACTCCACAAACACATATCGCACTTCTTCGCTCGTCTTGCCAAAGCGGCTCTGGCTCGCAAACCGCAGGGTGTTGGCTCCCAGCGGCAATTCTATCTCCTCGTTGAAATTTCCGCGCTCGTCAATGTTAATCTCGCGCCCGTTTACGGTCAAACGACTCTCTTTTTCCGTGGCTCCCGCGACGGTTAGGACAGGGGCAGTAATGCGGCTGTACGGCGCGGGGATTTCTACGGCGAGCAATGGAGGCAGGGTGAAGAGAAACAGACGCAACCCCCAGAAGCCCAGGAGAACTAGGGAAAAGGCGCTGATGCCGATGAGACCGATCCTGCGGGGTGAGAGATGCAGTCCTGCAAATGGCCGTTGTGATCCAGTCGGAGCCGCGCGATCGGTCGCCTCGCCGATACCACGGGGCCATTCGCGGTTGAGGAGTACTATCAGTTCCTCGCCGTCATTGCTTTCGAAAATATGCGACATGCGCCGCACCGCGCCCTGGGCGTATACTTTGGCGGGAAAGATGTCATAACCCGCGTCTTCAAGAGCGCGTATATATTGTGCCGAGATATGTGCCGCGCGCGCCAAATCATCCACGTCCATGCCCAGAGCTTCGCGTCGGGTTCTCAATGCAGTGCCAAGCGCTGATTCCATAGGAAGGCGATTAATTCTCGTGAATGTCTGCGGGCGCATTGCTGGATGATCCAGCGCCATATACTTCCCGCGGCTTTGCGCCATCCGCAGGGCCGACAACGCCGTTGTTTTCCATAAGGTCAAGCAGGCGCGCGGCGCGCGCGTATCCCACGCGCAGACGCCGTTGCAGATATGATGCCGACGCCTTGCCTGCGTCTATAACCAGGGCGCGTGCTTCGTCGTAAAGGGGGTCGTTGTCCCCAATGTCAGCATCATCTGCTAGTCCCGTGAAGAGCGCGTCGTGCTCCTCACGCGCCCCCTCGGCTCGTCCGGCAAACATCTCCTCCTCGTGTTCGTATTCGGGTGGCGGTATGGCATCGTGCAGGAAGGCGACGACTTTTTTTACTTCTTGCTCGGATACGTATGCGCCCTGGATCCTGCGCGCGCGACCGGTGTCTCCCGCCAAAAAGAGCATGTCTCCGTTACCGAGCAGTTTTTCAGCGCCTGCGGTGTCAAGAATGGTGCGCGAGTCAATCTGCGATGCTACCTGGAACGCGATGCGCGACGTGATGTTGGCCTTGATAAGTCCGGTAATGACTTCCACGGACGGACGCTGGGTGGCGACGATGAGATGGATGCCGACCGCGCGCGCCATTTGCGCAAGGCGTATGATTGAGCCCTCAACTTCGCGCGGATACACGGCCATGAGGTCAGCGAGCTCGTCAATGATGATCACGGTATAGGGCAATGGCTCGCGGTCAGCATCTTTGCCTATGCCGGTATTGTAACTCATGATGTCGCGCGCATGAAAGCCGGACAAGAGATCGTATCGGCGATCCATTTCCTTGGTTGCCCAGCGCAGGACCTGAATGGTCTTCTTCGCATCCGTAATCACCGGTGTGAGCAAGTGCGGGATGTCGTTATATATAGAAAGCTCCACGCGCTTGGGGTCAACCATGATAAAGCGCAGTTGCTCGGGGCCGTTGCGGTAGAGAAGCGAGACAACGAGCGAGTGGATGGATACGGATTTGCCCGAACCCGTAGAGCCGGAGACCAGGAGGTGGGGCATACGCGCCAAGTCCGCATACACCGGCGAGCCGGTGACATCGCGGCCGAGCGCCACCGTAAGCGGCTGTGGCGCATCTTGGATCGCGTGCTCTTCCAGAAGAGAACGCAGGCCCACGAGCGCTATTGAACGATTGGGTACTTCAATGCCGACCAGCGATTTTCCCGGGATAGGGGCTTCAATGCGAAGCGAGGGCGCGGCAAGCGCCAACGCAAGATTACTGTTGAGGCCGACTATTTTGGAAAGCCGCACGCCTTCCGCAGGGCGGAGCGTGTACTGGGTAACCGTGGGGC
>Ga0209542_10008802_pt1 | contig 18698 bp, 17 predicted proteins | sample RifCSPhighO2_01_FD_184028 | JGI IMG/M metagenome (GOLD analysis project Ga0209542, IMG submission 184028) | Soil microbial communities from Rifle, Colorado - Rifle CSP2_plank highO2_0.1 (SPAdes) (version 2) | ecosystem: Environmental > Terrestrial > Deep subsurface > Rock core/Sediment ...
TAGACCAGCCCGCCGATATCGACTCGTGAGGCACGGGGCATGATTTATTATTAGCATATGTTTGGTGTGAAGAAAAGCGCTCCTGACCCCGTTACCCTTCCCGTTACCCTTGACCCCGTTACCCTTTGAGGATGGCGAAAAATATAATGCCTTTAGAGACTTACAGAGCTGTAAGAAACCGAAATTATTTTTTTATGGCACTGAAGATGTAATGGTTGTTCCAGAAGCAGTAAAAAAGGCTTATCAAGTGGCGGCCGAGCCAAAAATGATACACGAGCTAAATTCGGAACATGATTACCGTCTGCACCCCGAAATAATTGAAGAAGTTAATAAAGTCGTTGGATTATTCCTAGATAAATATCCTCTATGAAAACTATTTTAGTTGATGCAGTGGATGGATTTGTAATCGAAACCAAAAATGGTTTTCGGATTTTTAAAGAAATGCAGGATTTGCTCGAAACTTTTTCAAACCCAAAAATTATTTTAACAGGAGCAAATGATGAACAGTTTAAGAAATTTGGTTTAGACAAAATGCCTTACGAGGTTTTTACGTTAAAGCATAATCCTGAAAAAACTGACCCGAAATATTTTGAAACAATGCTTGAACATTTCGGTTTGAACAAAGACGATGTTATTTATTTCGAGCACAATCCTAAAGCAGTAAAAAGCGCGGAATCCGTTGGCATTAAGTCATATTACTACGACCCAGAGAAGAAGGATTTAGTTGCTCTCAAAAGCTTTTTGACGGAGAATCTGGGTTAAAGAATTTAGCCGCCAAAGAAAAACTTGAAATCGTCCTTTCCGTTCCGGTTCAAGGCGAGGCGGAGCGGAAGGGGGGTGTGGGGGGAATTCCGCCCGCCGAGCCCAGCCAGTTCCGTTCGGATATTTTCAAACAGACACCGCAGATTGAAACTTCGCGATTTGAAAGAGCGGACGGAAACAAGAGAGTTTCTTGTTTCCCACTAGAAAAATCCGCTCAAAAAAACATGCGCGACGCTTTAATGCACTTTCAACAGATGTCACTGGACTGGCTTGGTCTCAAGGGCACCTGGTGTCTTAGGGTATAGCGCGGGGTCAATTGTGCGATCAAAGCAGACGCGACCCGATACATGTTGCCAATTATCAGGAGTTTTCCCATAAGGACTTGCTGGCGCGTATCGGGGCATGTTTGCGTTCGGGTCGTTTATATTCGACGTAGTAAATACAGCGCAAAGTTCAAACGAGAGATCAGATGTCTTCTGGTATTCGTAGGGCTGATTTGTTTCGGGATCAACCTGCGGCGCAAAGCCGGTAATATTATTTCTAAGTGCCTCCAAAGACGGCGGCAATTCTCGCTTATTTTGCCAATAAGTATAAACAATCTCATTCTGAATCATCTGAAGATGATTGATCCTTTGGTCATCGATTTTTACGTCACGCTGTCTGAAGGGTGAGCCAGCAATAAAGAACGCTCCGATGACTACAATCGCTACAAAAGCGATAAGACCGCGCACTAGCGTAATCGACTGCCGAGAAAGCTTCGCTTCCTTGCGTCGCAAATCCAAAACGTAATAACCTAAAATACCGCTGGCAACTACGGCCACCGAAAGTACCTTTAGTAAAAATCGCACGGAAAGCTCTCCTCCCAAGAAATTATAGACCAAGACTGCAAGATCAACTACGATCGCGATCGCCGTGAGAAAGAGTGTGAGATAAAGAAGCCATTTATGGAGACGGCGTTCCCGTTTTTCAGAATCAATTATGTAGCCCTTCTGAAGCCACCATTGGGCAATAACGTGCGTGGGGAAAATAGTTAAAAGAATTGCGACAGACCAGCGGAGCGAGTCACTTGAAAAATATGGATTCGCCACGTCAGGAAAGAAATAATTTACAAAATCAAAAAGCAGCGATATCAAAAACCCTGCGCTTACATAAAGCGTCGCGACCGTCCAGAGATCCAAGAAAACATCCTTGGGGGAGACGTGATGTGATTCATCCATATGAGTTTACTGTAGCACAAAACGAATAAAAAGGCAAGATTCAGCTAAAATCGATTAAAAGGGCAGTGCGGTATAGTAGAGGCTAGTTGTAAAAACGTTTTTAGTCTTATATGATGTGATAAATGGGTTATTCGGTCTAATATCTATATCATGGCACAGGAACTAGAAACTTTAGATGCGTATGTGGGTCGGTTGCTTGAAGAAAAGGGCATCAAGGATGTTGGTGACGAAGTTCTCGAGCAACTAAAAAAAGACCTCCGAGACCGCGTGGAGGATCGGATTAATGCGGCAACTTTAGAGCACATGCCGCCGCAAAATCTGGAAGAGTTCGAGTCACTTCTCGATTCTGGCGACGACAACAAGCTTCAAGCATTTATTCGAGAGCATGTCGCGGATCTTGACCAAGTGATTGCGGGCGCTCTCGTTCAGTTTCGAAACGTCTATCTAAACCCTTAAACTCTTTTGTATATGCCCGAGCGCGTGGAAGAGGGTGTTCCGGTTGAAGCGAGAGAGGCGCTGCCTGCGCCTCAAAATTTGCCGACAAAAAAAGAAGAAAAGAGGAAGATTGTTATTGTTGAAGCGTCGCACGCTGTTGAATCCCAGGCGCGAGATGTTGCTGATGCTAAGATGACGGAATCAAGGGAGTATGCGACGATGTTCCGGCGCATTTGGAGGCATAATTTATGGCGTGAGTATTTTAGTCATAAAGAATACCGAAAAGCCAAATCTGATATTTTGGAATCAGGAAATATCTTTGCCGGTCAGACTCTAGACAACGCTGCCCATGAAGCTACCATGGGGGCGATTGTTGACCGCTTTGCTAAAGACGCGGATGAAGACACTATCCACGCAGGGGAGATAAAAGATAAACTCGGTGAATCTGAAGAAGAAAAAGTCATTAGGTCGGGAGTTCAAAGAATAGTGAAAGAATATGCGTCTGGGGCGATTAATGACGAGGTATTTATGAATGAGCGTAGCCGCTTATTTAATCAGTTGAAAGAAGGGAGAGGAGATGTTTTCGACAAAGGACTGATGTACGCAGACAACCTTTTCACCATTGCGAAAGAAGCCAGACAGAATGTCGAGCATGGTAGGGCGCTTGAGGCGCTGGATCTTGATTTTCAGTTTGTCATTGGAAAAGCCAAGACAGGTGCCCGTACCGAGGCCCAATTTACAGCCGTTGATCGTCTGACTGAAAAAATTGTGAAGTCCCCCGTGGGCAAGTTTGTAAACGAGGCGACTGTCGCTTCGGCTTTATCGATCGCAACGGTTGTCTTAGGAAGAACTGCCCAGTCTGGCGGAGGCAGGGTTGCCGCTTGGCTAACTTTCGGTGGGTCAGCTCTGCTTGCAGGTGGTGTTGCGGGCATGCGCGAGTCAAAGAGGCTTGAGGAAGAGCGCAGGCAACACGCTCGTGAAACGGCAGTGGGAAAAACATTTGACCCTGATACCGCGCCGCGTCGTACAGAGATGGAGCAGTATCGATACGAAACTAAAAAAGCGACGGATCTTGCGCTGGCATTGCAAACGGCGCTATATGAAGCGGATGGTAAGACGGCAAAAACGCTAGACACGGATAAATTGCGAGCGGTCATTGAGTCTCTTGCTGATATAGAAAGTCGCATCAAGTTGTCTGACCAAAGAAACATCGATTTGGTCAGTTACTCGGACGTAACCAAAGTGGAAAAAGAACGGCTCGACCTGGACCTGTTTCGCGCGCAGGCAAAAGCTGACTTGAAACTTGCCGCAGAAAGAAATCCAGGACTTTTGCGGAGATTCGGTAGCATGGCTGATATGATTAACGCCCGAACGGCTTTGTGGGTCGAAGAGCAGTTGTTCGGTGAAACTGGCCTCGAACAGAAAAATGAACTTTTCAAAAAGATGAAGCATCGCAAAGTCGCTGGGGCAGTATGCAAAGGCATTTTGGTTGGAGTGGGTGTGGGGCTTGTCGCGCAAGAGGGGCTTGCGCTGGCGGGGAAAAGCCAGTTCGGTCTAGCGGGCTGGATTTTCGGAAAAAATGAATCAAATGTTCCGACAATGCATTTAACTTCACTTGAATATATGAGACGTTACTTTGCTGGCAGTCTCCCCAAAACTAGTCCGAGTGAATTTGTCGATGGCACATTTAACGGTATCGCCGCCAAATTTCCCAAGGGATTTGATGTTCTGAAAAACCCCGATGGGACTTTAACTCTTTTCGACGCGGCGCATCAGCCGATCGCTGATCATATCACATTGAATCCCGATGGCACTTTGTCACAAGAAGCAATAAGAATGTTAGGAGATAAAGGAGTCGTGGCGAGCTCGGCAGTCGAGCAGATTGTGGGGACAAAAAAAGTCCCGACAAGTGAAGATGCGCAAAGTATCATTGAAAAATACAAAGGGCTCACAAAAAGGATTTACCGTACGCTTTGGTACGATAACGATACGCCGAAGCCGGTTTTTGATAAAAATGAGTTGCGTCTTCTTTGGGGCGCGCATGGGATTGGCATTGATAAAAATGGAAACTATGTTTTTGATATGAGTAAGATGAGGTCCGACGGATCTTACCATAAGGAATTTTCAGCAGATGCGCAGAAACTGATAGCTGATGGGAAGTTAAAAATTCTCTTGTCACTTTCACGGGGCACGCAAAGTCAGGTCTTTGAAGTTCCTATCGGGACCAACGGACAGGCGCTGATTGATCCAAACAGTGAAATTGGCAAGACGCTTTTTCAAATTGAAAACGGGCATGCGAAATTCCTCGGCCGATTCGCGGAAGTTGCCGAGTCGGTTGGCGCAAAGGACGATGTCGAGAGAGTTCGAATTCTTGCGACATACGAAGGCAAAGGGATTGATGGAGTGCCAGGAACTAAAGATGTTCTGGATGTTATTCCGCGCCCCAAATACTTCTTTGACCAACCCCAAAACTATGTTGTTGATCCGCCGCCGGTTATCCCCATCTTAGGTCGCAGACCGCTTGAGCCAACAAATGAATGGTCACCATATTTGATGCCCTCATATTTAAGAGAAGGAGGAGAAACTGCGAAGCTTTATAAAGAACGTCAATCAAAGACACTGGAAAATAACCCAGACGCGAAACTCGATCATTATAAAGAAATTGAAGATTATTTCTCACGCCAGCCAAAAGAGTGGGTAGAAAAAGTAAAGGAGCTTGCCGGAACAGTCGAACCAATGGATAAGAAATGCCAAATCTCTTTTATTATTCCCGCGGCAGGGCATCAGGAGAGGAAGAATATATATAAAACCCTCAGTCTTTACAAAGGACAAGAAAAGCCCAGCGGAGAACAGATAGATTTGCGTGAATATGAAGTAGTCGTTTTCGTAAATCATCCGATAGATAGGAACCCCGATAAAACATTGGAAGAAGTGCAGCGTTTTAAATCGGAAAACCCAGAGGTGAATATTCGCGTAGTTTATAAAGCACTTCCCCGGAATGAAGCCAAAATTGGAACTATTCGTAAGTATGCAAACGACGTCGCGTTATGGCGGCATCATCAAAGGGGCGAATCGGCGAAAGATTTGATTCTTGTTAGTAATGATGCAGATGCGAAGGATATGTCCCCGAAGTATGTTGAAACTATACTCTCGAAATTCCACGGAAAGAAAAATGACCATGTTGATGCAGTTTTAGGTAAGGTTGATTGGGAACCGGATGCATATCTTAAATCACCATTGTTACATGTTGGGACTCGTTTCTTTCAGTATTTAGATACGGTGTGGCGTCACCATAAAGAAGGTGTTAAAAGGGCGATGGGGTCATGCGGGCCAAATACCGCATTTCGTAGTAGCATTTTTGCGGCCGTGGGGGGATATCTTGAAGATGATACTGTTGCTGAAGATATGCACTTAGGCAACATGATCAAGTATGCAAGACAAGGAAGAAGCAAATATCCATTTGCCTTTGGCGGGCCAAATAGCCTGATTGTGACAAACGCTCGTCGCGGACTTCAAGCAATTGAGGCTGGTCTTGCGCCAGCAGAACAATGGGCGGCTTTTGGGCCCGATGACGCAATTAGAGAAAAAGATTGGGTACTTGACGCAAATGATGCTGGTAAATGGCTTGAGGACCCCGATCGACAGGAAAAGCTGCGTATTCACTTGGAGCGTTATGTAAATCGCACTTTGCGAGTTTATGGCTTGGGAGCTAATGCGTGGGAGACAAAACGGGCTATAGGATTCCTAGGGGCAAAATATAGAATCGAAAATGGGCAAGTGAAAATAACTGATATCTCCAAGGTTCTTGCGGGACTCAGAAGATACAGGTCACAGCAAGTTGTTGAGCGCGCTTTCCGTAAAATTCGCGCAGTTAATACTTTATAAAACGCACATTGATGTTGTGCATTTCTGGCCTACGGGATAGCGTAGAGACTTTTTCTGCATCATTTATTAAGGTGTTGCATTGGTGTATGATAGAAAACGTGAGAAATAAGATATTTTTATGTCTGACCCAATAATCCAGGAAATCAAATCGCGGGTGGGGGTTGACCCCGTCTCAATCTCAATGATTGACTATCAAATTACAAAATCAGTAAGGCGAAGCCGCCTAGCGGCTCACAATAGCGATGTTCGTAACATGCGTGTTTAGATTGGTACGGGGTTGACGGGGGATTTTAAGCTCGCTATAATAATATTATAATCGTTAATTTCTTAGTATGATACAAAAAGTGTTGAGGGTCGGCACATCGGCGGCTGTTACTATTCCCAAAAAATCGCTGGAGGAGCTCGGGCTTAAGATTGGAGACGCCGTTAAGGTGGATATTAATTCTGTTGCTAAAGCGGTTTCTATTCGGGCTGTCAAAACCGGCTTAGATCGCCAGAAAAAAATCGCGACCCTCGCGTTGAATTTCGTGAACCGATACAGAAACGATCTTGAGAAACTGGCTTCCGAATAGGGTATGCAGTATCTCTCGAGCGAGGATATCCTGCTGATACACTCGGTGGCTATTGATGAAACGGGAGGCAGTCATGGCGTACGCGATCGGCATGCTTTACTTCTGCTTGAGGATTTGCCGAAACAGCGCATTTTCGGTAAGGAGCTTTATCCATCTGTTTTCGTCAAAGCAGCGGTTTACGCACGCAACATTATTTTCTCGCACCCGTTTATTGACGGCAATAAACGGACGGCGATGATATCCGCGGACGTATTTTTGCAGTTGAACGGTTATGCCATCGTTGTCCCAGTGGGAGGGGTGGAACATTTTGCCATTTCAATCATTATAAAGAGATTAGGACTTGATGCTATCGCGGAATGGTTCAAGAAAAACGCCAAAAAACTGCCGAAACGACGGACGTAAAACCGCGTTGAAAATTTAAGTTAATAGGTCAATAATTATCGCAACGTGTCTGATCCAATAATCCAGGAAATAAAATCGCGGCTGGATATTGTGCCGTTTGTCCAGCAGTACGTGCGGCTCGCGAAAGCCGGCATCAATTGGAAGGGGCTTTGTCCGTTTCATTCGGAAAAGACCCCCTCTTTTATCGTTTCGCCGACACGACAGACCTGGCATTGTTTTGGATGCTCCAAAGGCGGGGACATTTTTAAGTTCGTGATGGAGCTGGACAATATCGAGTTTCGCGATGCTCTGAAGATGCTGGCCGAGCGCGCGGGTGTTGAGTTAGTGCGGGAAGATCCGCGCATCAGGTCCGAACGAGATCGGTTATACGCTGTTTCTGAAGAAGCGGCCAAGTTTTTTCAGGCGGAATTGCGGCGAATGCCGGCAGTTCACGCCTATCTTGCCAAGCGCGGTGTTAAACCCGAGACGATTCAGGCCTTTCGAATAGGATACGCGCCGGACGGTTGGGATGGCTTGGCTACGCATTTAAAAAAGAAGGGTTTTAGCGCTGATGAATTTGTTGCCTCTGGTCTTGGGATTCGCAGTGAAAAGCGGGCGGGGAGTTACTATGATCGGTTTCGCAACCGCATCATGTTTCCGATTGCGGATGCTAATGGCAAGGTTGTTGCTTTCAGCGGGCGGATTTTTGAGAATGGGCGCCGTTCATCTATAGCCGCCGAACCGAAGTATGTGAACTCTCCGCAAACCCAGATTTATGACAAGTCGCGGATTCTTTTTGGCTATGACAAGGCTAAGGAGGCGATTCGGAAAAAGGGTCGTTGTATTGTCGTTGAGGGGCAGATGGATCTTGTGATGTCGCATCAAGCGGGATTTGCCGAAACCGTTGCCGTTTCGGGAGTTGCGCTCACCGAAAAACATCTGGAGCAGTTAAAGCGTCTGGCTGATATCTTGATCTCGTCTTTTGATACCGATGAGGCCGGGGAGTCAGCCACGCGGCGCAGTCTGGATTTAGCGGCGCGTTACGATTTTAATCGCAGAGTCGCTGTTATACCTAGAGGCAAAGATCCGGCTGATGCAATTTTAGAGAGCCCGGCGCTTTGGGAGGAAGCGATTGCCGGGGCTGAATCTCTGATGGATTTTTATGTGGCGCGCGCCAAGAAAAAGTTTTCACTCAAAACCCCCGAGGACAAAAAAGAATTCAGCCGCTATGTTCTGCCCGAGGTTGCCAAAATCAATAATGCTATCGAAAAAGCCCACTGGGTCTCGCAGATCGCCGAGATTCTTGAGGTTAAGGAGGACGCGGTGTGGGCCGAGTTGAAGCGTTATCTACGAGCCATTGACCCGGTGGCGCCGAGTTCTGTAAACTCTCCGAGCCCCGCTAAATTAAAATCACAGCGTTTGGAGGAGCGGATTCTGGCTGCGTATTTTTTATACCCCGAGACACGCACTTTACTTTCTGGACATGATCCCGTTTTGATTTTTGCAACCAGTCCTCACTATGATATTATGCGCCAAGTTGACATTGCGGGGGAGGATCGTAGCGTCATTGTAGATATTTTAGAACGAGTGCCTGAAGAGTGGCGGCCGTATCTCGATCGGATTATCTTTGAAGCGGAGGCCTTGTTTCAAAATGCCGCTCAAGCCCAAGCCGAAGTTGCTGCGTGCATTCGTGAAGTCGAACGTGAGCGGTTAAAAGAGCGACTCGCGATTATTGCGGAATCTATCAATCAGGCGGAAAAGACAAATGATTTGGCGCGGTTGGATACGCTGGTGCGTGAATTCAGCGAAATTACGAGCCTATTAGGCAAGCTATCAAATTCACAGGCTTTATAAAAGGCGCATGAAGAAAAAAATCAAAAAAACCAAAAGAGCCAAGGCGCGTAAGAAAAAATCGTCTTTACGGTTGAGGCCATCTAGGGCTGTACCCCGTCGCAAGGCGCGGCGTTTTAAGCTGGCCGCTAAATCGAAAAAATCCAAAGCTGGGGCGGAACGTGAACTAATCGAAAAAAAGATTATGGGTCTGGTAAAGCGCGGGCAAGATCGCGGTTTTGTTACTTATGCCGAAATTATGCAGGAGTTTCCGACGATCGAGACCAACATCCCCCTTCTGGAATCTTTGTATCAGCGATTTGAGAGCGGGCAGATTGAAGTCTTGGAAACCCGCGAGTTTTTGGATATTCCGGCGGAGGCCGGGGTGGAGCCCAAGGGGAAGCGACGCCGCCGCGCGGCTGAAGTGGATTTGGAACATCTATCGTCGGATTCGGTACAGATGTATCTTCGCGAGATTGGGCGCATATCTTTGCTTACGGGAGACGAGGAAAAATATCTGGCCAGGCGTATCGAAGAAGGTGATGAAGAAGCCAAGAAAAAACTGACGCAGGCTAACTTGCGGCTTGTAGTGTCGCTTGCCAAAAAGTATGTCGGCCGTTCGCCGCATTTGACTCTTCTTGATTTGATTCAGGAGGGGAACATGGGTCTTTTTAAGGCGGTGGAAAAATTCGATTACCGCAAGGGGTTTAAATTTTCCACTTATGCCACTTGGTGGATCAGGCAGGCCGTAACGCGCGCCCTTGCCGATCAGGCGCGCACGATTCGTATTCCCGTGCATATGGTGGAAACAATTTCAAAATATCAGCAGGTTAAGCGCCGGCTCCTGCAGGATCTTGGCCGTGAGCCCTTGCCGGAGGAAATCGCTTCCGAAATGGGAGTGGGGGCGGATAAAATTCACTATATCCAAAAAATTTCGCAGGAGACAGTGTCTTTGGAGGCGCCCGTAGGGGACGATGACGATCAGGATTCGACGCTTGGGGAATTCATTGTTGATGAAAAAACGCTCTCGCCTTCGCAAGCCGCGTCGCGTAGGCTGCTTCGGGAGCAAGTCGCGGCAATTATCGGGGACTTAACGCCCCGCGAACAAAAAATTCTTCGCATGCGTTTTGGGCTGGATGACGGTATTACACACACTCTGGAAGAAGTGGGAAAAGAGTTTGGCGTCACGCGTGAGCGTATCCGCCAAATCGAGGCCAAGGCTATCGAGAAAATGCGGGGGCACTCCTTAACGCGTAAATTAGAGGGTTATTAATTTTTTCTTATGGAAGAATCGGAGATCAAAAAAAGTAAAGTCCTGATTGTCGATGATGATGAACAACTTCGTGAGTTGCACGCCGCCATGTTTCGAGGGGCGGGTTTTGATGTGGCGACCGCAGTCAATGGAGAGGAGGGCTGGAAGAAGGTGAGTGAGGGTGCAATTCCGCCGGATGTTGTCTTAACGGGCATTCGCATGCCGAAGATGACTGGCCTTGATCTATTCCAGAAAATGCGATCAGACCCGAAGTTTAAAACAATTCCAGTGGCTATGTATTCGCACCAAGGAATGGAAGAGCATCAAAAAATGGCTCAATCGCTAGGGGTGGATCGCTATATCGTCAGGGCGCAGACTCCTCCGGGTGAGGTTGTTGAAATTATTCGAGAGATGCTCGGTGCCGTACGGTCGTTTCGAGTTGCTTTTGATCGGGGAAGGTTTGATGGAATCGATCTGGCGAAGTTTTTAGATCGAGCAAACAAAACGCATTTCGCAGATTCTGTCGCTCAATCTCTGTTTTTAGTGATTGAACCGACATCCCCGGAAGGCACGTACAGGATTCGATTAGAAACAAAAGAGTAGTATTATTTTAATAAATATATGCGTCATCTAATAAAAAGAATTGCGGGGAGTTTAGATGTTGTTATCGGTATTGTGCTAATTTGGCGGGGGCTGTGGGTGCTTCTCGACCGCGTCGAGTACTGGCTTTTCGGTCATGATACGCTTGGCTTGGCGGTCGCGAGCATTCTGGTCGGGCTTTTCTTGGTTTATATTCACGACCACAAGGTTGACGAGCTTGGACACATTTAGTTAGCGGATAGTGTCTAGCGCATAGCGGATAGGAACGGCCCGGGAGTGCTTAATGGTACTATTCGCCAATTCGCGCGAATTGGCGAATAGTTTTTGAGGCTATACGAGAGCTGTACACACTGATGTAGCAAAACGTCCACTTCCTTGAGCGGACGTTGTGCGTTTATCTGCCATTGGCCAAGATAGAATCTTCATCGTAATGCGTCAGTACGACAAATACACATATTATACACGATCGTGTATAATATGTGTATTTGTCGTATTACTGGGTCTTTATGCAAAACCCTCGCGCCAAGCGCGAGGGTTTTGCATTTTGCAATAAACTTTCACTAGAGATTATTGGACTGCCGCCCAGGCGTTGACGAGGCCCCAGCCATAGAGCGGATCGAATCCGCCGGCGCCTAAATCAGTTGCAGTTGCTTGCAGGCGCGTTTGCACTTCATCGGGATCCCATCGGCCGTTGCTGTTAGCATCATGCGAGCCCACGGGAGTGTTTATAAGGAGCGCCGCAGCACCCGCCACATGCGGCGAGGCCATCGAAGTGCCGGAGAGCGTCGCGTAGCCAGTTCCTTTATAGGTGGAGTAGATGCTAACACCGGGCGCGGTCAGATCCACCTCCGGTCCACGGCTTGACCACGAGGCAATCGTGTTGGTCGAATCGGTTGCCGAAATCGCGATAACCTCTGGATAAGCCGCAGGGTAGATTACCGGTTTATTGGCGTCATTTCCAGCTGCCGCGACCTGCACAATTCCCGCATTTCTTGCGCGGATAACCGCGTCATGCATCGATTGCACGTCTGCGCTGGTTCCTAAACTCATATTAGTAACCTGTATGCCCCTGGTGATCGCCCAATCAATTCCTTCAATAACATCAGAGAGGTAGCCAGAGCCCGCGGCGTTCAAAACTTTTATGGCGTAAAGATCCGTTTGGGGTGCCGCGCCGACAACCCCGGTTGAATTATTGATTGCGGCAATAATTCCGGCCACATGCGATCCGTGCCCATTATCGTCATTGTAGCTTTTTCGTGAATTGATGGCATTGTATCCACCTTTGATATTAGTAGCCAAGTCGGGATGGCTTGATGAAATTCCGGTATCAATTACGCCAACTTTAATCGGGTTGGCGGTGTTACCGGTTGGCCACACTAGCTCGGCGTCAATCCGATCAATGCCCCAAGGCAATACTTGCGCCGCCGCAGGGGCGGGATCTCCACCGGGCTTGCGCAAAGCAAAAACCGTCACGTCATCATCTATGCGCACGACTTTCGGATTTTGCTTTAGCGCCTCGATATCGCCGGCGTTAAGGTTATCCAGCACGTCCGCGTCAATGGCGCGGTGGAGGCGCTTGATGCGCTTTGTTTGGAGGTTACCGAGAATCGCGTCGCGTTCCGTGCCGTTCGTGCCGCCCTTGAACACAACAATTTTTCTCTCATTATTACTCGTGGCAGGGGATTCTGCCGCTGTTTTGCTGCCAAATGCTAATACAGCTAAAAGGGCGAGAAATATTGTCGCCACAAATATAACCAAACCAATCCTCAATTGTACTATTGAAATCATAGGGGTGTAGTATTTAATTACCAATAATGTTAAAGCAAGCACGCATTCTGTCAAGAGCATTCAATAGCACGCTATAGCATTATATTGTATTAGATTAGAAATCCCAGTGGTCCCGCTTGAGCTGTTTGATTTTACGCGTAATTTGTTTATACTGTTTGAGTGCACATTGAAAACCGCTAAATTCATTCCGGTGTAGCTCAGCGGTAGAGCAGCTGACTGTTAATCAGCGGGTCGCTGGTTCGAATCCAGCCGCCGGAGCATTGATTGAGATCGGGCAAGAGATTGCTCGATTTCTGTTTTATTCATTGGCGTTTTTGCGGTTCGAACATGCGAAAGTATCTCGCCGGACACGAGTGAGACGGTTTTCATCGGTACAAGCGAATTTTCTAAGGAAATACTAAGCTTTTTGTCCATAAGCGAGAGGTTCGAACCGAGGGTGGAGAGAATCTCTTTTTTTTCTCCCACGGGCCGGTTTTGAACTTTATCATAGCGTGCTCCACGAACTCGAAGGCTTCATTGGCAAATTTAATCCGCTTGTCTATCTGATCGCCGGTATCGGCCAAAAGCTCCTCAAGGCGCTTCTTTTCTTTTTGCGCGTCGCCCATGCGTCTTTGAAAGTCCTCTTTGCCGAGTTCCTCCCGGACCCGCATATCAATGAGCCCATCTATAACTGCCACGCAATCTTTATAATCCTTTTGCAGATTGGTGAGGACCGCGTTGGTGTTCACCGAATCTTTAGCGTTTTGGAACGCAAATCGTAAATAGTAAATTGACCCAGAAACCCTTTATTTAAGGCGTAAAAAAGAGTTATCGGCTCTCTATATTAGTAGAGTGATATAGTGGCAGTTCTTTTACCTGTGCTTGCTTAAGATATCGGTCTATGCTAATATATGAACTGGGGATAACCTTTAAGGTTATTTCCAGTATAAATATGGACAAAAAACCTAAAAAAGGTGAATACTTGGACATTTTGTTAAGATCCCCTAAAACCATCTTTTCAACCAAAGATGCGGCTTTGTTGTGGTCCGAAGAAAGAGGGAGTACCGTCAGTGCCAGATTAAACAAGTATGTTAAAGCCGGAAAGTTGATCGGAGTTCGTCGCGGTTTGTATGCAAAAGACAAAAATTACGACAAATTTGAGTTGGCTACGAAAATCTATACCCCCTCATATATCAGCTTCGAGACCGTCTTGGCTAAGGCTGGAGTAATATTTCAGTTCTATGGTCAGGTTTTTGTCGCCTCATACATCACAAGAGAAGTAGTTGTAGATGGCCAGACCTACTCATATAAAAGAATTAGGGATCAGATTCTCACCGATCACACAGGAGTAGAAGCAAAAAACAGCTACTATATTGCCTCTTCCGAGAGGGCGTTCTTGGATATTGTCTACGCAAGCAAGGGTTATCACTTCGATAATTTATCGCCTCTCGATTGGGCAAAAGTTTTTGAGATTTTGTCTATATACAAAAATAAAAGCATGGAAAAGAGGGTGAGAAAGTATCACAAGATAGTTAATGAATCCAAATAAAAATATGGCGCTTGATATCGCAAGACACAAAAACATACTCATCAAGATCCTTAAAGACCTCTACACCGACACCGGCATCGGGCCTGTTTTAGGTTTTAAGGGTGGGACGGCCGCTTATTTGTATCATGGGTTAAGCAGAGAATCTCTTGATCTTGATTTTGATCTTTTGGACGAAACAAAAGAAGATCAGGTGTTTGAAAAAATAGAGGCCGTTGCGAAAAATTACGGAAAGATAAAGGAACATAGAAAAAAGAGATACAATCTTTTTCTTTTACTCTCTTATGAGGACGAGGCACCTAATATCAAAATTGAGATAAACCGTAGGGAGTTCGGATCAAAATACGAAGTGAAATCTTATCTCGGAATTTCCATGAAAGTTATGATCCGTGAAGATATGTTCGCTCATAAATTGGTTGCCATGTATGAGAGAATGGGTGCCGCAAATCGCGATATTTACGATGTCTGGTTTTTCTTGAATAATGACTGGCCTATCAATAAGGAGATTGTTGAAAAAAGAGCCGAGATGTCTTTCAAGGACTTTTTGCAGAAATGTATTGAAGCACTCGAAAAGCTTTCCGATCGAGGAATTCTTGCCGGCATGGGCGAACTCTTGGATGAAAAACAGAAGGCATGGGTAAGGATCAATTTACGGAAAGATACGATTTTTTTGCTGAAGGCGGCGGCACTCGATAGGTATTCGGAAGTTTTTACCATTAACTCAAGCAGAAATTTAAAGTACACGAAAGCCCCCGGCCACACATTCTCTGGAGCAGATAAACTTATTACTTCCTATTCGGATGTGAAGAATGCGCCTATACAAGAAATCAAAAGACAGAATAATGAAACATTGGTTGTAAGGGTGATAAGTGATACTACCGGGCATGAAGCGAACTGTTACATTCGTTCTCTTAATGATGAGGGTATCAAAGAATTGAGCATCGTAATAGAAAACGCCGCCGGATTTAACGGTCAAACATACGACGGCTTTTTAAATCACAAATTCAAGAAATAACTTATGCCAACAAAAACAGCCAAAAAAGAAATACATTACAGGTGCAAAAAATGCGGGGATGAGATTTACCCCCACACCAAATAAGTATGTTTTATGTCTACATATTAAAAAGTAAAAAAGATGGCCTATGTTATATTGGTTCAACCAATGATTTGAAAAACAGATTCAAAGAGCATAACAATGGTAGTGTTTTTTCGACAAAAGCGCGAAGGCCGTTTGAGCTAATTTACTACGAAGCATACAAATCAGATCATGATGCAAGAAAAAGAGAAAAGAATTTAAAATTAAGAAGTAAGGCTTTTGCACAGCTAAAGCAAAGAATTTATGAAAGTTTACAATAAATTTGGTGTGGGGGTGAACTGGAATACGCATAAAAGCATGACTTACTGCAAATGCGGGGCTCTCGGAGTCGACGGGTGCGAATTTTATGTGCGGCTCATCGGTAACAAATCTGACCGCGAAGAAATTAAGAAAGAAAAACATGAAAATTAAGGATTTGCCAAAAATAGAACGCCCGAGGGAGAAGCTTGTCGCAAAAGGAGCCGAGAATCTGAAGGATTCGGAGCTTTTGGCAATTCTTTTCCGGACCGGCAAAGCCGGGAAAAATGTTATTGAGATCGCATCCCAGATTTTAGCTAAGCATTCCAAAAAGCGGCTTTTGCAAATGACCTATCAGGATTTGGTAAAAATCGGCGGTATTGATTCCGCCAAAGCCACAATCCTTCTTGCCGCTTTTGAACTCGCGAAACGCGCTTTGGAGGTTAACGACACAAATTTGCCGACCATCGTTACCCCCAAAGATGTCGTGGCTCAATTGACCGATCTGCGCCACAACAAAAAAGAGCATTTCATCGCTTTGTATCTCAACGCAAGAAACCAGCTGGTGCATAAAGAAACGATTTCAATGGGAACTTTGAATGCCAATCTGGTTCACCCCCGAGAGGTCTTTGAACCGGCTCTTGAACATTCAGCGGCTAACATTATGGTTGCGCATAACCATCCATCCGGTGATCCAAACCCATCAAACGCCGATCTGGAAATAACAAAAAGATTGGTAGAAGCCGGAAAAATTATGGGAATTGAAGTAGTGGACCATGTTATTGTTACCAAAAACAGCTATCTTAGCTTCAAAGAAGAACGTTTGATTTAAACTTATGCCCAACTTTTCTAAAAAAGAGCTTTCCGAACAGGATATTTGCTCCAAATTCATTCTTCCGGCGCTTACAAACGCCGGCTGGGATTTGCAAAGGCAGATTCGCGAGCAGTATGGCTTTACCGCCGGGCGGATTATCGTGCGCGGCAAAACCGTTTTTCGCGGAGAGAAAAAACGCGCCGATTTTGTTTTGTATCACCGCGGCCACCTACCCCTCGCAATTATTGAAGTCAAAGACAACAAACATCCTGTCGGCGCCGGTATGCAGCAAGCGCTTGAATATGCCGAAGCGCTTGATATCCCTTTTGTCTATAGCGGGAATGGCGACGCGTTTCTTGAGCATGATCGTCTCACTAAAATAGAACCCATAGAAAGCGAGTTCCCGTTAAACGAGTTTCCGTCTCCGGACGCACTTTACAGTCGCTATGTGAAAACGAAAGGACTTGTCGCCGAACAAGAAAAAGTAATCAGTCAGGATTATTACCAAGAGATTGACGGCAAGTCGCCCCGCTATTTCCAGCAGGTTGCCATTAACCGCGCCACTGAAGAAATTGTCAAAGGCAAAAACCGCCTGCTTTTGGTGATGGCAACCGGCACCGGCAAGACCTACGCCGCGTTTCAAATCATCTGGCGCTTGTGGAAGGTCGGAGTAAAAAAGCGAATTCTCTTTCTGGTTGACCGCAATATTCTTGCTGACCAGCCGATCATGAACGACTTCCGGCATTTTGGAGACAAAATGACCAAAATTCAGCACCGACAAGTTGATAAGGCCTACGAAGTGTATCTTGGTCTGTATCAGGGATTAACGGGGATGGAAGAAGAAAAAAATATCTTCAAGCAGTTTTCGCCAAATTTCTTTGATCTGGTCATCGTTGACGAATGTCATCGCGGAGTAGCGCGTGAAGATGCCTCTTGGAGAGAAATTCTTGACTACTACACAAGCGCCACTCAAATCGGCTTAACCGCTACCCCCAAAGAAACTGCCGACATTTCAACGCAAACATATTTTGGTGATCCGGTATATACCTATTCATTAAGGCAAGGCATTGAAGACGGCTTTCTTGCGCCCTACAAGGTTATCCGCGTTACCTTGGACAGAGATGCGGAAGGATATCGTCCCGCGGCCGGCGAGGTTGATAAATACGGCAACCCTCTGCCTGACCAGATTTTTGGCCAGAGTGATTTTGACCGTAAGGTCGTGCTGGAAGAACGCTCAAAAGTCGTGGCGCAAAAGATTACCGAATACTTGAAAGCCACTGACAGAATGCAAAAAACTATTGTTTTCTGTGTAGATATAGAACATGCCGATCGCATGCGTCAAGAACTTGTGAATGCTAATGCCGACCTGGTAAGCGAGCACCCGAATTATGTTGTCCGCATCACCGGAGACAGTGAGCATGGCGCTCGCGATTTAGACAAATTCATTGATCCCGAAAGTCCGTATCCCGTTATCGCCACCACCTCAAAACTCCTCACCACAGGCGTAGATACACAGACCGTCAAGCTGATTGTCATTGACCAGAACATTAACTCAATCATTGAATTTAAACAGATTATTGGCCGCGGCACCCGCGTGCGCGAGGACTACGGCAAAATGTTTTTCACCATTATGGACTTTCGGGGCGCGACAGAACTTTTTGCCGACCCGAAATTTGACGGCGATCCTGTGGTGATTTACAAGGCCAAGGAAAAAGGACCGATTATGCCGCCCGAAGAAAAAGACGGCGGAACGGAAATCGGCTCAAATGAGAAACCCGTTGTAGAATACGGCCCGTCGGAAACCGGAGAAGGCATAGTTCGCGACGAACCGAAAAAATATTACCCGTTGGGTGTGGAAGTCAAAGTCATCAACGAGCGCGTGCAGTATATGGACGAGCGCGGCAAACTCATCACCGAATCGCTGAAGGACTACACCAAGCGCAACATTTTGCAAAGTTACGCCTCGCTCAACGACTTTTTAACCGCCTGGACCAAGGCCGAACAAAAAGACGCAATCCTGAAAGAGCTTGAAGAGCGAGGCGTATTTTTTGCCGAGCTTTCCGCCGAAGTCGGCCGGGACTTGGATGCCTTTGATCTTATCTGCCATGTGGCCTGGGGTAAAAAGCCGCTCACTCGCGGCGAGCGGGTCGAAATTGCCCGCAAGAAAGATTATTTTACCAAATACGAAGGCAAGGCGCGCGAGGTTATTGATGCGCTCCTCGCCAAATACGCTGACCAGGGAATCACCGCGATTGACGACATCGGCGATCTGCAAGTGTCGCCGTTTGACCAGTTCGGCACGCC
>Ga0209542_10008806_pt1 | contig 18694 bp, 20 predicted proteins | sample RifCSPhighO2_01_FD_184028 | JGI IMG/M metagenome (GOLD analysis project Ga0209542, IMG submission 184028) | Soil microbial communities from Rifle, Colorado - Rifle CSP2_plank highO2_0.1 (SPAdes) (version 2) | ecosystem: Environmental > Terrestrial > Deep subsurface > Rock core/Sediment ...
AGGCGGACCAAACCGCCGCCAGGGAAGCACTGGCAATCAATCTCCGAAAAGAACTTTTTCAAAAAGCAACTGACCAGATTCCCGAGGGCTTCATTTTATTTCCGGGCGGAGCCGCGTTTGTTGTGGATAAAGTGATTATGCCCTTAAGCGACACGGAGCTTACCGTGACTCTTCGGGGCACACTCTATGGCCTTTTGTTGGAAGAGGAAGGGTTGACACAAAAAATTGCGGAGAAAAAAGTGTCGGGCTACGACGGTGAAGCGATTTATATTCCCAACCTTCGTGCCCTCAAGTTTGCTCTCGGTAATGTGGGTGACGTTTCGCTGGCCGAAATGAATAGTATCAGTTTTAATTTGTCGGGCCCGGCGCAGGTTGTCTGGAAGCTGGATGAGGACAAATTCACTGCTGAACTTTTAGGCCGTTCTAAAAAAGATTTTTCCAAAATCTTATCCCGATACGCGAACATCAACCGCGCCGAACTTACTCTCTTTCCGCTTTGGCTCCGTTCTATCCCAGACCAGCCGGAAAAAATCGAAGTTCGCGTTCAGTATCCGGTGACAGAATAGCACTTGGATTTGACGCCGCCCTTAATTCCTAGTATCATTATGCTATCCCAATGAGCGATCCGAAAAATGAAAAAATGACGACCGCGCGGGGCGTGGTGACTGAAGCCCTGCCGAACACTTTGTTTCGGGTTAAGCTGGACAACGGGAGTGCCGACCAAGAAATTTTCGCCTACCTCGGGGGCAAGATGCGCTTGCACCGCATCAAGGTTTTAATCGGAGATAAGGTGGAAGTTGTCTTGGATGTTTACGGGGGCAAGGGCCGGATCGTTAAAAGATTCTAGTCGGGTTGTAATTTTTTTAACAATAGTGTATTATGGGAGTCGCGATTGCAAAATTTAAAATAGCTTGAAAAATAAGGGTTTTATCCTTATTTTTCGGTTGTATTGTTTTTTCTTCAGGAATTTTCAATGAAAATCAGGGCATCAGTAAAAAAAATTTGCGCTAAATGCAAAATGGTGAAGCGCGCCAGGCATTTGAGAGTTATTTGTTCCAACCCCAAACATAAGCAGAAACAATAAATTATGAGAATTCTTGGCATCACCATACCAGATGAAAAAAGATTGGAAATCGGATTATCGGCCATTTATGGGGTTGGTATTTCTTCGGCCCGGAGAATTCTCGACCAAGTTGGCATTGACCGCGGGAAGCGCGCCAAAGAGTTGACCTCGGAGGAAGAGAATCGCATTCGCGCAGTAGTGGAGAAAATTCCGATTGAGGGAAATTTAAAAAGAGAAATTGCCGCGAACATCAAGCGGCTCAAGGAAATAAAAAGCTATCGCGGACTTCGGCATTTAAAGCGCCTGCCGGTCCGGGGCCAGCGTACTAAGACAAATTCCCGCACGATTCGAGGCAATGTGCGGAAGACCATGGCTTCAGGTCGCCGCAAGGAAAGCAAGACATAATTAAAATGGGCAAAACAAAAATCGCAACTGAAGAGAAGGCGACAGCGGCGGCAACGCCGGCCACTTCGGCACTCGTCAAAACTCCGAAGAAAAAAGTTACTTCCGGGGTTTTACATATTGAGGCAACCTTTAATAACACCAAGGTTTTGTTTGCCGACAAAGTGGGTAATACGCTTTTCTGGTCAACTTCCGGCAGTTTAGGTTTCAGGGGTGCGAAGAAGGGCACACCATTCGCGGCCTCCAAGGTTGGCGACCTGGTTGGCGATAAAGCCGCGGCCTTAGGTGTGAAAGATGCAGATGTGGTAGTGCTCGGTGTCGGCAGTGGTCGTGAGCCCGCAATTCGGGCTTTTATGGCGCACGGCATAGAAATAACTTCCATTATGGACGCGACGCCGGTGCCGCACAACGGGCCGAAAGCCAAGAAACCAAGACGAGTATAATTCAATGACAAATTTTCAATTACCAATTACAAATTAGTAAATGTTAAAAAAACCAAAATTTAAAATAGGTCGTCGGCTCGGAGCCGGAGTTTACGACAAATGCCAGACCCCGAAATTCTCGGCCTCGGCCAAGAGCGGACCGATTGGCCGCCGGCCCAAAGCGCCGAGCGAATACGGAGCGCAGCTTTTAGAAAAACAGAAGGTGCGATTTTCCTACGGCATTACCGAGCGTCAGCTGGCCAATTACGTACGGAAGGCAGCTCACTTGAAAGGTGCGGGCATCGTACCCAAGCTTTACGAGAGTTTAGAATCTCGCCTAGACAACGCGGTGTATCGGATGGGATTGGCTCCCTCCCGCCGCGCAGCCCGACAGATGGTTTCACATGGACACTTTATAGTCAACGGACACCGAGTAACCGTTCCGTCTTACGAGCTAAAGTCCGGAGACGTTATCCAAATTCGCGAAGGCAGCAAAATCCGGAAAATTTTTGAAAATTTAACGGAGCGGCTTAAAGATTACAATGCTCCGCCTTGGATTACTTTTGATATTGAGTCGATGTCCGGGAAGATGTTGGAAAAACCGCAGAATCCGGAGACCTTCTTGGACCTAAACGCCGTGCTTGAGTTTTACAGTCGATAAAAATTAAAAATTAAAATTAACTTCCCGCCCAAGGCGGATAAATTTATAAAAATTATGCCTGACTATAACATCATTTTGCCTTCCAAGCCGCGCGTCGTTTCTGAAGAGGGCAACAAGGGCGTGTTTGAAATCGATGGTCTCTATCCGGGCTACGGGCACACGCTGGGCAATAGTTTGCGCCGGATAATTCTTTCCTCGCTTCTGGGCGCCAGCATCACCTCGTTGAAAATCGACGGCGTAACTCACGAATTCCAGACGATGGACGGCATCAAAGAGGATGTAATCGTGCTAATTCTCAATTTGAAAAAAATCCGCTTTAAGCTACTCTCGGATGAGCCGCAGACGGTGGCGCTTTCAGTCAAGGGACCGAAGGAGGTCTTGGCCAAAGATATCAAGACCGGCGGGCAAGTAGAAATTTTGAATCCGGATATGCATATCGCCGAGGTAACCGGCAAAATCAATTTGAACATTGAGATGAAAGTGGAAAAAGGTCTGGGTTTCATTCCCAAGGAAGTTTTCCAGAAAGACAAAGTGGATGTGGGGACCATTGCGGTAGACGCGATTTTCACACCGATTCGCCGAGTTTCTTACGAAGTGGAAAATATGCGTGTGGGTGACAAAACGAACCACAACCGCCTGCGCATCGCGATTGAAACGGACGGCACCTTGTCCGCGCGCGACGCGCTCTCCCGCTCCATTGAGATAATGATTAACCAACTGAAGGCCATCATTGACTTTAAGGAGCCGGAGGAGGTGGTGGAGGAAGAAAAAAACGAAGAGGACAAAAAGCCGGCCCATAGTGCCGCGCCCGGCGCTGCCGGTGGTGGTGATGTTGCCGACATTTTGAAAACCCGGATTGAAGGGTTGGATCTTTCCACTCGGACGCTGAATGCGCTTTCCGGGTCGAATATCCGGACGCTGGGCGGCTTGGCCCGCAAGAAGCGCGAGGACCTATTGGAAGTAGAGGGTATCGGCGAAAAGGGCATTGCGGAAATTAAAAAAGTTTTGAATAAGTTTGGATTAACTCTTAAAGAATAAAATGCGGCACCATAATACTAAAAGAAAATTCGGCAGAAGCAAAACGCAGAAAAAGGCGCTGATGAATTCTTTGGCGCTGAATTTAATCGTGCGCGAAAAAATTAAAACCACCGAACCGAAAGCCAAGGAACTTCGCCCCTATATGGAGAAGCTTATTACTCGCGCCAAGCGAAATGATTTGGCGACGCGGCGACTGATAGTTGCCAAACTGTCTGGGCGACGTCCCGAAACCCGAAAGCTTTTAGAAGTACTGGCGCCGAGATATCAGGAACGTAAAGGCGGCTACACGCGGATTTTGAAACTGCCGGTTCGCAAGTCGGACGGAGCCAAGATGGCAATAATAGAATTCATAAAGTAAAAAGTTGAAAGTTAAAAGTATGAAAACAAGAGACGAAAAAATCATAGACGCGAGCGGCAAAACCTTAGGTAGAGTGGCGAGCGAAGCCGCCATGTTCCTGATGGGTAAAACCGCGCCGACTTTTGAACGTCACCGCTATTCCGGCCTCCCGGTGAAAATCATTAACGTTTCCAAGCTCCGAATTACTCAGAAAAAATTGGAAAACATTCATCACAAAAGATACTCCGGCATACCTGGTGGCTTGCGCGTAACGCCGGCGGCCAAAACAAAGGCAACCAAAGGAATGCAAGAGGTCGTGCGTTTAGTAATTTACCAGATGTTGCCGGGCAATAAATTGCGCCGAGAGATGATGAAAAATTTAGTAATTGAGGACTAAGTTATTATGTCGGAAAAAAAATCAACAAATAAATATATTGAGGCCGTGGGCCGGCGCAAAACCTCTACCGCGCGGGTCCGTATTGTGTCCGCGAGCAAATCGCACTTTCTGGTAAATGGTAGAGAGGTGAAGGAATATTTCAAAACGGAATCTTTGCGTCAAATTATCCATGACCCCATTTCCAAACTGGAGAAATCGGTTGCTAAATGGAGCGTGGAGGTGTGGGTGCAGGGTGGCGGTGTTCATTCGCAGGCCGAGGCCGTGCGTCATGGACTGGCGCGGGCGCTGGTGCTCTCCGACAGCGGTTTGCGCGTTGGCTTGAAACATTTAGGATATTTGAAACGTGACCCCCGAGCTAAAGAACGCCGAAAATTCGGACTCAAAAAGGCAAGAAAAGCTCCGCAATGGAGCAAACGCTAACTGCTTAGCGTTTGCTCCGGTTGCGTGCAAGAGCAAATTTTCGGTGCGAGCGTAGCGAGCAGGAAATAGGAGGAGATAACCGAACTGACCACGACCATTGAGAATCGGTAGTTTTTTATGTTAAAATGCCGACATGCAAGATGAAGAAAAAGACAAGCAAATACCCAAGGAAGAACAATCCGAAGACGATGTGGTGGAATTTGAATTCAATGAGGATGGTGAAGAAGACCTGAAAAAAACTCTTAAAAAATTAAGAGCGGATTTGAAGCAAGCGAAAAAAGAAAAAGAGGAATATTTGACTGGCTGGCAGAAGGAGCGCGCCGATTTTGCGAATTACAAAAAAGACGAGGAAACCCGCAAGGCCGTCTTTTCCGAGGCGGTGCGGGAACGTATCCTGACTCGCTTTTTATCCGTCGTTGATAGTTTTAATATGGCGATGGCTAATAAAGAGGTTTGGGCGAAAGTGGACACCAACTGGCGGGTGGGGGTGGAGCACATTTACTCCGACCTCTTGAAAATTTTTGAAGAGTACGGCGTCAAGTCGGTGGGCGAGGCAGGCGAAAGTTTCGACCCGAACATCCATCAATCCATCGATATGGTGGCGACCAATAAAAAAGAATTGGACCATAAAGTTGCGCAAGTAATTCAGCGAGGATACAAGTTGGGTAAACGCATCATGCGCCCCGCTCGGGTGAATGTCTATGAGTTTAAAAACGGAGAGTAAAAATTGTCAAAACTGCAAAAAAGATTTCACAATCGAAAGTGAAGATTTTAATTTCTATGAAAAAATCAAAGTCCCGCCACCGACCTGGTGTCCGGAGTGCCGGCAACTGCGACGTTATGCTTGGCGAAATGAAAGGAATTTATACAGAAGAGATTGCGATTTGTGCGGCAAGAGCACAGTAACTATTTACTCTCCCAACAAACCATACAAAGTTTATTGCAATACTTGTTGGTGGGGTGATGGCTGGGATCCGACTTCTTTTGGGCGAGATTTTGATTTTTCTAGACCATTTTTTGAGCAGATTGCGGAATTACAGCATGATGTGCCCCGTATGGCACTCTTAAATAAAAACAGTATCAATTCCGAGTATACTAACCACTCTAGCGATAATAGAAACGCCTACCTTTCTTTTGCAACTTTATATAGTGAAAATGTATATCACTCTACCTGGGTGATGGAATCGCGCGAGTGTGCAGATTGCAGTTTTATTTATAAAAAGGGCGAACGCTTGTATGAAGTGCTTGATACCAGAACTTCCTACGAATGCCAATATGGGATGTTTCTGAAGGACTGCTCTTCCTGTTATTACTGTTATGACTGTCGGGGTTGCAACAATTGTTTTATGTCATCTAATTTACGTAGCAAAAGTTATGTCTTCAAAAATAAGCAATATACTCGGGAAGAGTATTTAAAAAAGATGAAAGAGTACGAGCTGTCGTCTTTTATAGTGCGTCAGGGTTTGGAAAAAGAATTTGGCGAGTTAATGCAACAAGCCATACACCGTTATGCTATTAGTGAGAGAAATGTGAATTCTGTCGGGTCCCTGATATATGATTGCAAAAATGTGAAGGATTCTTTTGAGGTTACTCAAGGAGAGGATTCCAGGTATATTTACGGGTCTCTGGTTATAAAAAATTCTATGGATGTGTATCATGGGGGCTATCCTCCCGCTGAGCTTAATTATGAAATGCACGGGGCAGCTAGAAATTATAATGCCCGCTTTAGCCACTTATGTTATGACAATATGAACATTGATTACTGTGATACTTGTCAAAACAGTCAGAATCTTTTCGGTTGTGTTTCGATCAAAAATAGCGAATATATGATCTTTAATAAAAAATATTCAAAGGCAGATTATTTGGCGTTAAAAGAAAAAATCATAGAACATATGAAGAAGACAGAGGAGTATGGCGAATTTTTTCCGCCCCAAATTGCTCCAGTTTATTATAACGAAACCCAAGGAAATCTATATATGCCGATGACCAAGGAAGAAGTGCTAGCCAAAGGCTGGCAATGGGAAGAAAATATGCCGGGGACTTTCGGCAAGGAAACTATATCCAGTGTAGAAATTCCAGATAAGATAGAAGATGTGTCGGAAAGTATTCTCAAAGAAATTTTAGCATGCGCAGAGTGTTCAAAGAATTATAATATTACCCGCAATGAACTTTTATTTTATCAAAAAGAAAAAATTCCCATGCCGCGGAAATGTCCGAATTGTCGCTATAAAAGACGATTTAAATTTCGCCCACTCCGGAAACTCTGGCACCGGTCCTGTATGTGCGAAATTGCGGCGCACGGGCACGAATCAAAATGCCCAAATGAATTTGAAACCCCATATGCTCCCGATCGGCCGGAAAATATTTACTGCGAATCTTGTTATAATAAAGAAGTTTACTAACCTATTTCCCAAAAGTTTCAAACAAAACTTTTTTTGATTCTTCGTCTATCAAATCGGTAACAATAATCATCAGTTCGGTGGTCAGGCCGAGATCTTTTTTTATATTCGTAAATAAATGTTCATAAGGAAAAGGGGAGATCCAGGCGGAATTTTTGAGGCAGACGAAACCCGCTTTTTTTAGAAGATAGCGTAAGGATTCGCGTTCATTTTTTCTTTCTTCCGGAAGATCCAGTAAAATAATTCTCCAATAGCCATCCCAGGTTTGGGGCACCAGCGCTTCCTGACCTTCAAGACATAAGGTATCCAACCTGGTTTTGCCCTTTTTTGTTAAACGCGCGAACTCTTGTTGTGCCGAGTGAAGCATCTCTACATATCCGGATTCAGCCAGGTTCTTTACCGATCGAGTTAAAGCATAGGAGGTTTTGGGATCATTTGATTCCTTCAATTTTTCCAGAGATACTGCCGATTTTTTACCTAAAATCCTTAATATTTTTTTGGAATAATCCTTTTTCATAATTTGCTTGACCCGCACACTTATTTTCTTGACGCGCCATAGGGCGCATTGCTCAATATCAATAAAATAAGTGTGCGGGTTGACATACTCATATCCTATCATATATACTAGATTATACAAGTATTTCGTGGTCGCAAAATAATTGTTAAATTAATAAATAACCTTATAAAATATGAGTAAAATAATAGGTATAGATTTAGGTACAACCAATTCAGCCGTGGCTATCATTGAAGGTGGCGCGCCGAAAATAGTTGAGAATGTGGAGGGTAATCGTACGACGCCTTCAGTTGTGGCAATTGCTAAAAATAACGATCGCATTGTCGGACTTTTGGCCAAAAGACAGGCAGTAACTAATCCGGAAAATACTATTGCTGAAATTAAGCGCCTGATGGGCCATCGTTTTGACGACGCGGAAGTGCAAAAAGATCGGGCTACTGCCGCTTTTAAAATTGAAGCGGGGGATCATGAAGGCGTAAAAGTAAAAATGGCGGATAAATTTTACCGACCGGAAGAAATTTCCGCGATGATTTTGCAAAAAATAAAATCAGATGTGGAAGTGAAACTCGGAGAAAAAATTACCGAAGCGGTTATTACCGTGCCGGCTTATTTTAATGACGCGCAGAGAAAAGCTACCAAGGACGCGGGAGCAATTGCCGGACTGGATGTGAAACGAATCATCAACGAACCAACAGCCGCGGCCTTGGCTTACGGTTTTAATAAAAAGAAAAATGAAAAAATTGTTGTTTATGATTTTGGCGGGGGAACTTTTGATGTCTCGGTCTTGGAAATTGGCGATGATGTTATTGAAGTAAAATCAACTGACGGCGACAGTCATATGGGCGGTGGAGATATTGATCGAAAAATAATTAGTTATATTGCCGAGGAATATAAAAAAGAATCCGGTATTGATATTGTTAAGGATCCATTGGCACACCAAAGATTAAAAGAAGCAGCGGAAAAAGCCAAGCATGAACTTTCCACTACTATTGAAGCCGAAATCAATATTCCGTTTATAACCTCTGACAGTTCCGGTCCCAAGCACCTTTTGATGAAAATGACTCGCGCGACCCTAGAATCGTTGGCGAAAGAATATATTGATCGTTCTATTGATATAACTAAGCGAGCGCTGGAAGCTTCTCCTTTTAAGATGAACGAAATAAATGAAATTATTATGGTCGGCGGACAAACTCGCATGCCGAAGATTGTTGAAGCGGTAAAAAATCTTTTCGGTAAAGAACCGAATATGTCAATTAATCCAGATGAAGTCGTGGCACTCGGCGCGGCAGTTCAAGCAGGCGTGCTCCAGGGAGATGTGCGTGATGTTTTATTACTGGATGTTATTCCGCTTTCACTCGGTATTGAAACCTTGGGCGGGGTGGCCACCAAGTTGATTGATCGGAATACGACTATTCCTTCTTCCAAATCACAGGTATTTTCCACTGCGGCGGATAATCAAACTTCGGTTGAAATTCACGTGGTGCAAGGTGAACGCCCGATGGCAATGGACAATAAATCCCTCGGACGATTTATTTTGGACGGCATCCCGCCGTCGCCACGCGGTATGCCGCAAGTTGAGGTTGCTTTTGATGTGGATGTGAATGGAATCTTAAATGTAACCGCGAAAGACAAGGCCTCCGGCAAGACCCAGTCCATTCGGATTGAAGCGAGCTCCGGATTGAAGGAAGAAGAAATTAAAAAAATGCAGGCCGACGCGGAACTTCACGCGGAAGAAGACAAGAAGAAAAAAGAAGTGGTTGATATTAAAAATACCGCGGAGATGATTATTTATACTGCTGAAAAGGCGCTCAAAGATAATGAAGCGAAAATTCCGCAGGACGTAAAAGATGGTGTCAACCAAAAAATTGCCGCGCTCAAAAGTGTCAAGGATGGAGTTGATGGCGAGGCGATAAAAAAAGCCACCGAGGAACTTTCAACTGAAATGTCTAAAATTGGCGAAGCGCTGGCAAAAACCAATCCTTCGACAAGCTCAGGACCTTCGGCCCCCGAAGAACAACCAGCTGAAGTCAAAGATGCGGAATTCAAGGAAAAGAAAGAGGGTGAAGGAGATAAAGAGGGCGGGACAAAATCCTAATCCGGTGCTACAATTAAAAGATGGAATTGCAGGAAATACCCATAAATAGGGATGTTACCTATCTTGGCCTGACCACTTACCGGGACAAGAATCAGTTATTCGGCATCAAGCGCAAAGACCGGCGCCAGCATGTTTACTTGCTTGGAAAATCCGGCACCGGTAAATCGGTGTTGATGTTCAATATGATTATTCAGAACATCCAGAATGGTGAAGGCGTTTGCATGGTTGACCCGCACGGAGAAAATGTGGAAGCAGTGCTCTCCGCTATTCCGCGCCACCGCATGAAAGACGTGATTTATTTCAATCCGGCTGATACGGAATATCACATCGGTTTCAATGTTTTAGAATTAATTGATCCGCAGTATAAACATTTGGTGGCTTCCGGCCTAATGGGCATTTTTACCAAAATTTGGGCCAATGCCTGGAGCGCCCGGATGGAATACATTTTAAACAATACGATTCTGGCGCTCTTGGACACGCCGGGCACGACGCTCTTGGGAATTCCCCGCATGCTGGTGGATAAAGATTACCGCCAAAAAATAATTTCCAATCTCAAGGACCCGGTCATCAAGGCCTTTTGGGTGCACGAATACGAGGCCTGGCAGGATAAATTTCGCAACGAGGCCATCGCGCCGATTCAGAACAAAGTCGGACAGTTCCTTTCCACTTCTATTATCCGGAACGTCGTCGGCCAATCCAAGAGCACCATTAATATTTTTGACATGATGAATGAGGGCAAGATTTTCCTGGTGAACGTGGCCAAGGGGCGTATCGGGGAAGACAACTCCGGTCTCTTAGGTGGAATGATTATCACCAAAATCCAGTTGGCAGCGATGGAACGCGTGCGTATTCCTGAGGAAGACCGCCGGGACTTTTTCCTTTATGTGGATGAATTTCAGAATTTTGTGACTGATGCTTTCGCCGGTATTCTATCCGAGGCCCGCAAATATCGCCTGAATCTGACGATAGCACACCAATATACCGCTCAGTTGGTGTCCGACAAATCCACCGCGGTGCGTGACGCGGTTTTCGGCAACGCGGGCACAATGATGGTTTTCCGAGTGGGCGCCGATGATGCGGAATTTTTAGAAAAAGAATTTGAGCCGGAATTTACCCCGCAAGATATCGTCAACCTGCCGAACTACAAAATCTATATGAAATTGATGATTGACGGCGTTACCTCCCGGCCTTTTTCCGCCAAGACCCTGCCCCCGATGGTCAAGTCCGGCGACAAAGATATCGCAACCGAAGTCATAAAATCTTCCCGCGAACTTTATTGCCGTCCGCGGGATGTAGTGGAAAAGGAAATCAACGATTGGAGCGGGATGTCTTTGGGAGACGAGAGGGATTCCTTGACCGGCGAGAAATTTCCGATAATTTGCTCGCTCTGCCGGCTGGAAAAAACCGTGCCCTTCAAGCCGGAACCCGGCCGGCCGGTTTACTGCAAAGAGTGCATTGCTAAAATAAAAGCGGGCGAGGTCAAAGTAACTAGGGGTCCGAAGGATATGCCAATTCGCGACGAAGCGACATTTTTCCGGCCGCTTTCGGATCTGGGCATCGAGTTTCCCACTAAAGGCACCACTGGTCCGGCGTCTAAAGTCAAATCGTCACTTAAACCACAAGCAAAACCCGGAAGCAACACTGGATTGAAGGAGGTTTTGAAAAAGGTATTTATCAGCGCACCCGCGCCAGTCCCCAAAGCTGAACCCATTTCACTCGATTCTCTCAAAAATAAAATGCGGGATGTCAAACAGGCGCCTGCGCCAGCGCACTCTGCGAATCGCGCCGCGAGCCCGGAGGAAATGAACAAACTGAAAGATTTAATCGCAGAAAAGATAGAAGTAAAAAAAGAAGAAAACCCCAAAGCCTCGCCCGTAGACGGGCTACAGCCGAGGGAAGTGCCGGAAGATGTATTGAAAAAGATTTTGGAATAAAAATGCTAAAATAAGCTCATTATGCCGAAAGGGAATCGAGTCCAGATAATCAAATACGGGCCGCCACCGCCGGAATTGCCGGTTTTTGGCAAGGTGGCTCCGGAGGAGGTTTCCTTTATCGGCCGCACTAATTACGTCGCCTCGCTCGAAGAGAAAAAATTTATTTTCGGTATCAAGCGCGTGGACCGCAGACGGCATCTTTATATTGTCGGCAAATCGGGCGTGGGGAAGTCGAAACTTCTGGAGCTTTTGGTTAGGCAGGATATTAGTTGTGGGCACGGTCTTTGTTTTATCGACCCGCATGGCGATGAGTTCAAAAACATTTTGGACTTTATCCCCGAGGAACGCATTGGTGATGTGTGCATCGTGGACCCGACGGATATGGATTATCCGGCTTCTTTCAATCCGCTGGCCAACGTGGATCCGGCGTTCAAATTCATCCTGACTCAGGGACTGATTGAGGTCTTTGAAAAACAATTCGGCGCCAACTGGACGCCGCGCCTGGAGCATGTCTTTCGCTTTACCTGTCTGGCGCTGTTGGATTATCCGCATGCGACCATGCGCGGCATGATTTCCATGCTGACTGACCGCAACTACCGGCAGAAAGTGGTGGAATACATCACGGACGACATGGTCAAGCGCTTCTTCGCGATAGAATTCGCGGACTGGTCCGAGAAGTTTGACACCGACGCGATTATTCCGTTGGTCAACAAGCTGGGCCAATTCTTGTCCGACCCGCTTTTGCGCAACATTTTCGGCCAAAAAGAAAACAAAATAGACATCGGCGAATTGATGAACCAAAAGAAAATAATTTTAATTAACATTTCCAAAGGCCGCCTGGGCGAAGAAAACTCCTCTTTCCTGGGTTCCATCTTTCTGACCAAAATCAAGCAGGCGGGCATGGAACGGGCGGCTCTGCCGGAATCGGCGCGCACCGATTTTTACTTGTACGTGGACGAGTTCCAGAATGTGGTTACCCAGACCTTTGAAAATATTCTATCCGAAGCACGCAAGTACGCGCTGAACCTGACCATTGCCCATCAATTCGTCGGCCAGATTATTCCGCGGGTGCACCAAGCGGTGCTGGGCAACTGCGGCAGTATCATTACTTTCCGCATCGGTGGCGAAGATGCGGTCAAAATGAAGCCCGAATTCGCGCCGCTGTTTGATGTTAAAGATATGATTAATTTGGCGATCAAAGAATTTTACATCAAAATGACCATTGACGGCGAGTCCTACGATCCTTTTTCCGCAGAGACGCTCAATGTTCTGCCGCCGACCCATCCTTCTTATCAGGAAGAAGTAATCGCCGCTTCGCGGCGCAAGTATACCATTCCGAAAGACGCCGCCGCAAAGCTGATTGCCGAGGAAGAGGCGACCATTATCCGCAGCGCGGAAGAAAAAGCGATTATTGAAGGCCGGGCGCGGAGAAAAGAAAAAGAAAAATTGGCAAAAGGAGAGAGTGTCGAAGAAACAACAGAGAAAGAGATTGGCGCGGAAAAAACCGGCGCGGAAGCAGGCGAGGTCAAGACCAAAGCTTCCCACGAAGCCGAACCTATGATATAGTGTTTTTCTGAAAAAGCTATGGCTAAAGATTATTATGAAATTCTGGGCGTAAATAAAGGTGCGTCCAAGGACGAGATTAAGAAGGCCTTCTACAAGATGGCGCATAAATACCATCCCGACAAAAAGGGCGGCAACGAATCTAAATTTAAAGAGGTCAATGAAGCTTATCAGGTGCTCTCGGATGATGAGAAGCGTTCCAAGTACGACCAGTTTGGCAATGCCTATACCGAAGGCTTCTCCGCCGGAGGCGGACCGGCCTCTGGCTGGGGCAGTTTTGACTGGAGTAATTTTGCCGGCGGTTTCCAAAATTCTGATTTCGACTTAAACGATATTTTCAGCGATTTTTTCGGTGGTGGTATGGGCAGAGCGCAAGTGCGGCGCGGACGAGATATTTCTACTGAAATTCAAATTTCTTTTGCCGATGCGGTCTTTGGCACAAATCGAAAAATTTTAATCACCAAGACCTCTAATTGTTCGGAGTGTCACGGTTCTGGCGCGAAGGCCGGCACGAAAATGGAAACCTGCAAGCATTGTAATGGACAGGGGAGAATTCGCGAGGCCAAGAAGACCATTTTCGGCACTATTGCCAATACCAAAATCTGCGATACTTGTTATGGCACGGGCGAAATGCCGAAAGAAATTTGCGAAAAATGCAAAGGCAAGGGTGTGCTACGACGGGAGGAGGAAGTTTCCATTATCATTCCCGCGGGCATTCGCGATGGCGAGATGATTCGGATGACAGGATATGGTGAAGCGATTGCCCGCGGTACGGCTGGCGACCTTTATATAAAAATCAATGTTATGCCGCACTCGGTATTCAAACGCGATGGCCACGATTTGACTATGAATCTTAATCTCAAGCTTTCAGACGCGCTTTTGGGCGTGAAATACCCGATCCAGACCCTGGACGGCGAAATTGAAGTGACCATTCCGGAAGGCGTGGGTATCAATGAAATTCTCCGCGTGCGTGGCAAGGGTATTCCCATAAGTAAAAACAAGCGCGGCGACCTGCTGATAAAACTCAACATCAAACTGCCGAACAAACTTTCCCGCAAATCCCGCGAGATTATAGAAAAACTCAAAGAAGAAGGAATATGACGGGAATGACAAATGCCTAATTTCCAATGACAAAAATCTTCAATGACGAATGACGAATTGATACCCAATAATTTTTTAGGAATTCCTGAAGTTGCGCCTAAGAATGCGGACGCTCTTGTTTTGCCGATTCCGCTTGAAAAGACCGTGAGCTATGGCAAAGGGACAGGCAACGGCCCTCGCGCAATTATTGAAGCGTCAAAACACGTAGAACTTTATGACCACGAGCTTGGCTACGAAGTGGATTCAAAAACAAAAATCACCACTTTGCCCTTCGTCGACATCAAAGGAGAAAATTTAGAAGAAATACAAAAACAAATTACTGCGAGCGCCAAGCCCTGGACGGATAAATTTTTAGTAGGCCTGGGCGGTGAACATTCTATCACGCCTGCACTCGTAAAAGCTTACCAAGAAAAATATCCAGACCTCTCCATTTTATATTTTGACGCGCACACGGATATGCGAGAAGAATGGGGGGGCACTAAGTGGTCGCATGCCTGCGTAGCGCGCAGATGCCAAGAGCAGGGGATAAAAAATATCGTTTGGGTTGGTATTCGCAATACTTCTCTCGGTGAACAGCAATACATAAATCACGAGCAAGTAAATTATGGCAATAAATATGATCTCAAGAAAATTTTAAGTCAGCTCGGCAAAAATGTTTATCTTTCTTTTGATGTGGATTGTCTGGATGTGTCAACCATGCCCGCAACCGGCACTCCGGAACCGGGCGGACTAACTTGGTATCAAGTTATGGAAATTTTTGAAGCGGTCACTTGGGAGAAAAACGTCGTCGGCGCGGACATCGCCGAATGCGCGCCGATAGAGAAATTTCACGCCTACGATTTCCTCGTCGCTAAACTTGCTTTCAAACTCATTGGCTATAAGTTTAGGAAATAATTTTTGCCTCGCCCGTAGGGCTACGGCCGAGGGAAACTTTCTGGCCTACAGGCGTATCTTTTATTTCATAGCCCAAAGAATTTATTTTTTTGCGAAGTTCGTCTGACTTTTTGAAATCTTTGTTTTGACGAGCTTGCTCGCGTTCTTCTACTATTTTTTGTATATTTTCCGGAATTTTTTCTTCTTTTAAGTCTTTGAAACCCAATCCCAGCACTTTGTCAAAATCCAAGATTGTCGCTTTTTTGTCGGCGGGGGACAAGCTTTCGTCTTTGAAAATATCCCAGAGCAAAGTTAATGTGCCCGGCGTGTCCAAGTCGTCTTCTATGAATTTTTTGAACTCCTCCCGATACTTATCGCTTATTTTTCCAATCTCATTACCTTGAGCCAAATAAAGCCCCTGGAACCGTTTTAGGGCCGTTTCGGCGCCACGCAGGGTTTCCTCAGTAAAATTCACAGGTGTTCGATAATGTGACATTAGCACCCAGAGCCGAAAAGCCAGGGGTGAAATACCCGCTTCTTTCATATTGCGAATGGTCTTAAAATTGCCCAAACTTTTAGACATTTTTTTAGAATCGACATTGAGAAAGCCGGTATGTATCCAGTAGCGCACCAGGGGTGCGAGGCCGGATGTGGATTCCATCTGCGCTATTTCGCACTCATGGTGCGGAAAGACAAGATCTACCGCGCCGCCATGAATATCGTATTGCGGTCCAAAATTGGCTTCCGTTATGGCCGTATCTTCTATGTGCCAGCCCGGCCGGCCGGAGCCGAAAGGCGACGGCCACGACGGTTCGTCGGACTTTTCGGTTTTCCAAAGACAAAAATCATTCCAGCCGTGTTTGCCTGGGGCCTCGTCGATCCGAGATACAGCATCGTCGGCCTTTAATTCGGTTCGGCCGGAAAGCTTGCCGTAGTTTTTAAATTTTGCTGTCTCAAAATAAATACCGTCCGGAATCTGGTAGGCATATCCTTTCCGAAGAAGCGTTTCTATTTGTTTAATTATTTCAGGGATAAAATCAGTCGCACGCGCATATTTGCTGACTGAATCGATGCCGAGGTCGCGCATATTGTCTTGGTATATTTTTTCGTATTTTTCCGCAAGCTCTTTCCAAGGGATACCCAGCTCTTTGGCGCGGTTTAGTATTTTATCGTCGATGTCGGTGATGTTTTGCAAATAAAAAACATTGTATCCCGAGTAACGCAGGGACTTTGCCAAAACATCAAACTGAATATATGTTTTGCCGTTGCCAATGTGTGGGAAGTCATATACTGTCGGTCCGCATACGAACAAGTTCACCCGATCTTCTTTTGTCGGCGAAAAATTTTCTTTTTTGCGCGATAGCGTATTATAAAATTGCATTTTCCTTGAATTCGCTGCGGTAGATGGAAATCAGGGTGTAGAGCAAACTGACAGACAATGGGCCAATAAGGATACCCACCGGTCCCAGAAAAGAAATTCCTCCCAGTACCGAAAAGAGGATAAAGAGAGGGGGAATATTTATTTTTCCGCCAACGATGTAAGGTGAAAGGAAATTATCAATCAAGCCCACGGCCACAGTCGCCCAAATTAGCAGGCCGAAAGCGGGCACTGTCTGGCCGGTGACGAAAAGAAAAATTATCGCGGGCACGGATACCAAAGCTGTGCCCACGGTGGGAATCAGAGCGCTGACAGCGGCCACTACGCCCCAGAGCGCCGGGTTGGGAATACCAAAAATCCAGAGACCGAGGCCCATCATCACTCCTTGCAGGACGGCAATAAGCAACGAGCCCTTTATTACTCCATTGACAGCCAGTTCCAGTCGGCGGATTATTTTTTCATCGTCACGGTCGGCCAGAGGCGAAAGTATAACCACCGCTTTTTTCCACTTCGTTCCGTCTTTCAGGAGGTAGAAGATAATCAGAAGCATTAAGATGAAAGAGAAAAAGGTGGAAACTGCCGCACTGAATATTTTCGCCACGTTATCCGACACATAGGATACGAAGCTGGTCGCTTTGTCATTCAAGTCAAAACTGATTCCCGGTGGGAGCACTTTGTTCACGGCATTGTTCACAGAATTCATAAAGGGCTGTACGCTTCCGTCTTCCACCACCACCCGGTAAACGTTCTGGCTTTGTTTCAAGACCACTGTGCCGATGCCCAAGAGCGGGCCGCAGAGAATGAGCAAAAAAAGCAGGACCGTAATCAGGGAGGCAAACCAATTAGGTAATTTTTGTCTTACCAACCAAGCGTAGATCGGGTGGAGCACGATGGCAAAAGAAATGCCTAAGATGATAACGATCCAGAACGGCCGGAAGACAAAGAAAGTAAAGACCAACGTCGCTAATAGGAACCCGAAGAAGAAGTACTTTTCCAATGTTTTTGTTTGCATCCGTATATTATAACACTCAAGGATTGCTTTTTCCAGCAATTTTTTGTAGTATGGGCAAGTATGACTAAAGGCGTTACAAAAGAAGAATTTGCGGTAATCCAAACCGGTGGCAAACAGTATAAGGTCTCCAAAGGAGGTGTGCTTGCGATTGAGAAAATGAAACCTGCCCGCGCCGACGGGGGAGAATACAAAAAAGGAGACAAAATTTCTTTTGACAAAGTTTTGCTGGTGGATGACGGTCAGGACACGACCATTGGCACACCCTACATTCTGGGAGCGAAAGTGGATGCGGAAATTGTGGAAATTGGCCGGGCGCGAAAAATCCTAGTAGTCAAATACAAGCAAAAATCCCGTTACCTGCGCCGCAACGGCCACCGCCAACCATTTTTCAAGGTAAAAATAACTTCCATAAAATAAAAAATGGCCATTTGAATGGCCATTTTTTATTGCCTGGACAAGAGCAAATTTATATGTTAAAATTATAAAGAATTGTCCCCGGGGCTATTTTGACAAAGGAGAGAATCTATGAAGACCCTAAAGGATCTACGCAACCTCGTCCAAGAACAGATGGCACGTTTCGAACTCTTTGGTTACTGTGGAGGGGCAAAAGAGAAGTTTTGTGCACGGGTAGAGGGAGTACTCAAAGCTCTTGCTCGTGAGCAAAACTGCGACACGCAGGCTGCCATCACGTTGCCTGAGTCAACAAGGCTTGGGCGCAATTCCTCCACCAGGTTCAAGAGTCTCGAAAGTTGGACTCACAGCATCAGGAGCTCTTGAGCCTTTTTGGGCAAGGGTAGTCCTTACTCACCCGGGCGGCCAAATCATCGGTCGCCCGCTTTTTTATTCTACTATTCGCACGAATTGTAGATTAGGTACGTAATGTATTACGTAATACATTACGTACCTAACTCATGAGTTATTTATTGCCGATTTTTTAATGCGTTACGCAAAGTATCATTGTCGGAATATTCCAATTCGGTGCCGGTGGAGAGGCCTTTACCCAAAGAGGAGATTTTGATGCCCGATTTTTCCGCGATGTTTTTTAATTCACTGCGCACAAAAGCATCCGTGTGGTCGCCTTGCGG
>Ga0209542_10008807_pt1 | contig 18692 bp, 17 predicted proteins | sample RifCSPhighO2_01_FD_184028 | JGI IMG/M metagenome (GOLD analysis project Ga0209542, IMG submission 184028) | Soil microbial communities from Rifle, Colorado - Rifle CSP2_plank highO2_0.1 (SPAdes) (version 2) | ecosystem: Environmental > Terrestrial > Deep subsurface > Rock core/Sediment ...
TCCCTCCGGCCGTCGTCATCACCGCAGTGAACCCCGGTTCGCCCGCGGAAGCGGCAGGCGTTCTTCCCGGCGACCGCATCCTTGGCGTTGAATCGGTGGACGCATTCGTCGGCGCGGTGGGAACTGCCGCGGGGAAGGAGTTCTCGTTTGAGATCGCGCGCGGGGGCGTCACCTTGACCACCACGCTCGTGCCGCGCGCCGATCCAAAGCCCGGGGAAGGGAGGATCGGTGTAGAGCTTGTCGAGGCGGGCACGGCCCCCATGCCATTTTGGAGAGCGGCAGGGCATGGGTTCGTGCAGTCCCTCGTGATCGTGAAGCTCGTATTTTTTGCCATTCTTTCGCTCCTCGGCGGCATCCTCATGGGCGCGCCTGACTTCTCGGCCGTGACCGGCCCGATTGGGATCTTCACCGCGGCGAGCGGCGCGAGTTCCTTGGGGCTCCTGTACCTTGTCCAGCTCATCGCGCTTATCTCCCTGAACCTCGCGGCGCTCAACATTCTGCCGTTTCCGGCGCTCGACGGTGGGGGACTCGCGCTCCTCGTCCTCGAGAAACTTCGCGGCATACCGCTCTCGCTCCGTACCGAACGCCTTATAACTTCCGCCGGCTTCGCCGCGCTTCTCCTCCTTATGGCGGCGATTACCGTGAAGGACATTTTGAGTTTGTAGCGCCTTGCGGAAGACGAAAAATCGCGGTTAAATAGGGGCAATGCTTCAGTCACAACTCTTCGCGAAGATGCGCAAGGAGGCGCCCAAAGACGAGGAATCGAAGAACGCCCGGCTTCTGATCCGGGCCGGCTTTATCGAGAAGCTCTCGGCGGGCGTCTACTCCTACCTGCCGCTCGGCTGGCGGGTGATAGGCCGCATCACTGCGATAATCCGCGAGGAGATGAACGCGATCGGCGCGGAGGAACTCATGATGCCTGCGCTTGTGGCGCGCGAGTATTGGCAGAAGTCCGGCCGTTGGGAGACGGACGTGATGTACAAGGTGGGCGAAGAAAAGAACTTCGGTCTCGGCTGGACGCACGAAGAGGTAATGACCGCCATCGCGACGCGCTTTATAAGCTCCTACCAGGACCTGCCGCGCGCGGCCTATCAGATCCAGACGAAGTTCCGGAACGAACCCCGCGCCCGCTCGGGTCTTTTGCGCGGCCGGGAGTTCCTGATGAAGGACCTCTACAGCTTCCATGCCGACCAGGAGGACCTTTTTGGCTACTATGACCGCGTGATCGAGGCGTACTGGAAGATCATCCGGCGCATGGGGCTTGAAAAGTTCACCAAGCTCACCGAGGCCTCGGGCGGGGAATTTACGAAGGAATATACCCACGAGTTCCAGGTCTTCTCCGAGGCGGGGGAGGATGCGGTGATCCACTGCGGTTCCTGCGACTTCGCGCAGAACAAGGAGATCGCCGCGGGACTTGAGAGCAAGCCCTGCCCCAAGTGCGGCGGGAAGCTCGAGGAGTCGAGCGCCATCGAAGTTGCGAACGTCTTCAAGCTCGGCACGCGCTACAGCGAGCCCTTCGGCCTTTCCTATGCGACCGCCCAGGGGGCGAAAAAGCCGGTCGTGATGGGCTCCTACGGCATCGGTCCGTCGCGGCTTATGGGGACGCTTGCGGAGGTGATGAGCGACGAGAGGGGTCTCGTCTGGCCGGAGAGCGTTGCGCCCTTCAGGGTGCACCTTCTCGCGCTCGGCAAGGCGTCCGCGAACGGTCTTTACTCGGATCTCACGGAGCGGGGGATCGAAGTGCTTCACGACGACCGCGATATCTCGCCGGGCCAAAAGCTTGTCGAGGCGGATCTTTTGGGCATCCCGTACCGCGCGGTGGTGAGCGAGAAGACGGCAGGCAAGGTTGAGCTCAAGCGCCGCGCCGCGGGGGAAGTGGAGCTTGTGGCGTCCGAAGCGCTTGCGAAAATACTGCAAGGGAGCTCATAATCGGGGCAACCATGATCTCCTCATTCTTCAAGGACATCGGCATTGATCTTGGCACGGCGAACTCCCTGGTCTATCTGAAGGGACGGGGGGTGGTCGTGCAGGAACCCTCGATCGCGGCGGTCAATAACAAAACTGGCCAGGTGCTTGCGATCGGCGAGGAAGCAAAAAAGATGCTTTCGCGCACGCCTCAGCACATCTCCGTGATCCGGCCGCTCACGAACGGCGTGATCTCGGATTTCGAGATGACGCAGGAAATGCTCCGCTATTTCTTGAAGCGCGTCGGCAAGGACCGCCTGTTCAACTATCGCCGCGCGGTACTTGGTATCCCCGGCAATCTGACGGAGGTTGAGCGCAAGTCCGTGGAGGACGCGGCCGTGGGGGCCGGCGTCCGCACGGTGCACCTGATCGAGGAACCGGTCGCTTCTGCGATCGGCGCGAATCTTCCCATTCACGAGCCGACGGCGAACATGGTCGTGGATATCGGCGGCGGCACGACGGAGATCGCCATCATCTCGATGGGCGGCATCGTGACCAGCCGCAGTTTGAAGGTGGCCGGCGACCGGATGATCGGCGATATCATGCAGTTCGTGCGCGACGAATTCCGTCTCGCGATCGGCGAGCCGACTGCGGAGGATATTAAGGTTCTGATCGGTTCCGCGGTCCCCATGGACGGCAAGATGGAACTCGCTATCCGCGGCCGCGATCTGGCGAGCGGTCTGCCCCGCGAGGTCGTTATGAAAAACCACCAGGTGCGGACAGCGCTCATAAAGTCGCTCAAGTCCATCACCGAAGCCATTCGCGAAGTGATCGAGGTTTCGCCGCCGGAACTGGTGGGCGACATTCTGAAGAACGGCATTTACTTCTCAGGCGGCGGCAGCCTGCTCCGCGGCATTGATACCTTGGTCGAGCGGGAATTGGGCGTGAAGACCTCGGTGGTGCCCGACCCCTTGACCTGCGTGATGCGCGGCATCGGCGCTATCATCGAGGAGTTCGACCGCTATCGGCACGTGCTCGACAATCCGCTCCGGCCGCGAGAGATCAAGCTCTAGGCTCCATGGGCCGCATCCTCCTTGTCGCGACGCTCTTTTTCCTGCTGCTTGTTCTGGGCGGCACGGATACGGTCGTTGTCCGCAAACTCGGCCTTATTTCTTCCCTTTTGGCCAAAGAAGAGGGGGCAGAGCTTGAGGCGTTGCGAAGCGAGAATCTTTCGCTCCGCGCGACGCTTGAGGCGCGCCAGGAACTCGAAGCTCTTTTGCCGGATCTCTCGAAGCAGGGAACGTCCGTCGGCGTCTTTTCGTCCTATCCTTTCAACTTGAGGAACGTCTTGACTCTTTCCCGCGGCGCCGACGCCGGTATCCGGAGCGGAGGCGCAGCGGTCTTCCGCGGCGCGCTCGTGGGACGGATCGCCGAGGTCGGGCCAAGAACAAGCATCGCGACGACGGTCTACGACCCGCGCTTCGAACTTCCGGTTCGGATCGGTTCCTCCGGGGTAGACGCGCTCCTTACGGGTGGAACGTCCCCGAAGATCACGCTCATCGCGAAGGATGCCCCGGTCGCGGCGGGAGACGTCGTAACGTCCGCTGATCCCTCGTTGCCTTTGGGCCTTGCCGTGGGCGAAGTTCTCGAGGTGGTGAGCGAGCCCTCCGCGCCTTTTAAGGAAGCGGCATTGCGCTTTCCCTACCGCATCCAGGCGCTCCGCTTCGTCTCCGTGCTTCCGCCAGCCAAGGAATAAGGACCGGACATGCGCGCACTTTTTCGTTACTCCCGTTACGGTTTTGCGGCGGCAGCGCTTCTTGCACTCGCAACGCTCCAGGTTTCCGGAGCCGTTTCGTTCTTCGGTCTGGTACCGAACCTGGTGCTTAGCGCTTTGGTCGCGCTCCTTTTTTACTTCGAATCGTTCGGTGAGATCCTGCTTCTCTCCGGCGCGGCTCTCGGCGTTCTTAACTGGACGCGCGGCGTTTCGTGGGAGCTCGTCGCCTTCGCCGGCGCAGTGTGCGCGGTGTTCGTTCTGAAGCGGTTTAGCCACTGGCATTTCATCATCGAAACCGCGCTTCTCGCCGGAGCTGCCGCGATTGTTTTTGCGCTTCTTGCCGATCCTGCGTACCTGTTTTTGTTCCCGGCCCGGTTCGGAGTAGAGTTGCTCTATGTCGAACTCGCGGCTTTTCTTTCTCTTGGCGTGTTGATGCTCGTCTATGGCCCGCCTCAGAATGAAACACGGAGAGCTTGACGTTGAGGAGGCCGCGCTCGACCTGTGGGCGCGCGATTTTGATGCGCTCGAGCTGCCGCTTTCGGCCGTTGTCTTTCGCATGAGCGCTTTCGTTCTTCTCCTTTTGGGCGGGCTCGTTTTCGGTCGTTTGGTCGCGTTGGGCGTAGCCGACGGAGAGTTCTATGCCGAGCGGGCGCTCCTCAATGCGGATAAGGTGGTCCTCAAGCCCGCGCCGCGCGGCATCATCTTCGACCGCTGGAACGAGCCGCTCACGGAAAACGTTCCCGCCTTCCGGGTAGCGCTTAAAAGTTCCGACTTTTTCACGCGTTCCGAGGCGGAAAGGGCTGAAGTTCTGCGCGCGCTTCGGGAAACGCTCGGGGTTAGCGAGGACGAGCTCCGGGAACGGCTGGAGACGGCCGATCTCGCGACCGCCGATCGCATCGTGCTTGCCGAGGATGTAGGCCTCGAAGACGCGCTGCGCTTCAAAAAAGAAGCGCTTCCGGGCGTCGTCGTCGAAGAGGGTTTTCGCCGCCGTTACCCGAGAGGGCCGAGTATGGCTCATCTTCTGGGCTACACGGGTCTTGCCGCCGCAAACGATATCGAACGCGACCCGACGCTCCAGCCGAACGATATCGTGGGCAAGACGGGCCTCGAAGCGGAATATGACGCTCTGTTGCGCGGCCGGGACGGCACGCTGGTAAAGCTCCGCACCGCGACCGGCGATGTGCTTGAGGAACAGGAGAAGACGGCGGTCGAGCCGGGAAAATCGCTCCGGCTCACCGTGGATGCGGCGTTCCAGGACTACTTCGCCCGCCGTCTCGCGCAGGGGCTGAGCGCCCTCGGCCGCACCTCCGGCGCCGGTTTGGCCATTGATCCGAGAAACGGAGAGATCCTGGCGCTGGTGAGCTTGCCCTCGTTCGACAATAACGCCTTCGTGGATGCCGCACGAAGCGGAGAACGCGCGGCCATCTTGAATGCGCGCGCGAAGCCGCTCTTTAATCGCGTGGTCTCCGGCCTCTATAACCCCGCCTCAACCATCAAGCCGCTCCATGCGCTCGCGGCGCTCGCGGAACAGGTGGTGACTCCGGAGACCGAGGTGTTCTCGGCCGGCTACATCGATGTCGCCAATCCTTACGATCCCTCCCGCCCTAGCCGCTTCGTTGACTGGAAGCCGCATGGCTGGGTTGACGTTCATTCCGCGCTTGCGCGTTCCTCGAACGTCTATTTCTACACGGTTGGCGGAGGGTACGGTGAGATCAAAGGCCTCGGCATCGAGCGTCTGCGCGCATGGTGGCAAAAGTTCCTCTTCGGCACGGCGACCGGCGTGGACCTGCCGGGGGAGGCGAAGGGTTTTATACCGGCGCCGGACGAGAAAGAAGAGCGCACCGGGGAGATATGGCGCATCGGCGATACCTACAACGTTTCGATCGGTCAGGGCGACCTTCTCGTGACGCCGCTCCAGCTCCTGGACTACATCGCGGCGATCGCGAATGGCGGGCAGCTCTTTCGGCCGCATCTTGCGATGGATGAAATGGGCAGGGAGACGCTTGCGGATCTTACGCCCTATGCAGCGGAGCTGCGCGAGGTGCAGGCGGGGATGATCGATGCCGTAGAGAAGCCCTACGGGACCGCGCATCTCCTGGCGGAACTTCCCTTCGCCATCGCGGCTAAGACCGGCAGCGCGCAGGTGGAGAACAACGCGAAGACCAACGCGCTCTTTGTGGGATACGCGCCTAGAGAGCGGCCGGAGATCGCCATCTTGGTGCTCGTCGAGGACGCAAAAGAAGGGTCGCTGAACGCCGTGCCGATCGCGAGGGACGTTTTCGCATGGTATTATGAGAACAGAATAAGATGACGATGCCGAGCGAGGATGGAAAATGTGCGCATTGCGCACATTTTCTCCGAGCGCTGGACATCGCATAAAAATCCTTATTTTTATGACAAAAAAATCGGAACTTCGCCAAGACCTCGTCTCCAAGGACTGGATCGTGATCGCGCCCGGCCGGGGGAAGCGCCCCAGTCAGTATGCGGTGCGAAAGAAGAAGCGGATCCGCGCGCCGATTGGGACCTGCCCGTTCGAAGATCCCCAAAAAAGCGGCAATAAAAAGCCGATTCTTGTGCGCAAGAACGCACACGGCTGGGAGCTCCAGATCGTCGAGAATAAATTTCCGGCGCTTCAGCACCGAAAGCTTTGCGCCGCGACGAGCGGCCACGGCCCCTATCTCACCATGGCTGGCGCGGGATATCACGATCTCTTGATCACGCGCGACCACGACGCCAACTTTCCGCGTCTCTCGCCGCGGCAGGCGCTCCAGGTCTTCCAGGCGTTCCGGGACCGGTACCTCATGCTTGCGGGAGACGAGTGCGTTTCCTATCTTTCGATCTTTCACAATTGGGGCAAGGACGCCGGCGCCTCCGTCTACCATCCCCACTATCAGCTCATTGCGCTGCCCATCATCCCGCCGGACATATGGCATTCACTGCTGGGCTCGCTGGAGTATTTCGCATCGAAAAAAAGGTGCGTGCATTGCGTGATGATCGACTGGGAGCGCAAAGAGAAGAAGCGCATTGTGTACGAGAATGAGGGAGCGATCGTGATCGCGCCGTTCGTCTCCCGCGGGCCGTTCGAGGTGCGCGTGTTCCCGAAGAAGCACCTGCCTTATTTCGAGAACACGCTCGACGCCGACCTCGTGGGCGTGGTGGATGCGCTCCAGGCGGCGCTCCGCCTCGTGGAAAAGCGGCTCGGTGATCCCGACTACAACTTTTTCATTCATACCGCTCCCATAAAGAACAAGGTGGATTATGAACCCTACCACTGGCATATCGAGATCATCCCGAAGGTCAGCGTTCCGGCCGGATTCGAGCTGGGAACCGGTATCGATATCAACGTGGTCGACCCCGACGTTGCCGCAGGGGTTCTGCGCGCGTAACATGCCGAATCTTGTTTTCGTTCGTGACCCGCGTCTCCGCACCCTCTTCGGGCTCTCGCTCGCCGTGCTTCTCATCACGCTCTCGATCATGTACGTGCGCATCGGGACCATCCGCGGTCCGCTTATCGCGCATTTTGACTCCTATCGGGGCATCGATGCCACGGGCGGCCGCCTGGATATCTTCCTTCTTCCCGTCGTGGGCCTCGTGATGCTCGCGCTTGATATGGCCTTGGCTTCGGCGCTCTATTTCCGCGAGCGATTCGTCTCTCACCTCATCGCTTTTGCCGGCCTTGCGCTTTCGCTCTTGATTTTGATCGCTTCGTTCGCTATCATGTCCGTTAACCTGTAAGTATGGCATTCGCGATCATCGAAACGGGAGGAAAGCAATATCGGGTCGAGCCGGGGCAGAAGCTTCGCGTAGCAAAACTGCCCGAGGCCGCAGGAGACAAAGTGGTCTTTGACCGCATTCTTTTGCGCTCAAGGGATGGTTCCGTCGAGTTTGGTTCGCCCTATGTTCCCGGAGCGAAGGTAGAGGCCCTGCTTGCCAAGGCGGGGCGCGGCAGGAAGGGGGTCGTCTTCAAGTACCACTCGAAGACGCGCTATCGAAAAAAGGCCGGCCATCGCCAGCACTACGCGGAAATCGAAATAAAGAGCATCTCATAACGAGGTGCTCTTTATCATGCAGGAGGCAAACGGAGGAGCAGTTCTGGTTTCGCACGAACACCACGCGTCAGTCGCCCCGGCGCGGCGACTGCGCTCCCTCTCGGCCTCGCTCGTCCCGCTTCGCGGGACACCATGCCCGCTCGGCCTGCGAGAGGGTGTTCTTAGCAAAACCAGAACTGCTTCGTTTTAGCCGCGGCGCTCGAGGGCGCTCGTGAGCGTCTCCTCGTCGGCGAACTCTATCTCGCCGCCCGTGGGGATGCCGCGCCCGAGCCGGGTGAGGCGCTCCGCGTACGGCCGGAATTCTTTGGCGAGAAGCGAGGCGTTCAGGTCGCCGGCGGCCGTGGGGGAGAGCGCAAGAATGATCTCCTTGGCCTTGCCCGAGAGCTCCTTTTCGATCCAGTGAATGAGCGACTTCACGCGGAGCTTTTTCTCCGTATCAAGCGCGCCGATCTTCTGAAGTTCGCCCAGGACCAGATAGCGTCCGTGAAAACGCCTTGTGCGCTCGATCGAGATAAGGTCGGTTTCCTTCTCGACGACGGCAATGATGCTCGCTTCGCGCTTGGGATCGGCGCAGATGCCGCAGAGGGAGCCCAAAGCGTCGTGGATGGAGTAGCAGCGTGCGCAGATCCTGAGCTTCTCTATGTCTGCGACGGCCTTGGCGAGCGCGTGAATGGCGTCCTTGCCCTGGCCGACCAGGTAGAAGGCAAGGCGCGTCGCCTGGCGCGGCCCGATCCCGGGAAGCTTGGCGACGCGGTCGACGAAGGCCTTGATCGCGTTCGGCGTGAGGGGCGCCATGGGTTCTAGGCGAACGGCGAGGCCGGGCTCGCACTCACGCTGTCGCTTGCGTAACCCGGGCCCGACGGGTTCAAGAACGTGGCGTAATCCTGTTCGAATACGAGTTCCGCGACGCCGGTCGCGCCGTTCCGATGCTTGGCGACGATTATCTGCACGATGTTCTCCTGCTTGGTCGGATCCGCCTCCTTGTGGAGAAAGAGCACGACGTCGGCATCCTGCTCGATGGAGCCCGATTCGCGAAGATCGGAGAGTTTTGGACTTCCGCCGCGCTGTTCGATGCCGCGAGAAAGCTGGGAGAGCGCGAGCACCGGAACGTTCAGTTCGCGCGCCAGGGATTTCAGATTTCGCGAGATCTCCGTAACCTGTTGCACCATGTTCATCTCCCTTCCTTCCCGTGGCGTGATGAGCTGCAGGTAGTCAATGATGAGAAAGTCCAGGCCTTGCTCGATCTGCAGGCGCCGCGCCATGGAGCGGATCTGCATGACGTTCGGGGCGGCAGTATCGTCGATATAAATTTTTGCGCGGGAGAGCCGGTCGAACGTTTCTTGCAGGAAGCGGAAGTGCGCGTCCTCTTTAACCCTCCCGGCGCGAATGCGCCAGAGCGGAACATGGGATTCGGCGGCGACGAGGCGGTCGAAGATCTGACCCTCGGACATCTCGAGCGAAAAGACCCCGACGGTCTTGCCGCTCTTGATCGCCGCATGCCGCGCTACATCCAGCGCGAACGACGTTTTACCCACCGATGGCCGCGCGCCCAGGACGATAAAGTCGGAGGGCTGCATCCCCAAGAGAAGGTTATCGAGCTTGCCGAAACCGGTTTGAATTCCTCGAAGCGCGGCATCCGGACTCTGCCTCTTCTCGAACTCCTCGATATACTCGGGAAGGCGGTCGGGGAGGTAGCCGAGTTTTTTCTGCGAGGATCTCTGTGAAATGGAAAAGATCCTTTGCTCCACCGTGTCGAGCATCTGTTCCATGTCTTCCGTGGGCGAGAATGCGGAATCGGCGATCTCGCTGGAGGCGGTGATAAGATCGCGCAGGACGCGCTTTTCGCGGACGATTTGGGCATAATGCGCAACATGAGCGGCGGTGGGCACGCTCTCCACAAGTTGGGCGAGATAGGAGGACCCTCCCGCCGCGCCGTATGTGTCCTTTTCTTTGAGACGGTTCGTGACCGAAAGAATGTCGATGGGGTTGTGCGCCTCGAACAGGTCCACAATGGCGGCATAGATCTTTTGGTGCTCCGGCTTGTAGAAGTCCTCGGCCTTCAAGACGTCAACGACCTTCAGGAGGGCGTTCGCGTCAATGACCAAAGCGCCCAAGACCGACTGCTCGGCCTCGATATTCTGCGGCGGAAGTTTTATGGTGTTCCTTTTTACTGCCATGGAGTGATAAGCGGGCCGTGAGGAGTGTCGTCTACCCTATATCCTAAGGATTCCAGTTTTTTTCTCAAGGTGTCGGCGGCCGCGAAGTTCTTGCCGCGCCGCATCTCTTCCCGCAGAACCGCAAGGGCGCGGACCCCTTTCGGAACGGAGAACGGAGCGAGCATGAGTCCCAGCATCCGAAAATGTCCCTCAAGGATCGCTGCGGCGAGCGCCGCCTCTTTTTTCCTGAGCGAGGGGTAGGCGCGTTCGATGAAGCTCGCGAACGCAAAGAGCGCGGAGAGCGCCTGCGGAGTGGCAAAATCATCCTCGAGGGCGGCATGGAACTTCGCTTCGGCGTTTTTCGCGGCATGCGCGACTGCGGGCCGCATCGGCCCGGCCGTTTCGACGAGCGCGAGGCGCGCAAGGAGCTGTTCCAGGTTATGAAGCGTTCTCTGCGCTCCATGGGCCAGGGCGTCCGAGTAGTCCACGGGGGAGCGGTAATGGTGCTGAAGGACGATGAGGCGGAGGATGGCTGCGGGAAAGCGCGCAAGGAAGTCGTTGATGGTGACGAAGTTGTGCGCGCTCTTCGACATCTTCTTGCCGTCGACCGTAAGGAAGCCGGTGTGCATCCAGACGCGGACGAAGGGTTTTTTGCCGGAGGCCGACTCCTGCTGGGCGATCTCCGCTTCGTGATGGGGGAACTTCAGATCAGCCGCGCCGCCGTGCAGGTCGTATTGAGGGCCGAAGAACCGCTCGCTGATCGCGGTGTCCTCGATGTGCCAGCCGGGACGGCCCGCTCCCAGTTCGGTTTTCCAGCTTGGTTCCCCTGTTTTGGAGAACTTCCAGAGCGCGAAGTCGCCGCGGTTCCGCTTCTTGGCGCTTAAGTCGATGCGGGAGACCGCGTCCTCGGCCTGGAGTGTCGTGCGGCGGGCGAGCTTGCCGTAGTCGGGGAATGTGGAGAGGTCGAAGTAATAACCGTCTCCGGGGATGAGGTAGGCATGCCGGCGGCGGAGGAGCGTCTTTATCTGCCGCACGATCTCGGGAATAAAATCGGTCGCGCGCGCATAGCGGTCGACCGAGGAGATGCCGAGGTCGCGCATGTTCCCGAGGTAAACCCGCTCGTAGCGGCGGGCGATCTTCGCCGCGGGGACGCCCTCTTCGCGCGCGCGGGCAATGATCTTGTCGTCAATGTCGGTGACATTCTGGAGGTAGGAGACCTTCCATCCGCGGTTCCTGACATAGCGAACGAAGGCGTCGAAGGCGAGATAGGTGCGGGCGTTCCCGATGTGGGGGTCGTCGTAGACGGTGGGGCCGCACACGAACATTTTTAAAGCCCGACCCCTGGGCTTCAACAATCGCTCCTTTTTTTGAGAGAGGGTGTTGTAGAGGATCATGTCGATGCGCGCGCGTGACCGTAGAGCGATGTTCTACAGCCAGCCGCGGCGCTTGAAGTAGTAGGTCATTCCCGAAATAACCGTAATGACGCCGCCGAAAATGAGCCAAAAGTCATAGATGCTCTTGCCGATAATGGGCCGGCCGATGGCGTCGATGTCGAAGAGGCCCACGAGGAGCATGAGGGGAAAGGTGAGGAAGGCGAGCACGGTGAAGCGCGACATGATGTGGTTCATCTTTGCGTTCAGGAGCTGGGCGTTGGTGGACTCGAAGGCCTCAACCGCCTCGCGGTAGTTCTCGAGCGCGTGGATGACCTTAAGGTAGTCGCCGGCAAGGTCGTTGAAATAGACGCGGGTTTTCTCGCCCCAAAAGGTTCGGCTCGCGCTCTCGAGCGACTCCAGAAGCGTCTCCTGCGGCCGCGCGATGATGCGGTATTCCAGGATGTCGCGTTTCACGTACGAGGTGCGCTCCAAAAGTTCGCTCTCTTGGCCCTTGAACAGGTTTTTGCCGATGGCTTCCACTTTGTCCTGCACGTGGCGCAGCTGGCGGAGCGAGAAGTTGATGATCTCCTGGATGAGATAATACAGCACCCGCGCGCTGTCTTCGCTGAGCACCCGCTCCTTGAAGTGCGGATTGTTGTGGATAGCGCGGCTCAAGCTCTCGATCGGTTCCAGGTTCTCATAGTGGACGGTGATGAGCGTGTCCCGGGTGATAAGCACGTCGATCTCGGCGCGGCGGGAGGTCTTCTGAGCATGGTCGTAGACCGGCAGGTGGTAGACCATGAACAGGTAGTTGTCGTAGCGCTCCACGCGGGCGCGCGCGGAGGGCTGGAGCAGCTCGTCGAGGATGATGGGGTGGAACTTGTAGGTCTTCCGCAGATACTCGATATCCTTTTTGTTCGGTTTCTGGACGTCCACCCAGGTCGTTTTTCCTTTGATGATGGTCATGAAAATAAGGATTTTTATGCGATGCCCAGCGCGCACTCACGCTATCGCTTGCGGCATCGTCATGTCTTGATTATACGTAGAAACAAGAGGCGGGGGAACTTAGATGAGGGGATAGGATGTGTATGCGCAAGGATTAGCACTCTTGACTTGAGAGTGCCAGCTTCTTAGAATTGCTGGGAACTTGTCTCATATGCGGGAACGCTCCACACAGATCCTCGAGGCGGCGGTACGGGAGTTCATTCGCTTTGGCCGGCCGGTGAGTTCTCTGGAGCTCGCGAAGCGGGGCCTCTTCGGCGTGAGCCCCGCGACGATCCGTGCCGAGTTGAGCAGCCTTACGCGGGACGGCTACCTTGACCAGCTCCACACCTCCGGCGGGCGCGTTCCGACGGACAAGGGCTACGAGCTCTTTGTTGAGCGCGTCATCATGGCGCTTCCCGCCGCGGACGGATTCAAGAGCGGGGACCGCTCCCTCGCGGAAGAATTTCTCGAGGGAGCCCACCGGAAGTTCGTCCGCGACGCTTCGCGCCGCCTGCGCCTCATGGGCGTGGGGTACGACCCGGAGAGCGGGGATCTCTATCAGAGCGGCCTCGACGATCTCTTCGAACAGCTCACCGCGACGGGTCACCGCGAACTCACCGAGGTCGCGCGCGACATCGAACGGCTTGGCGAGCGGTGCGCGGAACTCATGGAACGCTCCGTACGATTTTTGAACGAGGATGCCTTGCCGCGCGTCTTCATCGGCAAGCGGAGCCCGCTCACGGCAAGCGAGCATCTGGCTGTCATCGTGGACGAATACCGCGACGGCGAAGGCGGAACCTTCTTCTTCGTGGCGCTGGGGCCGAAGCGGATGGACTATCAGCGCAATCTTTCGCTGTTCAAGCTGCTGCATACCGCCATCTTTCATGGATAACATGGATAACAAAGAACAACCGCACGCGCCCGCCCCGTCCGTCCCGCCGGTCACTGCCTCTAGCGGGATCTCACGCCCTGTGGCGGAGTCCGCTCCGAAGCGTGACCCGCAGGAAGCGGTGGATGAAGCGCTTGCCGAATGTATGGAGAAACTCTTATTGTGCGAGCGGGAGCGCGACGAGTACCTGAACGGCTGGCGTCGCGCCAAGGCGGATTTCACGAACTACAAGAACGAGGAGTTCAAGCGCCTCGAAGAGGTCATCAAGTTCGGGAACGTGGATGTCGTGCGGGACGTGATCGCGGTTTTGGACAGCTTGGATCGCGGCAGTGCGGCGCTTGAGGCCGCGGGTGAGAAGGAAGCGGCCTCGGGAATGCGGCGGATACAGAGCCAGCTCGAGGAGATGATGAAACGGCGCGGTCTCGAACGAATGGAGGTGCGGCCCGGGGATGCGTTCGACCCCGCGCGGCACGAAGCGATGGGGGAAGCGCCCGCGGAAGCCCCTCCCGGCGCGGTCGCGGAGGAGCTGGAATGCGGCTATCTTCTCTCCGGCAGGGTCATCCGCGCGGCAAAGGTCAATATTTCTAAAGAGCAAAGCAATAATCACTAATCAACACTTCAACTATGGCAAAAATTCTCGGCATCGATCTTGGAACGACGAACTCGGCAATGGCGGTCGCGGAAGGCGGCGAGCCCCGCGTGATAGAGAATGCGGAAGGCAATCGCACCATCCCTTCGATCGTCGCGCTTTCGAAGTCGAATGAGCGCGCGGTGGGGCTCTTGGCGAAGCGCCAGGCGGTTACCAATCCCAAGAACACCATCTCTTCGGTAAAACGCCTTATCGGGCGGAAGTTCTCCGACCAGGAGGTTCAGCACGACAAGGCATGGCTGCCGTACGCGATCCGCGCTTCGGCGGCAGGCGGCGTGGAGATCGAGATGGGCGACCGCTGGTACACGCCGGAGGAGATATCGGCGATGGTCTTGGCGAAACTCAAGGCGGACGCGGAAGCGAAGCTCGGAGAGACGATCGAGGAGGCGGTGATCACCGTCCCCGCGTATTTCGACGACAGCCAGCGGCAGGCGACCAAGAACGCCGGCGAGATCGCCGGGCTCAAGGTGCGCCGTATCTTAAACGAGCCGACGGCGGCGGCCCTGGCGTACGGCCTGAACAAGAAAAAGAACGAGCAGATCGTGGTCTACGACTTCGGCGGGGGCACGTTCGACGTGTCCGTGCTCGATATCGCTGATGACACGGTCGAGGTGAAGGCGACCGGCGGCGACACGCACCTGGGCGGCGACGATTTCGACAAAAAGATCATCGAGCATCTCGTAGCCGAGTATAAGAAACGGGAAGGGGTGGATATCGCAAAGGACCCGCTCGCGCTCCAGCGTCTGCGGGAGGCGACCGAGCGCGCCAAACACGAACTTTCGACCGCGGTTGAAACGGAGGTGAACCTGCCCTACATCAGCTCCGACGCCTCCGGACCCAAGCACTTCCTCATGAAACTCACGCGCGCGAAGCTCGAGGAGCTTGTGCGCGCCGAGATCGAGCGTTCGATCGCCATCACGAAGGAGGTCGTCACGGCTCCATCCCCCAAAGGCGCCGGTTTCAAACTCGAGGACATCGATGAGGTGATCCTGGTGGGCGGTCAGACGCGCATGCCCGCCATCCAGGAAGCCGTGAAAAAACTCTTCGGCAGGGAGCCGCACAAGGACATTAATCCCGACGAAGTAGTGGCGGTCGGCGCTGCGGTGCAGGCGGGCATCTTGCAGGGAGACGTGAAGGACATCTTGCTCCTCGACGTCACGCCGCTCACCTTGAGCATCGAAACGCTGGGCAGCGTAGCGACGCCGATGATCCCGAAGAACACCACCGTTCCGACCTCGAAAACGCAGATATTCTCGACGGCGGCGGACAGTCAGCCGTCGGTGGAGGTGCATATTCTTCAGGGGGAGCGTCCGATGGCCTCCGACAATAAAACGCTGGCGCGGTTCCTTTTGGACGGTATCCCGCCTTCTCCGCGCGGCACGCCGCAGATCGAGGTAGTCTTCGACATCGACGCGAACGGCATTCTCTCGGTGTCCGCCAAAGACAGGGCGACCGGAAAAAGTCAGTCGGTGAAGATCGAGGCAACGACCGCGCTCTCGAAGGACGAAGTTGAACGTCTGAAGAAGGAGGCCGCCCTGCATGCGACGGAGGACGCGGCAAAACGCGAGGCGGCGGATGTCCGCAATCAGGCGGAGAGCGCGATCTATCTCGCGGAGAAGACATTGCGCGACGCGGGCGAAAAGGCGGCGCCGGATCTTAAGGACGAAGTGACGAAACGCGTGGAAGACGTGAAGATGGTCAAGGATGGAGAGGATCTGGCGGCGACGAAGAAAGCGGTCGAGGAACTTTCGGCTGCGCTTCAGAAAGTCGGACAGGCGATGTATACTCAAGCTACGCCGCCATCCGGCGCAGAGCCGGAGGCAAAAAGCCCTGAAGATAATGGAGAGCAATCTGCTTAGTCACTCACGAACGAACGAAGCCGAAGTCGACCGCTCGCTCGCGAAGATCATCGCGCTCGGCGTGATGGGGGTCGTTGCCGCAGCCGCTTCCGGATTTTTCGTCGCGCGCTATGCGGATGCCGCGACAAGCGCGAACTTCTGGTTCCTCTCGGGCGCGCTCACGGCCCTTGCGGTCGTCGTCCTGCTCCAAACCTTCTTTGTGAAGTCGGTCAGCAAGGCCGCGGCGCTCGACGCTGCCTACGCCATCGCGCTTGTCGCCCCCCTCGCCCCCGCTCTCACGCCCCTCGCCCTTCTGGGCGCCGGAGCGGCGCTCGCCGGGATGATCTGGGGGAATTTTACGGGGAGCCGCGAGCTCAAAGACCGGATCAAGATCCGTTTTTTCCGCATTTCGCGCCTCACGCTCGGGAAGGCCGCGACCGGCCTCTCGCTCTTTCTTACGCTGTACTACCTCGGCACCCAGACGGGCGGCATTGCGATCTCGAAGCCGCTCTTCGAGCAACTGGTTCTGCCCGGCGCGAGCATTACGGAGCGGTTTCTCCCCGGTGTTTCGCTTTCCGGCACGTTTCGCGCGGCGGTCACGGAACTTGCCGCGAATCAGGCAAAGGCGCTCCCCGGTTTCGAGATCCTGCCGCCCTCGGCGCAGCGCGAACTTTTGAACCGCGCGGCTGCGGAGATCGAAGCGCAGGCGGCCGGATTTTTGGGCATCACGATCCGGCCGGATGCGCGCATCATTGACCTGCTCTACGAATCGCTCCAGGCGAAACTTGCTGCGCTCGGCGAGAACGGCAAACAGCTCGCGCTCCTTGCGGTCGGGGCGGTCGTCTTCTTCGCGATCCGCGGTCTCGGCATCTTTTTCGTATGGGCGGCGATCGCGGTCGGTTTTGTCATCTACGAGATCCTGATCGCGCTCGGCTTTGCTACGATCGTGCTCGAGGGAGGCAGCAGAGAGATCATTATCCTGTAGTCAGACACAAGCAGTTTTCTCACCATGCCCAAAGATTACTACAACATTCTGGGCGTGCCGCGGAGCGCCGGCGAGGAGGAGATCAAGAAGGCGTACCGCCGGCTCGCGCATCAATATCATCCCGACCGGCCGACCGGGAACGAGGGTAAGTTCAAGGAGATCAACGAGGCCTACCAGATCCTTTCGAACAGGGAAAAACGGACGGCCTACGACCGCTTCGGTGCCGTGCCCGAGGGAGGCATCCCCGGCGGCTTCGGCGGGTTTGAGGCGAATTTCGGGGATCTCGGCGACTTGGGCGAGATCTTCGAATCGTTCTTCGGCGGGCGCGAGCGCCGTCGCACGTATCATCGCGGCGCGGACCTCGAATACGCGCTTGAAGTGACCCTTGAGGAGGCGTTCCGGGGCGGACGGCGGGAGATCTCTTACGCCGCGCCCGTGCGCTGCGATGCATGCGGCGGCCTGGGCCATGATGCGCGGGCCGGCACGGAAAAGTGCGCGACCTGCGCCGGCCGGGGAGAGATCCGCGAGGCAAAGCGCACGTTTTTCGGCAACTTCTCGCAGGTGCGCATGTGCGAAAAATGCCACGGGACGGGCGAGGTCCCCAAACGGATCTGCGCGGCATGCGCCGGAGGAGGACGGATCCGCGGCACGCGCCGAGTGGCTCTGTCGATCCATCCCGGCGTGGAGGACGGCCAGGTGCTTAAAGTGTCGGGGCAAGGCGAAGCGGGGGAGCGCGGCGCGGGCGACGGCGACCTCTATGTGCGCATCAGGGTGAAACCGCATTCCGTGTTCCGTCGCGTACATGCCGACCTTTGGGTGACGAAAAGAGTGAGCGCGATCGACCTCCTTCTCGGCACGCCGCTCGAGATCACCGCGATCGACGGAGATGTCCTTCGCGCAGAAGTGCCTGCGGGCGCGCGCATCAAGGAGCCCGTGCGGCTCAAGGGGCGCGGGATGCCGCACTTCGGCCGGAGCGGCCGCGGGGATATGGTGCTCGAACTCGACGTGGAATTGCCGAAGAAGTTGAGCGTAAAAGCGAGGAAGCTGCTCGAGGAGTTGCGGAACGAGCTTTCATGACGGTCCCGGATGTGCAGCTGATCCTTGTTCTCGGCCTTCTTTGCGCGGCGCTTTTCTCGCTTCTGCTTCGCCAGCATGAGCGGCACACGCGCGCGGCGGGCGGCATGCTGGTCGCCCTGGGGGACAGCATCACCTACGGTCAGGGCATCCCGGTCGAGGATAATTTCGTTTCGCTTCTCTCGCGGCGCCTGGGGATGCCCATCGTGAACGCCGGCGTCCCCGGAGACACCACGGAAGACGTGCTTGCCCGTCTTGACCGAGACGTGCTCGACCGCAAAGCCACTGCCGTAATCGTGTTTCTGGGCGGCAATGATTTTCTCTGGCCGCTTCTCATGCGGCAAGACGGCTTTCGCACGGAGGCGCAGATCCTGCGGGCGAGCCGCGAATTCACGGAGACCCCCATTGCGGCGACGTTCAAGAACATCCGCACGATCATCGAACGCATCCACGCCGCGCACGTCAAAGTTGTGCTGGTAGGATTTTCAACGGAGTTCCTTGATACCTTCGAAGAGGAGTTCGCGCGCATTGCAAGGGAAGAACGCGTGGCGGGATACGTGTCGAACGCGCTTGCAGGCATCCTCTTCAACAAAAAATATCTGGTTTCGGAAACGGTGCCGCAGGTGCACCCGAACGCCCGGGGGCACAAGCTTATCGCGGACCGCATTCAGCCGGTGCTTGAAAAAGTGCTACAATCGAAGTAAATTCCATATCCTGCGCCCATAGCTCAATGGTAGAGCAGCTGCCTTTTAAGCAGTTGGTTCCAGGTTCGAATCCTGGTGGGCGCACCGGTTGCTTTTTCGACGTCCGTTTCTTATGATGGATTCCATTGTATGCCGCGAGGAAAGAACGTTCTCATCTTCGTTGGGATCATCGCTCTCGTCGCCGCCTCGGCGGTTTTTGTATATCCCAAGGGGTGGGGCGCATCCGTCCGTCCGTGGCGGCTCGGCCTCGACCTGGTCGGCGGAGCGCATCTGGTCTACGAGATCGACCTTTCGAAGGTTGAAGCGGCCGAC
>Ga0209542_10008809_pt1 | contig 18689 bp, 24 predicted proteins | sample RifCSPhighO2_01_FD_184028 | JGI IMG/M metagenome (GOLD analysis project Ga0209542, IMG submission 184028) | Soil microbial communities from Rifle, Colorado - Rifle CSP2_plank highO2_0.1 (SPAdes) (version 2) | ecosystem: Environmental > Terrestrial > Deep subsurface > Rock core/Sediment ...
GCTTTGATTGTTTTTTACAAAAATTTTGCCGATACGTCCCGAAGTAGAGAAGCCCAAATCGGCCTCCGCGCTCGTCTCCACTTTCCCGGAGACCGAGACCTGGTTGATAAAATCGGAACGCTGGATAATAATCGTCGCCAGACCGTTTTTTTGAATATTTAAGATGAAAATTCCAACGATAACCAAAAATACAATCCCCAGTCCAAGGTAAAAATATTTTTGCTTTAAAAAATTTAAAACTTTTTTCTTCATTTGCTTTAATTATAGCATAAATTAATTAAAAAATCATTGTGATTTTAAAATTTTTGCCAGCGCGTCACTTAATTTTTTTACCAACTTATCGTCATATAAAGACAATAAAAAAACTTTTTTGCCCATTTTTTCAAACTTTTTCTTTTCGCGGTCTAAAATTTTCGGATCGGTCACAATATCCGTCTTACTGAGAATTATTAATTCTTCTTTTTTATCCAAATCTTGCCCGTATTTTTCCAACTCTTTCCGGATTTCTTTATAACTTTTGAGTAAATTTGGATTTTCAAAAGAAATAAGATGCGCCAACATTTTTGTGCGCTTGATATGCCGTAAAAATTTCACCCCGAGGCCCTTGCCTTCCGAGGCGCCTTCAATCAATCCGGGAATATCCGCAATAATATATCCGTAAAAATCTCCTAAATTCGGATCCAGCGTCGTAAAAGCATAATCTCCGACCCGCGCGCCGGCATTGGTCAGCGCGTTCAGCAAAGAAGTTTTTCCCGCATTCGGCAAGCCGATCAGCCCGAAATCCGCAAAAAGCTCCAGCTCAATTTTAAAATTGCCCTTTTCGCCTTCCTGACCGGGACGCGACTCCTTCGGAGTGGTATTGGTGGAACTTTTAAAATATTCATTGCCAAAACCGCCGTACCCGCCTTTGAGGATTAAAAATTTCTGGCCCTCTTCGGTCAATTGCCAAGTTTCATCGGTATCTAAATTAGTCACAATTGAACCGATGGGCAATTCCAGAAAAAAATCTTCTCCTGCTTTGCCGTGCAAACTTTTATTGCCACCGTCTTCTCCCCGGTCGGCGGAAAATTCTTTCTTTGCTTTGTATTTGGAAAGAATATGCACATCGCGTACCGCCAAAATATGAAAATCTCCTCCGCGTCCGCCATCGCCTCCAGCCGGACCGCCCCTGGGAATAAATTTTTCCTGGCGCCAACGCACCACGCCGTCTCCACCTCGGCCGGCAGCTGCCGATATTTTCATCTCATCAATAAACGCCATCTTATGATTTTACCGCAATTTGGGCCAATTTAATAGCGCCTTCTTTAGATTGAGCAACCGCAGTAAAGAGAGCTCGGTGACAAAACATCGCATCCGGCACACCGGAAATTTTTTGCAATTCTTCGTCCCGCAAACCCGCCCATGATTCGGGGAAATTTTTGCGATTCTTAAAATTTTTCATATCTTTACGCACCGCTTTCACGCCCCAACTGTCACCGGTTTTACGCGGATACACCGCGAAAAGCGGCTCCGGTAGATTAACCAACACGTATTCAAACGGATAATTTTTATCTAAAACAATTATCTTTTTGTCTTCGGTTTTGTGGTAAATGGCTAGAATCGCATCTTCCGCTTCCACAAAATCTTGCGCCTGAATTATTTCTCGAGCTAAAATTATTTTGGCAAATTCAACGCATTGTAAAAATATATTTTCAATCTCTTCGTTTGATTCTTTCCAGGTCGGCAACATCGCGAAAAAAATATTCTGGAGATAATACGGCGCGATTTTATGTTTACTGCTGACTAAATCAAAACCATTATCCCAGGCGTCAATCGGGGCGACCAATTTTTTTTCTATAATTTTCGCGGGCTTTTCTCCGCCCGCAATCTCTTTTCCGAACTTTTTCCAGACCAAACCGAGCGAAGAATATTCAATACCGTCCGAACTTGAACCAGCGCCCCCCGTTTGATGATGGTCAAAAAGATTTTCGTCGGGATCATAAACGCCACCCACATCAAAAACATACTGTTCGTCTTTTGCGCCGGCTTTGATAATTTCCGAATCGCGGGTACGGATAATTTCCAAATCTTTTCCTTCTTTTCCCAGCATCAGAGAAATTGCCGCGGCGGCAAAAATGTCATCGGCGTGAAAAGAGCCGTTATGCGTGATTAGTTTTTTCTTCATTTGCTCCATCCTTCGGTAGATATGTCTCTAAAATTTTAATTTCAGCCATCTCTTTATCCACTAAATCCTGCCGGCCGCCCTGTTTGAAAAGCTCAATCGCCTTTTTCCCCTTTTTTGCCATCCGTTTAATAACGGTCAACGCTTCTTCGTCGCTAAGTATTTCCGTCGGTTTTCTGCCTTGAGCCACCAGTTCATTAGTGAAAGCAGAAGAAATATTACGGGAAGTCATAAGCGCGGTTTGGTCTTTTGCCAACATCGCTTCTTTTATTTTATTTTGCATTTGTTCATGTAGCATACGCGCATTATAGCAAACTATGACCCATTCAACAAATTCAGGGTCATGGTGAATAAAATTGAACCATGCTAAAATAATGAAATGGCGAAACTTATCTTTTTTGATACCGAGACCACCGGCAACATGGAAAAAGATTTCCTCTGTCAAATTGCTTATAAATGCGGAGAAGAGAATTTTGTCGGCCTTTATAAACCGCCGATTAAAATTCCGCCGGAGGCCAGCGCCGTGCATCACATCACCAACAAAATGTTGGAAAATAAACCGACTTTCAAAGAAAGCACCGACCAGCCGATTATTAAGAAACTTTTTGAGGATGAAAATTCAATTCTGGTCGCGCACAACGCGCCTTTTGATTTAATGATTATTGAAAAAGAAGACATTAAACCAAAAAAATTTATTTGCACTCTTCGCCTTGCCCGTTATTTGGATAAAGAAGATAAGATAGAACGCTACAACCTCCAATACTTGCGCTACTTGCTTGATTTGGAAGTGGAAGCCACCGCGCATGACGCGCTTGGCGATGTCTTGGTTTTGGAAAAATTATTTGAAAGATTGAAGAAAAAAATAAAAGCGGAGGAAAATCTGAAAGAAGATGGGGCCATAGAAAAAATGATTGAAATTTCTTCACACCCATCGCTGATGCGAACTATAAATTTCGGTAAACATAACGGAAAAAAATTGGAGGAAGTCCTCGCCACCGACCGCGGATACTTGGAGTGGCTTTTGGCGCAAAAACTAGAAAGCGACCAAATAGAAGATGACTGGATCTATACATTGAAGCATTACTTGAAAAAATAAAATTTTTGTGTATAATATTGCACGGATGGAGTAAAATTTTTTGCCGAGGAGACAAAAGATGGAAGTAAAAGATCCTCCCCTGGAAGATGGGGATTTTGCGATTCTGGTGCATCGGCATGAGAATTGGAGGGTCCTGGTGTTTGACAACCATGACCATCCAATCGGCGTGTTCGAAAACCTTCGAGGTGTAAAAACCCTGGGGGGCACTGTGCGGTGGCTGAAAAGGGAGGCCGCCAAAAACAATTGCCACCTCGAGCCCGAACCGGGGTGTCACGACGTTGTTCAAAACGTCGTGAGAAACTAGAATATCGCAGCCGTCCGAAGGGTCACCTTCGGGCGGCTCTTCTTTTTTTATGGTAAAATAAACTTATGGAGAATGTACTATGGATTATTATTGGTTTGCTAGTTGGCGGAATTTTTGCCTATTTTGTTTTCACAAAAAAGAAAGAAACTAAGAACGAAGACAATCCGGCGTTATTGATGTTGCAACAACAGATGGCGGAACTTACGCGAGAAGTGAATAAAAGTTTGATTGATGTCGCCCGCGAGCAGACCAAAACCAATGAAGCCACTAGGCAATTCATCACCATCGCCGACAAATTGGGCGATCTGGAAAAAACTTTGAAACACCAAAAACAGCGCGGTAACTGGGGCGAGGCCTCGCTGGAACTTATTCTTTCCAACACGCTCGCACCCGGGCAATATAAAATGCAATATGAATTTAAAAATAAAGAAGTGGTGGACGCGGTAATTATTACCAAAGAAGGCATCATTCCTATTGACGCAAAATTTTCACTGGACAACTATGACCGCGTAGTTCATGCAATAGATGATAGACAGCGCGAAGAACTGGAAAAAGAATTTAAAAATGATTTAAAAAAACGAATTGATGAAACTGCAAAATATGTTCGTCCCGAAGAAAACACTCTGCCTTTCGCGTTTATGTACATTCCCGCCGAAGCGATTTATTATGACTTGCTGGTTAATGAAGTTGGCTCCATAAAAGTTAATACCAGAAATTTAATTGATTATGCTTATAACGAAAAAAAAGTAATTATTATTTCCCCTACCACTTTTATGGCTTATCTGCAATCGGTGCTCTATGGCTTTAAGGCGTTTAAAATTGAGGAGTCGGCTAAGGAAATTATTAAAAAAGTTGAGGACTTGGGGAAACATCTTCGGGCTTATGGCGATTATCACATTAAGCTTGGTAATGCTATCAATACTGTTTCCAACCATTACAATGCTTCAAATAAAGAATTAAGAAAGATAGATAAAGATGTTCTGCGTATTTCCGGCGCTTCGCCAGAGATTGCTTTACTGGAAGTGGAAAAAACTAAAAATGATCCCGATTAGAAATCGCAAGGCAGGTGTCTCTGTTTCTAACGGGATGGAAAAATAAAAAACGTATAATTCTGCGATAGCAGAAAAATACGTATTGCGGAAGGCGAGACCTTGCGCAGACTAGAAAAGTGAAAAATTGGGGAATAAAAAAACGCCCGACAGAAGAATCCTGCCGGGACGTGTGTGTGCGCAGGTGTGAACACTGCGCAAAATTCAGCTGGGGTGTCCGGGAAAGCAGCGAAGAGTCCGGACTACCCCAGCCCACAAAAAGAACTGGATAGTGTCCCTCGGGGGCGAGGTTGTGTGTGGAGGTGGGACTCCTGATGGCGCCACCCCCGAGGGACGAGTCGGCTCTCCTTTGGGCCGACTGCTCCATATTATATATTTTCCTTTAAAAGTCAATAAAAAAATGTTAGTATAACTCCGCGGCCTCATCGTCTAACGGTTAGGACGGGAGCTTCTCAAGCTCCAAATCGGGGTCCGATTCCCCGTGAGGTCACCAATGAAAATCTGGAGTAATTTATTTTTTCTGGTCCCGCTTCTGATAGCGGCTTACCTTGGTTTAAATTTATATGTTGCGGTAGTGGGAATTACTTTTTTGATTTCCTTACTATATCACATGCGTGAAGAAGATAAACTTCTATATTACGCGGATGTTTTATTTTCGGGAATATTAATGTTGGCAAATTTTTTGCTTTTATTTATGAGCGGCTGGCGGCTACCTTGGAGCGCCGGCGCAGTGATCTTCGCTGCGCTCGCGATATGGTCTTACACCAGCAAGTTCAAAAAGGGCGATTCGTTTAGGCATAGTTTGTGGCACATATTTTCCGCAGGGGTTTCTTTGTTTTGTCTATTATCTGTCATTTAAATTAAAAAGTGCTTTACACCCTAATTCGCACGAATAAGGGATATAACAAAAGGAAGCTAAGTTAAATTTTAGAAATCACCACACCGGCCAAATTTGGTAAATTTGACGCCAGACTATAAAAGACCGACACGTTCCTCTGCTCTTTGTCGAGAATATCCGCCCCGGACAAAATCGCAAGATGCCGAGAAGTTGATTTAAAAGAAAGTTTTATGTGTTCTGCTATATCTCCCACGCTAGCTTCCTTTTTTGTTTTCAAATATCTTATTATTGCAAGCCTCCGTTTGTTGGCTAACGCTTTTAAAATTTTCTCCGGATATTTCATCATGTTTACAATTCCTATCGGCTTATTCGCACGAATTAGGAGTATATTAATATGATAGCACTATTGTCTCTCGGACACAAATTTCATAGAAATGGAATTCACGCAGTGACGCAGATTTTTTTCCGTTAGGCCTTCACCGGTAAAAAGATGGCCTAAATGCCCTCCGCATTTGGCGCAAGTAATTTCTGTGCGCCGGCCGTCGGCGTCTAAACTTTTTTTTACCGCACCGGAAATCTCGTCGTCAAAAGATGGCCAGCCACAAGTGGACTCAAATTTATCCTTGGAATTATAAAGTGGCGCCTCGCACTGCCGGCAAACATACACGCCAGTTGCTTTATTATTGACATACTCCCCCGTAAAGGGCGCTTCGGTGCCTTTATCAATAATCACTCTTTTTTCTTCGGGGGTTAATTCTTGCATAATTCTAAAAATTTACTCTTTCCGCAACCATTCGGCGTCCTGGCGGACTAAAAGTTTTTCTTTTTTGTCTTTTTCCAACATAATCATAGCCACCGTTCGTTCTATCCGCATACCCTGCGAACCTTTAAACAATACTATGTCGTTGGGCTGAATATAGGTGACAAGAAATCCTCCGGCGGCGCGGGAGTCCAAAAATTCGTAAAGGTTTTGGGAATTCATTCCCATTTCCAGCGCGCCCTCTTTAATGTTTTTCGCCCGGGGTCCAACGACAATAAGGATGTCCGAATTTTCGCGCGCGATTTTTCCAATCTGTTTGTGTGCTTCCACAGTATGCTTGCCAAGCTCCAACATATCGCCCAGCACGGCAATCTTCCGGCAACCCTCCACTCGACACTTTATTCCGCCCAAAGTCCGAAGCGCCGCTTCGCAAGCGTAAGGCGAGGAATTGTAAGTATCATCAATTAAAAGGGAGTTTTTGATGCCTTTTAAGAGCCGCATTCGGCCGGGCGGCACCTCATAGTGTCGCAGGGACTCGGCGGCGGATAAAAGGTTCTGTTTCAGGCCGGAGGCCAATGCCAGAGCGGCCAGGGCCGCGTAAATATGATTCCGCCCGAAGGCTCCGTCAATCGCCACCGGCAAGCTTTTGCCTTCCGCGTCCACTCGAAAAATTGCTCCTTCCGGTTCGTTCTTTTCGCTATAGGCAATCGCCTCGGCGGAACCGCGCACGTCCGCACCCACGGCAAATCCAAAACTCAAATTCCGACATTTGGTTTTATCTTTCATCTGGAGCACGGTTTCGTCATCGGCATTCAAAATCAACAATCCGTCCGGCTTGAGGGTCTGGATAAGCGCCGATTTTTCTTCAATCAGGTGTTTGCGTGATTCAAAAAATTCAATGTGCACCGGTGTTTCGCCGATAGCGGTAATAATAACCGCGTCGGTTTTGAGCCAAAGAGCGGTCCGGGTCATATCACCCGGCTTGCCCACGCCCACTTCCAACACCAGCCATTGAGGATATTGATGCGGCCAGAGAAACAGCCAGGCCCCGCGCAGAATGTTTTCCAGCCAGCGGAGCGGATTATTCCATGCATTTGGAATCCCAAGCACCGTCAGCGGTAGGCCGATTTCGCTGTTGTAGCTTTTCTCACTTCCACGTACGTAAGTCAGAGATGACAGCACGGCGTAAACCGCGTCCTTGGTGGAAGTTTTACCGACCGAACCGGTGATGGCAATCACCCGCGGTCGATAGCGCCATAGCACCAGCCGGGACTCGGTTTTTAAAACAAAGACAAGAACTTTTAAAAAAAATGTTTTCATGGTTCGACTGTGCTCACCACACGTTATCGGTCCGGTGGAATGTCATAATAATTCAGCAAGAACTTTGTGAGGTCCAGAAACGGTTCGACCCAAGTGGTCACGGCATAGCGCACGCCCTTCGGGTTCACGGTGTAAAGAAAAATCAAAAACTCGGGCTCATATGCCGGAAAATAGCCGAAAAAAGAATGGGTATTTCTGTCTGTATAATAACCGCCCTGGACGTTGTCCGCAACCTGCGCCGTGCCGGTTTTAGCGGCGATGCTCCAATGCTCCAGCGGCTTACCGATACCTTTGTCCATTACCGTAACCAACATCCGGGTAATTTCCTGCGCTGTTTCCGGCCGGAGCTTGGTCGGACTAGTCGGATAAATCATCGGTTCCACTTTGCCATTTTCATATTTTATTTCCGCCACCACATGCGGAATCACCAACTGTCCGCCATTACCCAGCGAAGCCAGCGCCCGCGCCAGCGCCAATGGAGTAAACGCAATACCCTGGCCGAAAGCGGCATTGGCATATTCTATTTCTCGCGGACTTTTCAGAATACCGGAAATAAGCCCACCGGTTTCGTTCGGCAAATCGACACCGGTCTTATTTTTAATGTCGTAGCCCAATAAATATTCGCGTAATTTTTCTTTACCTAATTTCTGCTCCACGAAGACCATGCCGGTGTTCAGCGATTGGTTCAAAACATCCTGCATCGTCGTGCCGGGCCCACGCCCTTTTTTGTCAAAATTGAAAATTTCCTTTTGTTCCACCCAGACGGAACCGTTGTCGGTATAAGTAGTTTTTGCAGTCACCACGCCAGTGTCCAACGCCGCCGCCATCACCAGCGGCTTAACCACCGAACCAAACTCCAAAACATTCTCCACTAAAGGATTGGTAAAGACGGAATTGCCCTTCGCTTCCTGAAATTTATTCGGGTCAAAATCCGGCAGCGCGGCCAGAGCATAAATTGCCCCATCGCGGGGGTCTATAATAATTCCGCCAACGGAATCGGCCGCGTAGCGGGCCTGCACTTCCGCCAGTTTATTTTCCAGCAAGCTTTGAACTTGGGGCTCAATCGTCAAGACCAAATTACCCGCTCTCTCTTCCTCCGAGAAAAAACTCTGTTGGATATTGGAAAAAACTTCGGCAAAAAAATTTACGAAGGGTTCGGTTTCACTCCGCCGAAGCAAAGAATCGTATTGCCGTTCCAAACCGTAGCGACCCGCGAGCTCGTCGCCCTGGTAGCCCACGAAGCCCAGCAGATGGGCGGCCAGATTGGCGCCGGGATAAAAACGCCACTTTTCCCGAACTAAGCTGACGCCGGGTAATTTAAGCGCGGCGACCGCGCCGGCTTTTTCCTTGGTCAAACGATTGGCTATTTCTTCATACGGATCATCTTTTTTGCCGACCTTGGCAAAAAATTCCTCCGCGTTCAAAGGCACTAACGAATTCAAACTTTCGTAAGTCGCTTGCGAATCTTTTATCTGACTGGGATTAACCGCGAGCTTGAAGCCGGCGACTTGCGTCGCCGCGGAAATAAGTTCGCCGTCTTGACGTTGGAAATAAATATTGCCGCGTTCGTAAATATCGGAGGCCGGCGAAACATACTGTCGGTCCGCCTCGCCGGAATAGTAGTCGCCATGTACCACTTGCACCCAAAAGAGCCGAGTCGTAATGGCCCCGGCAAAAAAAATTACGAAAAAAACAATCAATCGGGACCGGAGAAAAAAACTAGATTTCATTGCCGTTCAGGTTTAGACGGCCAAGGGACTTGCGGGTAGCGAAATTCGCAGGCCTTTCTTGGAAACCCAGGGAGCGCGAAAGTTCCAAATCCAAACTGCCGGCCAGCGCGAGATATTCCAGTTCCAGGTTGCTAACTTCAACGGAGAGCGTTTGCATCTCCTGTTCCAGATTTTTCCTTTCCACGATATTGAAAACCATCAAGCCCAGCAGAAGCGCGTAAATGAGGCCTAGCAGCGCCAGGGTGGTCAGCAACGCGCGCAAAATAATTTTTGGAATTTCCAGATTGTTGTTTAGAACGCTTGCGTTCTGTAAGTTTCTATAAAGTTTTAAGCTGGCTTGTTTCATTTTGTTGTTTCTTTTCTAAGATTCTTAGTTTCGCGCTCCGTGCTCGTGGGTTTTCCATTACTTCTTTTTCGCTCGGCGTTATTGGTTTTTTATTTATTAATATCGCTTTGTCTTCTGTTTTTTCCTTTTTATAAAAATTTTTAACAATTCTATCCTCTAAACTATGAAATGATATGACCGCCATCCGTCCGCCCGGCTTAAGTTTTTCAAATCCCCCCGCCAGTCCCGCTGATAGCGCGCCCAGTTCGTCGTTAACCGCAATCCGGAGCGCTTGGAAGGTTCGAGTGGCAAAATGTATGCGTCCTCGCCGATAAGCGGCCGGCACCGCGCCTTCAATAATTTTCACCAGGTCGGTGGTCGTTTGAATTTCTTTCTCCTGCCTGGCAACCGCAATGGCTTTAGCAATTCGCCTGGCGAAACGTTCTTCGCCGTAGCCGTAAATCACATCCGCCAAATTTTTTTCCTCCCAGGTATTGACCATCTCCCGCGCGGTCAGATCTTCCGGAGAGGGATTTTCCTTCAGCGTCATGAGAAGCGGCTCATTGCGGCTGAAAGAAAATCCCCTCCCGGAATTTTCTAACTGGTCTGAACTAAGTCCTAAATCAAAGAGAATCGCGTCAACTGAATCATTTGGAAAATTTAATTTGCTCAAGTCACGGAAATTCGCGTTCATGAAAGCCAAGTTGCAGTTTTCCCGTTCGAAATTCGTCTTCGCTCGCTCGAACACGCTCCGGTCTTGATCCAGGGCGATAATTTTCGCGTCCGGATGTCGCCGGCAAATTTCCAAACTGTGCCCTCCGCCGCCGAAGGTACAATCAATAACAATCGACTTGGCGTTTAAATTCAGACCATCTATTGTTTCTTTTAAAAGAACTGTCCGATGCTTACTTGTTTCTTGGCTCGTCATCTTATCGTTTGTCGGCTGCCAGTTTCTCCGCCAATTGCTCCGCTTCTTTGGCAACTCTCGCCTTCTGTTCCGCCCAGGCCTTTTCGTTCCAAACTTCCACCCGGTCCTTGACTCCGATAATCGCCGCCTTGTCCCGCAAGCGGATGCCTGCTTGCAGAAACTCCGGAATCAGCATTCGGCCGATTGAATCAATTTCTATTTCCGCCGCCCGGCCAAACATATAACGATTGAAACTGCGCTGGTCGGCTTTGAGAAACGATAAATCGGAATCTGAATTGGAAAGTTTCTTGCTTACTTTTCCCCATTCTTTGGCGGTGAAAATGAACAGGCATTGGCCCAATCCGGGGGTAATGATAATTTTCTTGCCGAGCTCCTTGCGGAATTTAGCCGGCACGGAAACCCGATTCTTCTCGTCCAGAGTGTGGATATATTCGCCGATGAGCATATTGGTTAAAAATTACTTTTCCCCAGATTTCCCACTTTTTCCCACTTCATATATATTATAAACCACTCACATGTCACCGCAACTCTCCCCTGTGGATAACTCACCTCTTATATTTGCCCTATAAAAATTAGGTGGTAGAATGGAAATATGACTGTAGGAATAGGCGGATGGAGGCCGGAGCCAAAACCAGATATTAACGAGCGCTTGGGCGCATTTATAGAAGAAGTCGCTTCACAGGCTACGATAATTATGATGGAGCGTCACTTGGGTAAATTTAGTGATGCCGATAAAGCAAAGTACAAGAAACATTTGGAAGAAAGGTTTGTCGCCCTGCTAAAGGAAAACAACGCCACTTTGGCGGAACAATTGTTTGGTCCCCAAGAAGTTCGCAGCTCGGACAGGAACGTCAGCTATTACGAAAGCGCTGCGATGAAATTGGCTGACATTGGAGAAACGCTCTGGATGAAAGAAAAGCAACCTTAGCGCGATAACAAAAATTAACAGCAAATATATTTATATAAAAATATTATCATGGATGGAAAACACAGCATAGAAATAAGAAAAAAGATCGGCATGTCAAAAACCACCCAGGAAAAGCTGGCCGTTAAGCTGGGGCTGGACGAGGACGCTACCCTGGGAACCATAGCTAGGGCAGCTAGAGAAAAATGGCCAAAACTTTTTCCCGAACTTCCCGGAGTCAGACCGAAAGGAACTGACCTTCAAATTTTAAGCTTCGTCAGCGCCATAGACCCAGAAAGAACTAATACGGGAGAAATACCGCCCGAAGTACAAGCCCTCCGAAAAGCGTTAGAGGAGAAATAGCGTCGGCGGAAAAAATCTTTTTCACCGCGGACGCATCAGCGGAAATAGTTGCGTTTCGCGCAGAGGTTTATCCACCAAGAAAGCGAACAATCTCTCCCCCATCCCGAAGCCGAAAGCCGGTGGCATACCGTGCTCCAGCATTTCCACGAATTCATCGTCCGGCATCATCGCTTCCTCGTCCCCTGCTTCAATTAATTTTCTTTGGACTTCAAAACGTTCACTCTGGTCAATCGGGTCGTTCAATTCGGAAAAGCCGTTGGTCATTTCCGCGCCGGCCAGAAGCAGCTGCACCCGTTCGGTCAACAACGGATTTTCCGGCTTGGCTTTGGAAAGCGGAGAAACCAGTTTCGGCACATCTACCAGCCAGACCGGCCCGATAATTTGCTTGCGGCAATGCTTCCAAAGTGAATCCATCAGGCGCTCTTTGTTTTCGCCTTCATATTTCACACCCAGCTCATCCAATTTTTTCATCATTTCTTTTTCCGTTGCCGTCAGCACATTGAGACCCAGCATTTTTTGAACCGTATCCACATAAGTTATGCGCGCCCACTCGCCGGATAAATCAATCTGCTGACCGCGCGTTTCAAATTGCAAAGTGCCGAGAGTCGCCTGGGTGATTTCTTTTATCATTCTTTCGGTAAATTCAATCCCTTGCCGGTAATCCATATAGCCGGCGTAAAATTCCAAATTGGTAAACTCCTGCAGATGCTCCGGACTAGAACCCTCGTTGCGGTAAAGCCGGCCGATTTCAAAAACCCGCGGGAAGCCGGCCGCCAGCAAACGTTTCTGCCAAAGTTCGCCAACGGAGATGCGCATAAAAACGTCCAGGTCGAAATCGTGGTGGTGTGTTTTAAACGGTCGAGCTTCCGCTCCGCCGGTGGTAACTTCCAGGGTGGGCGTTTCCACTTCCAAAAATCCTTCTTGCTTCAAAAAATCCCGGATGGCATCCCAAAACTTCGCCTTCTTTTTGAAAAGTTCCTGCAGTTCCGGATTCATCAGAATATCCAAATATCGTTTCCGGTAGCGTTCTTCCGCATCCTGCAGACCGTGCCATTTTTCCGGTAACGGCCGCAAGCTTTTCGCCAACATACGCCAGTCGCGCACTTCTAAAGTTTTCTCTCCGCGCTTGGTTTTGAAAAAAATGCCCCGCAGTTCCACGAAGTCGCCGATGTCCGCAACTTCATTCCAAAAATCAAATTTTTCCTCACCGAGCGCGTCGCGCTTGAGTAATCCTTGGAAAGAACCGGTGCCGTCGTTCAGGGTTACAAAAATAATCGCCCCCTGTCCGCGGATGGACAGCACCCGCCCGGCCAGCCATTTCTCCCCGCCTTCGGACGAGGCCAGCCGCTCTAGCTCGTCAAAATTATCTGTTGCTTCAGCAAGCGAGAGCTCCCTTTTGGCGTCGGCCGGGTACGGGTTCGCGCCCCGCTTTTGTAAAAGTTTCAGTTTTTTTATTCTTGCCTCTCGAATTTCGCCGAGTGAAGACATAATTAAATTTTACTAGGAGACATCAATGATTTTATAATCCACCGCGCCGCGAGGAGTGTCGAAAGAAACACGGTCGCCTTTTTTCTTGCCAAAAAGCGCGCTGCCAATCGGAGAATGATTGGAAATTTTGCCCTTGACCATATCCGCCTCCTCACTTCCCACTATAACATATTTTTTCTCTTCTTTCGTGCCTTCTTTTTGCACAACCACTTTAGAGCCGATTTCAATAATCTCTCCCCCACCGCCTTTGACTGTCTGAGATGATTCCAGAATTTCTTCGATTCTTTTAATCCGCACCTCCAGTTTACCTTGCTCTTCACGCACATTGTGATACTCCGCGTTTTCCGACAAGTCACCGAGCGACTTGGCATAGGCCAACGCCTCCAGAATTTCTTTTCTTTTCGGACCGCGCAAATCCAGCAGTTCCGCTTCCAGGGCCTGACGTTTTTCCGCTGTAATGTAATTAGCCGTCTGATTCATTTGAAAAATACTAACTTAATTTTGCAAAAAAGTCCATTCCGTGCTAATCTGCAGCCTATGGCTCAAACCATTATTGAGGTCAGAAAAAATCCGAACGAGAACAACCTGGGTGTTCTGCGCCGTTTTTCGCGCCGAATGCAGGAATCCGGAATAATCCGCAAGGTCAAATCGTCTCGTTATAACGAAAGAAAAGAATCAAAGCTGAAAATAAAAAAGAGCGCTCTAAAAAGAATGGCGCGCCGGTTGGAAATTGAAAAACTCAAAAAATTGGGCAAAATAATCTCTAAAAGATAGGGATGGAGAAAAAATTTTCCAAGATAAAAAATGACATTTTGGGCAAGAATTATTCGCTGTCTATTGCTTGTGTTTCTCCGAAAAAATCCCGAGAGCTGAATAAAAAATACCGGAAGATAGACAAGCCGGCCAATGTGCTGTCTTTTCCATTGAGTAAAAATTCCGGTGAAATTGTGCTCTGCCCGGCGGCGCGCGGACAACATACCCTCGGATTCTTAGTTATCCACGGCATGCTCCATTTGAAAGGTAGCGTCCATAGTAGTAAGATGGAGAGAGAAGAAAACAAATATGATAAGAAATATTTCAGTCGGAATCGACGTGGGCTCGGCGATGACACGCGTCGTGGTCGGAGAATTCTTCAAGGGAGAAAAAAATCCTAAGATTATCGGCGTGGGTGAAGCGCCCTCTTTCGGTCTCCGGCACGGCTACGTAACCGACTCCGCGCAGACCATTGCCTCAATCAAAAACGCGGTGCGGGCGGCAGAAAAATCGGCCGGCGTGCCGATCCGGCGTGCGTTGGTCGCCCTCTCGGGCACGACCCTTCAGGGTTATACCAGCGCCGGTTCCGCTATCGTTTCCAAAGCCGACAGTGAAGTCACCGCGCTGGATGTGCGCAAAGTCCTGGAGGACGCGGAAGAAAATTTATCTTTGGGTAATAAAAAAATAATCCACTCTTATCCGGTTTCTTTCCGGCTGGACGGCAAAGAAGTGCAGGGGCGACTGGAAGGTCTGCGCGGAGCCAAACTGGAAGTTAAGGCCCTTTTTATCGCCTACTCCTTCGTACATCTGGAGGACCTGCTGTCCGCTCTGGCCGAAGCAGGCGTGGAGACCGTGGACGTAGTGGCTTCGCCGGTGGCCGCGGAAGACCTATGCTTATCGGAAAAACAAAAGATAGTCGGCGTGGCGCTGATTGATATCGGCGACCAGAAAACGTCTGTTTCTGTTTTTGAGAACGGAGAACTTGCCTCGCTACACACTTTTGCCATCGGCTCGGCCGACATCACCAACGACATCGCTCTGGGACTCAAAATCCCGCTGGAACTGGCGGAAGACCTGAAACGCGGCGCCGTCTCGGAAGAATTTTCCCAAAAGAAACTGGATGAAATCATTGAGGCCCGTCTCTGCGATATTTTTGAATCCATCGATAATCATTTAAAAAAAATAAAACGCTCCGAACTTCTGCCGGCTGGCGCGGTCTTCATCGGCGGTGGCGCCACGGTCGCCGGACTTTTAGAACTTTCCAAGACGACACTCAAACTGCCTTCAAGCATCGGGAACACGGAAATTTTCAGCAACGCCAAAACCAAACTCCGCGATCCGGCTTGGTTCGCCGCGCTTGGACTCCTCTCGGCCAGCAAATCCCACGGCAATTTTTCATCCGGTACGCTCGCCAGCATCTGGCGCGACCTCAAAACCGCCATCAAACTGGGACTGAAACAACTGATGCCATAAAATCTGCTCATCCCAAACTCTGGCGCGAGGTTTGCATTTTTCCGCCTGAGTGCTAGAGTATAATTCATTAACAAATCATTAGAAAATAAACATGCCAAAAGTCAACCAAGCCATTGAAAGCTTTGCCCGCATTATGGTCGTCGGAATCGGTGGTTCCGGAAAAAACGCTGTAAACCATATGATAAATTCCAAGGTCCGGGGCGCGACCTTTATCGCGATGAATACCGACACCCAGGATCTGCATCATTCCCTAGCGGAGAAAAAAATCCACATTGGAAAAAATCTAACTAAGGGTTTGGGCGCCGGCATGGACCCGGAAGTCGGCAAAAAAGCCGCCGAAGAAACTAAGTCGGAAATTCAGGATGTGGTCAAGGGCGCGGATATGATTTTCATTACTTGCGGTATGGGCGGCGGCACCGGTACCGGTGCGGCGCCGATTGTGGCACGCGCGGCTCGAGAACAAGGCATTCTGACAGTCGCCGTTACCACCAAGCCGTTTTTCTTCGAAGGCAGTCAGCGAATGAAAATCGCGGAAAGAGGCATCGAGGAATTGGCCAAAGAAGTGGATGCTATTATCATAATTCCGAACGACAAACTCCTACAGCTCGCGGAACAGAAAGTAAATTTCAAAGAGGCCTTCGCCCGTTGCGACGATGTTCTGCGTCAGGCGGTGGAGGGCATTTCCGATTTGATTACTACCCCGGGCTTAATTAACGTGGATTTCGCGGACATCAAAGCGGTCATGGCCAATGCCGGCTCGGCCCTGATGGGCATCGGTTCGGCTTCCGGCGAAAAACGCGCGGAAAAAGCGGCGCTGGCCGCCATCAATTCCCCGCTTCTGGAAGTTTCTATCCACGGAGCCAAGGGCGTGCTATTCGCTATTTCCGGCGGCGAGGACGAACTGACCATCGGTGAAATCCAGGAAGCCGCGAAAATCATCACCGAATCCATCGACAAGGACGCCAAGGTCATCTTCGGCACCATCCACGATTCCAAACTCAAAAAGGGCGAAATTAAGGTTACCGTTATCGCTACCAACTTCCCGACCGACCTTCCCCGCAAAAGTTTGTTCGGACTCGGTGGTGTACCGCTCAAGGAAGACAATGCGGCCCAGGCCAAGAAAGAAATTCACAACACGATTTTAAGTTCGGCGGGCTCCAGCGACTTCGTCAAGAAAGCCGACAAGAAAGAAAAAGAAGAAGTGGTCATTGAAGACGACAGCGACGAATGGAGCGCCGTGCCGGCGTTTCTACGACGCAAGAAATAATATTTTAACTTTTTAAACCAAAATTTTTCCGGTACGGATTTTTTGAAGCTTAAAAAATCCTGAAATGCTCGCGCCGTCGCGCTCGCAACCCCTTCAAAATTTGTTTCAAAAGTTATATAATGTAACTATGCTTTACGATTTGATAATTATCGGAGGCGGGCCGGCTGGCGCCGCAGCGGCAGTTTACGCCGCTCGCAAGCGTCTGAAGACGCTTTTTATAACTGCCGAATGGGGTGGACAAAGCGTTGTTTCTGAACAAATTTACAACTGGATTGGCACCGTTTCTCTTTCCGGAAATGAACTGGCGGAGAATTTCAAAAAACACGTATTGGCGAATGCCGGTGAGAGTTTAACGGTCAAGGAAGGCGAAAGGGTCAAGGCGATAGAAAAAAAAGGTTCTGGGTTTTTGGTCCAAACTGAATCGGGCGAAGGTTTTGAAACTAAAACAATCCTGGTAGCCAGTGGTAGTGGGCGCCGGAAATTGGTTGCCAAAGGTGCGGATCGGCTAGAACACAAGGGACTCACCTACTGCGCTTCTTGCGACGGACCGCTTTTTGCCGATATGGATGTCGCAGTGGTCGGCGGTGGCAATGCCGGTTTTGAAACCTCCGCGCAACTGCTCGCCTACTGCAAATCCGTCACCCTGCTGTTACGCGGCGAAAATTTTCGCGCCGATGAGATAACCGTGGAAAAAGTTTTAAAAAATCCGAAAATGAAAGTGATTAAAAACGCGGAAATTTTGGAAGTGCAGGGGGAAAAATTTGTGGAAGGATTAATTTATAAAGATAAAATTACCGGCGAACAGAAAGAATTGAAGGTCTCGGGAATTTTCATGGAAATTGGACAAATTCCGAATACAGATTTTGTCAAAGAACTTATTCCGCTGGATGAAATCGGCCGAATAAAAATTGACCCAAAAAATCAGAAAACCGCAATACCCGGCATCTGGGCGGCCGGCGATTGCACCGATGTTCTCTATCACCAAAACAATATCGCGGCGGGCGACGCCGTGCGAGCGCTGGAAGATATTTATTTAGCAATTCACACAAAATAAAATATGGAAACACCAGATTCAAATCGTCCAATAGAAAGTTCCGTAGAAAACAAAGAGGGGTTAAAGTTAAGAATCTTAGTAGCAGAAGACAAACCGACTATGCAAAGACTTACCAGCCGACAACTTACTAACTTAGGCCACACGGTAGTGATTGTCGGAAACGGACAACTCCTGCTTGATGAATTGGCTACTAAAACATATGACTTAATCATTACCGACATCAAGATGCCGGTTATGTCCGGCCTAGAGGCCTTGGAAGAAATTCGTAAACTTTACGGCAATGTGCCTGTGATTGTTTACACCAGCGACACCACAAAGGAAACTGTTGAAAAAATAGAAAAAACTTTAGGAGCTGTTCATTTGGAAAAACCCCCTTCTGGGGACATGTTAAAGAACGCGATAAAAACAGCAATGAAAAATAAATAATTTGCGGAGGCGGTGAGATTTGAACTCACGATACCCTTTCGGGTATGCTGGTTTTCGAAACCAGTGCCTTCAACCACTCAGCCACGCCTCCGCTCAAGATTGTTTTAGATAACCAAATTGACTTTTAATCCATTGCCTCCCGACACCGGATTTTAAAAATATTTCTCTTTTTCTTGCTTCAGTATAATTATCAAATGACTCTTTAGCAACTTCAATCCAGGGCCGACCCGATTTAGTCGAACGAACTTTGCCGGAATTATGCGCTTTAAGTCTATCTATATTATTTTCGCGAGATGAACCGACATAAAACTGATTCTTTGTTTTACTAAACAAAATATAAGTTTTTGCCATAAAAATTTTTAGGTTGGGTTTCGCCCGCCAGAGGCGGGTCCGCCTTTGGCGGAAAACCGGTGCATTACCATTCTGCCAACCCTCCGGATATTAATTTTG